>SDBV01013551.1_pt1 | contig 10365 bp, 3 predicted proteins | sample 2277081 | NCBI WGS metagenome assembly SDBV01 (sample SAMN10402039, study PRJNA504765) | marine sediment metagenome | isolation source: marine sediment core GS10_PC15, 223 cmbsf | place: Arctic Ocean: Southern Knipovich Ridge | collected 2010
CTGCAACAGCGTGACTTCCATGTTTCCATTGCGGGCCAGTTCCACGCCCGGCTCGGCCACAAACACGCCGAAGCCCAAGTGGCTGCCCACGGGCACTTCCTCGAATTCGCCGTCGATGGCGTCTTCATTGTTATTGAACTCGCCCCTCTGGATGATCGTCCGGGTTTGCGTGCCGGCCCAGGAGAGATCAGGTCGGAGTTGGCTGGTCGCGGTCAGATTCAGAATGCCCTTCTTGGGCTGGCCGTTGAACTCGCCCTCCACGGTGAACGAGCCGGTGGCGACCACGACCAGGTCGTTGATCGCTCCGGTCGGTGGGGGTGTGGTGTCCCAGGGGTCGGGGTAGGTGTCCTCGTCCCATGCGGCGAATTCGACGTGGTAACTCGGATCTCCGTTCTCCACGTCGAACTCGACGAAGCTACCCGCCCCCGGGTCGATGGTCAGCACTCCGGGGCTGCCGCCGACGCGCAGGGCGCCCCGCAGCAGCCACTCACCGATGATGGTGCTCTCCGCCGGGGTGGTCACGTCGGCGAAGCTGAACCCATCGCCCGTGAGGGTCAATTGCGTCACGCCCTCCTCGATCGTCAGGTTGCCCAACGTGACCTCCCCGTCTTCTGCCGCAATCTCCGAGGTGGGCCCTTTGACGACGTCGGGGACGACGATGATGTTGGTGGTGGGCTGGTCCACCTCGCCTACGAACGTCCAGCCGTTGGTGCCGGCGGCGAACAAGTCGTCGATCTCGGGCTGGCTCAGCTCCCGCTTCCACAAGCCGAAGTCGTCGATGAGGCCGTCCCAGTAGTTGCCGTCCTGCCGCCGGGCGATGTACATCGGGCCGATACCCTGGTAGGCGGCCGCTCCTCGCCGGGTGACCTCCGCGCCGTCCTTCAAGAGGACCTGCTCGCTGCCGGTCCAGGCGGCGGTCCACATGTGCCACTGGTCGTCTCGGGCCCCGTCTGCCCAGTTGATGTCGTTGCCCCAGAAACCGACGGCAAACTCGTTGCTGTCGCGGTACCCAAGGTGCAGGGCGTTGTTGTCCGAGGTGTCCGTGCCCTGCATGAACAGCCAGTTTTCGCCGCCGGTGGCGTCTTCCTTGGCCCAGATGTTAACCGTCCAGGGGTCGGTGCCACGGAGATCTATTAAGTCCCCGCCGAGGATATCGAGGTAATCGTCGCCGCCGTCGGTGTGCACCGCCCCGCCGATCTTGCCGGCGGGATCCCACGTGGGGCCGTTGACGAGCGTTCCGTCGTGGCCGTTGCCGCTGAAGTCCGTGGCGGCCGGGTCGGCGCCCGTGTTGTCCATCGGCAGGTAGATCACCGGATCCTCCGGGAGGCCGCTGGGCAAACTAGCACTACTCGTGGGGGCCACCGTCAGCACGCCGCTGAACGTCAGATGGGCCCCGGTCAGCAGATTGGAACCGTTGGCCTTGAACTTATTGCCCGCGTCGATCGTGTAGGAGGCGGCGCCAAGCTCCAGGCTGTTGTCGACGACCATGCTGCTGTCGCCCAGAGCCAGCCCGGAAAACGTCCCGCCGCTAACCAGGGCGTCGTTGACGTTGACGTCGCCGCCGGTGCTGTGCGAACCGGCCGAGATCTCGTAGTCGTCGATGTCGGCTCCCTGCGACGTCGTCAGCGCCGTGCCCTCAAGCACCGCGGAACTGGCGTCGACCGGGCCGCTCATGATCACCGAGCCGGCCGAGGCGGTAAAACCACCGTCGCCCCCGCCCCTGCTGACGGCGCCGGCAAAAGTCAGCGTATCGCCGCCGGTGTCCAAGGTCAGCATGCCGCTGGTGAGCGTCAGCCCGTTGGCCTTGGCCGCGCTGCCGATGGTCACGTCGCCGCCTACGGCGGACAGAATGCTGTCGGCGGTCACTTCGACCGCGTTGTCGTAAGTGGCCTTGGCGCCGCCGGCGAGCACGACCGTAGCGCCGTTGATCCGCAGGCCGGCGTCGGCCAACGAGGCGGGTCCGCCGAAGGTCAGCGTGCCGCCGTCGGCGCTGAAGGTCGAGCCGGTCAGGTTATGGTTGGCCTCGTCCAGCGTGAGGTCATTGGCGCCGAGTTTGGTGATCACCGAGCCCATGCCGCCGCCGTGGATCACGCCGAGGTCGACGCCGTCCGGACCGGGATCGACCGCTACGGCCGCCCCGTCCGAGACGTCCGTGTCGTGATCGCCGGCGCCCTTGGCGATGCCATTGAAGCTGATCAGGCCGCCGGAGCCGGTGGTCCGGAGGATCGCGCCGTCTTGGAGCGTCAGCGGGCCGAAGGTCAGCGGCGAGGTGCTTCGGTTGTCGATTCCCGAATCGGCGGTCACGATCACGCTGGTGTCTTGCATGTCCGGCGCGCCCGACCTGGTGGGGTTCATATCCGCAATTTCCGCCGCCGACAGCGCTGTGTCGTAGATCAGGATATTGTCCAACTTGCCATTGAGAAAGGCATGAGCGGCCTGAAGGTTGACATCACCGTTTTCTGCTCTGCGCCGGGCCCCAAAGACCAGCATGCTGTCCGTGGCCCGGATGGAACTGCCCGGGCTGTTCACGTCCGTTTCGTTGTCCAGCAGCCCGTCCACGTAGATCGTCTTGGTGGTACCGTCGTAGGTGGCGGCGATATGATGCCACTGGCCGTCGTGGATGGCCAACGAATTCCCCTCGAAGTCGCCGTTGAGGTTCAGATTGCCGGGGATATTCGGATCGTCGGGGCCCACGACGCCTCGGGTCGTCCAATCCAGACCGTCGGTACCGCTGGAGCCTCTCCCGTTTCGGCGGATTTGCCAGCCGTTCTCCTCGCCGTTTTTGCCTACATAGGGGTTCCAGCCGCCGGGCACGCCTTTGACCCAGGCGGCAACCGTCATTTCTTCGCCCAGATCGAAGTCGTCTTGGGTGCCTCCGGTGTCAACGTCCACCCATTTGTCGCCTCCCGTAAGATCGAGGCTCATGCCGGTGGCGAACGGCGGAAGGTCCGTGCCGTCAATCGCCCCGCCGTTGTTCGTTCCGTGAAAGTCGTTTCCGGACGAATCGTCCGCGGTGCCGTCGTCAAACGTCCAAGCTCCCCACGGGTCGCCCGGCACAGGCTCCGCCGGAGCGCCGAAGGCGTCGCCCACCGAAGCGGTTCCGCCGCTGAGCAGCAACGTCCCGGCCGCGCCGAACGGGCTGGTGCCATACCCTTCGAGCGTGCCGTCGTTGATCTCGACGGTCGTTCCCGCGACGGTCGAGACGCTGCCGCCGCCGAACGGGTTGCCCAAGGTGAGTGTTCCAGGGCCCGTCTTGGTTATCGTGCCCGGGTTGCCGCCGTCGCTGAACGAGTTGGCGGCCAAGGTGCCGCCGGCAGTGGTGACGCGGATGGTGGCGTCTCCGCCGGCGTTGAGCGTGTCGATCGCACCGCCGGCGGCTCCCAGCGTGGCACCGTCCCCCATCGAGAGTACACTTCCTCCGCCTACGTCCACCCTGCTGGTGGCGTTCAGGGCGGCATTGTCGCCGATCGTCAAGGCTGCAGCCGCAGCCGGGGCAACGGTCACCGGGCCGACTGCCAGGCTGTTGCCCGGCCCAATGATGAGTTGGCCCTGGAGAAGGTCCAGCGAAAAGGCGGAGTGGTTATCCTCGACCGTCACCACCGCACCCGCCGTATCGATGGTGGCCTTCACCGCAAAGACGTCGTCGTAAATGGGCCAGTCGGGCGGATGGTCGCCGAGCCAGTGATCGGTGCCCCAGTCACCAATGGCCGTCCCGTCCCAGGTCTGGCTGCTGGGCTCGATAAGGGGCGAGCCGGCTCCGCCGTTCCAGAGGGCGGCGATTTCGACGTCGGTTATGGCCCGGCTCCAGATGGCCATGTCGTCGATCAGACCTTCCCACTCGCGACCCGTCGCGTCGGGGTTGTCGCCGATCCTTACCTGCTCGTCGTTGTTGCCAAGCGTGTTATTACCGCTTGTTGCCGCTAGCTGCCCGTCGATATAAAGTCTCGAGGGCACACCGGGTTCCGCGATCGCAACCACGTGGTGGATCAGGCCGTCGTTGACGTTTGGCCCGGTGTTGGCGGTATCACCCGCTTGGCCACCGGTAAACGCCATGTTGTCGCCGTCTCCACGCCGATGCAACCGCCAGCGGTCGCTTTCGCCCTTGGCGACCAGTGCCTGCCAATTGGTATCGAACGTGTCGACACGGAACCAGGTAGAAATCGACATACTGCTGCCGGTGAAGTCGAATTCCGACTCATCGGGGATCAGCACGTATTGGTCCTCGCCGTTGAGCACGATACCCTGATCGAACTGGCCCGGGCCAAACGCAATCGGGGCCGTTCCCACGGGCGTCCCATGGTTGTCGCCGATCGAGTCCTGGAAGTCACCGTCGAACTTCCAGTAGGAGACCACGTCGTCGAGGATCCCTGCTTCGACCGTGCCACTGATCAACGCTAGCGCTGTCAAAGCGAGAAAAGCTGCGAAGAACTGTCTCATGAATTCTCTCCTGAAAAAAGTTTAACTAGGAAAATGCCAATAACTAACCATGTGCCATATTGTCGAATCGGTCTAACGTCGCTTCATTGCTGGGGCCGCCGGGCGAGAAGTAGGTCTCGCTCGATGCGAGAGATAGCTTCCGGTCTGGAAAAACCGCGATTGAATAGCCCGGACCCGAACCGACTTCCCTAGACGTGGGAAGCTCCGAGATTGGCGACAAGACGCGCTGCCTCGTAATAACCGTTTCAACGAAGATGCGCAAACAGGCCGAAAGTATCCAGATTCTTTCGGAGAACCCTCATGATCTTATAATCTAGCATAAGCGACAAAAACCGCAAGCTTTTTGCGCGGATTTTCAGCGATTTCCTGCGAGTTTTTCGGGCCGTCCTTGGCATAAGTTGTTTTTGTGAAAAGAGTTGCGCGCCGGAGTCTGCCTCGGAAAAGTTCTGCCTCCAATCGGACGAATCCTGGCTGCCATGGCACCGCACTCAACCCGTTTGTGGGGTGTCGCCGCCGCCAGCGCGACAACGCTCCGCACGCTGTGTCTGGGATCAGATGGCCGCTGCCCGAGACGCGCGGCACGACCCAACGTTCCACACCGTCGCTGAGTTACCGCTGCGACGGTCGTCGGCCCCTTGCTTGTGGGGTGTGGCGAAATTGGCTCCCGGCGCGCCCGGAGCTTTCTGTCACCCTTAGCAATTGGCCCGATTGGACGTTCTTCAGAACATCCACACCGCCGCCGATCCAGCGGATTTCGATACGATCAACGTGATCATGCTTGCCCAGCCCGAAATGCAGACGCAGCCCATAATGACTCTGATACCCGCGTCCGCTGTGGACTTCATCGACCTGGATGAGATCCCCCGCCGTCAGCTTGACCCTGGCTCCCACGCCGTCCCGGTTGGCCTTGGTGCCGCAGAGCCGGATCTGAATCCAGTGGTTTGTGGTCGGGGACTCGTTGCGGAGAACGGTTGGCCGTCGCCGGGAGTTGAGCACGACGACGTCGATGTCGCCGTCGTTGTCCAGGTCGTCGAAGGCGACCCCACGGCTGCTGAGTTGCGAGGCCAGGCCGCTGCCGCATTGGTCCGAGACGTTGACAAACTGACCCTTGCCGGTGTTCATCAACAGGAGGTTTCGCGCCGAATACGTCTTCGTGTCGTCCCAGCGCTCGACGTTATCCTGTAGATGTCCACAAGCGATGAAGAGATCCCGATCCCCATCGTTGTCGAAATCTACCAGGCCGTTTCCCCAGGTAACCTCGGAGTAGGTTGCGGTTCCAGCCCGGGAGGAGCGCGTCACGTCTTCGAAGAGGCCATCGCCCAAGCTCTGGTAAAGCGTGGCCCACTGCCCGTGGTAGGAAGTCATATGGAAGTCGAGTCGGCCGTCGTTGTTGTAGTCTCCGCATTCGACTCCCATGGTTCCATGCCCGACGCCGTGCAGATCGTACGCCAGGCCGGCCAACAGGCCGACTTCCTCGAACTTGCCGGTGCCGTCGTTGCGGAAGACGAAGTTGGCCGCTGCGTCGTTGCCGACGATGACGTCCGTATCCCCGTCGCCGTCGTAATCGGCGCAGATCATGCCCATTCCGGGCCCGGGATGAGCAGCCACACCCGACTCGGCGGTGACGTCCGTGAAGGTGCCGTTGCCCTCGTTGCGGTACAACGTGTCGGGCAGCGGATTGTAGAGCATCGGGCCGACGTAGGCGGGAAAGCCGTTGACCAGCCGCGTCTGGTGCTTCCCATAGGTGAAGTCCACGTAGTTGGCGACGTACAAGTCGAGATCGCCGTCTTGGTCCATGTCCAGAAAACATGCTCCGGCCCCCACCTGACGTCCGTTTTCCACGCCTGCCTGTTTGGTCACGTCGGTGAAGGTGCCGTCGCCGTTGTTGCGATACAGCACGTTCGGGCCGAAGTTGTTCAAGTACAGATCGAGGTCGCCGTCGTTGTCGTAGTCGCCCGCACACACGCCCAAGCCATATCCCGTGTCGCCTACTCCCGCCTGCTCGGTGACGTCGGTGAACTTCCAATTGCCGTCGTTGCGATACAGGGCGTTCTTCGGCGGCACGGTTTTCGGCGGTACTGGCACCTTCGTTCCCGGCAAGGGTGCACCGTTGAGGAAGTAGACGTCAACGTCGCCGTCACGATCGTAGTCCAGCAGCGCCAACCCGCAGCACACCGTCTCCACGATGTAGCGCCGCCCGCCACTGCCGTCGGTGTGAATGAATGAGATTCCCGTCTGCCGGGTGACGTCTCGCAGTTGGATCGGAGATTGGGCGTTGGCCGTCGCGAGCCAGCACACGCCCGCCAACAGGGCGAGCGTGTGGCACCGGCCCGACGTAGAGCCGAGGCCACTGGCGATTGCGCGTCGAGGGAGAGGATGGTCCGGCAACTTCGCCTTCACTGCTACTTGGTCCCTTCTGCTGCGGGAGCGAGGCCGCTGCCTTCGACGATCGTCACCAGCCGGTCCACGCCGACGTTTCGGACGACGTCCACTGAACCACCGATCCAACGGACCCTGATCTGCTGGACCGCAGTGCGGCTGCCCAGGCCGAAATGGAGCCGTTTTCCGAAATCGCTCTGGTAGCTGCGGCCGCTGTGGACCTCATCGATCTGTGTCAGCTCGCCGGCGGTGACTTCCACCCGCGCTCCCACTCCGTCGCGATTGGTCTTCGTGCCGCGGAGTTGGATCTGTATCCAGTGATTTCGGCGGGTCGAGTCGTTTCTCAGGATGGTCGGTCCTTGCCGCGAATTGAGGATCACCACGTCGATGTCGCCGTCGTTATCCAAGTCGTCGAAGGCCGCGCCTCGGCTGCTGGCGCTGATCGCCAGTCCGTCGCCGCACCGATCGGAAACGTCGACGAATTTCCCCTTGGCGTCGCTCATCAACACGATGTTTCGGGCATGGTAGGACGTGGTGTCGTCGAAACGATCCACGTTGTCGATCAGATGACCACAGGCGATGAAGACGTCGCGATCGGAGTCGTTATCCAGGTCCACCAGGCCGGTTCCCCAGGTGACCTGGCAGTAGGTACCCGTTCCGGCTCCCGTGCGACGGGTCACGTCTTCAAAGAGCCCCCCGCCCGAGTTCTGGTAGAGGGTGGCTAATTGGCGCTGGTACGAGGTCATGTAGAAATCGAGCCGTTGGTCGTGGTTGAGGTCGGCGCACTCGACGGCCATCGTGCCGTGCCCGATCCCGTGCAGATCGTAGGCCAGGCCGGTCAGGAGCCCGACTTCGGTGAACTTGCCGGCGCCGTCGTTCTCAAACACGAAATTGGCGGCCAAGTCGTTGCCGACGACGATGTCCGTATCGCCGTCGTCGTCGTAGTCCGCACAGATCATGCCCATTCCGGGCGCCGCATGGGCGGCCACCTGCGATTCGACGCTCACGTCGGTAAACGTACCGTTGCCGTTGTTGCGATAGAGCACGTCGGCGGTGGGCGCGTAGTTCATCGGACCGACGTACGACGGAAAACCGCTCATATACGAAATGTGGTGCTTCTGGTAGGTGAAATCGACGTAGTTGGCCACGTACAAGTCGAGATCGCCGTCTCGGTCCATGTCCAGGAAGCAGGCTCCGGCTCCTACTCGGCTGCCGGCACCCACGCCGGCCTGCCTGGTCACGTTGGTAAAGGTGCCGTCGCCGTTGTTGCGATAGAGGACGTTCGGGCCGAAGTTGTTCACGTAGAGGTCCAGATCGCCGTCGTTGTCGTAGTCGCCCGCGCACACTCCCAGCGCGTATCCCGTGTCCCCCACGCCCGCCTGCTCGGTCACGTCGGTGAATCTCCAATTGCCGTCGTTGCGATACAGGGCGTTGGTCGGCGGCCCGGCTTTCGGCGGCGCTGGCACTTTCGTCCCCTTCAAGGGAGCACCGTTGGGGAAGTAGATATCTACGTCGCCGTCACGATCGTAGTCCAACAGCGCCAACCCGCAGCAGACGGTCTCCACGATATAGCGTCTGCCGGAGCTGCCATCGGTATGGACGAACGAGATTCCCGTCTGCTTAGTGACGTCTCGCAACTGGATCGGGCATTGGGCCTCCGCCGCGGCGAGCCACCACACCCAGGCCAGGCAACCGGCGGCGCCGCCAAGCAAGCGACGGCCCCGATTCCCCGCGGTGACGGGGTGAGGGGGTGACGGGGTGACGGGGTGAGGGGATGAGTAGCAACAGTCCGCAAATCGGAAATCTGAAATCTGAAATCTGATATTCCTCATCCTACCGTTCCTTTTCGAGCCGCTCGTGGAACCGCCGGTACTGGCGGTTGTCCGGGTCCAACTCCATCGCCCGCCCCATGGCCGCCAGCGCGCCGGCGTGGTCCCGGTTCGCTGCACACGCAACACCCAGCAGGAAGTAATTCGGGGCGCTCGGCTTCAACTCCACTACCTTCTGGACCAGAGTCTTCGCCACCGAAGGTTTGCGATCTGAGCGCAGGTAGAGTTCGGCCAGGGCGCGATATCCTTCGGCCCGGTGAGGTGCCAACTCCGCCACCTTCTGGTAGGCCCGCTCGGCGGCATCGAATTGACCCAGCCGGGCGTGAATGTTGCCCAACTGGAAGTGATTCATGCCGCTTTCCGGCTGCGTTTCCGCAAGCTGCTCAAACAGCTTCAGCGCGTCGGCAGTCCTGTTCTGCTGCCGGTACAGCGCCACCAGCGCAGAGCGGCACAGCATGTTCTGCGGGTCGAGGGTCGCCGCCCTTCGCCAGAGCGCTTCCGCCTTTGAGGAGTCTTTGTGAGCGTAGTAGATTTGGGCGGCGCCGGTGTACGTCTTCGCCACCGTTTCCCGTACCTTCGGCAAACCGCTGAGAGTGTCCTCTTGGACGTTTCGATCGCTCAGTGCCTTTCGATCCACCAATTCGAGCTCTTGGAATCGCTTCCGATATTGGTCGGCCTCCTCCCGTTGTCCCAGTCTCGTACACGCCGTGAAGAGCCCGAAGTACGCTTGAGTGTGGTCGGGCAGAAGTCCGATCGCCAGCCGAAAGCGCTGCTTGGCCTTCGCGTACTCCTTAGACTGCAAGTATCCCTGACCCAAGAGGTAGTAACTTTCACTCGATCGCCCCGGCATCTTGACCGCCTGCTCCATGGTGCGGACCAGCTCATCAGTCCTGCCCAGATCCATCAATGCCCGGCCCAGACGGTTGTAGACGCCAGGCATGGCCGAGTTCTTCGTCAACGCGCTGTTGCACAGCGACACAGCCTGTTCGAGCTGTCCCTTCTCTGAAGCCACCATGGCCAGCATGGCATAGGCGTCGGCACGGTCGGGATCGAGTTGGAGGCACTTCTTCAGCCACTTGACTGCCTCATCCGACCTGCCGCTGTTATAGTGCGCGGAGCCCAGCAACGCGTAAGAGACCGCGTCGTCGGGATAATCCGCTGCCAACTGGCCGGCAACCTCCACGGCCTCCCGCTTCAACGCGGCGGCCTCGGCCTGTGGACTCGGGATGGGCTCGTCAGACGACGGAGCCGTTGCCGGGGGCTCTTCGGCAAGCGCCGGCAATGCGATCGCCGGTTCGGCGGGAATTGGCTCAGTCGCGGCCGGCGAATCTGCCTGCGGCAAACCGTCAGCCGGGTCCGTCGCCTGCGGCGTATCGTTCGGCTGCCGCAACGCCCACACGATGACCAGGGCGATGATCACCGCAGAGGACGCCGCCAGTACCAGCAACCAGATCGTTCGGTTCGACATGCTCGGAGAGGAACGAGGAACGAGGAACGTGACAATAGTGCGGAAGTCTCGGCAGTCGCCGTTACCGATTCTTCAGACGTTGCGTGTCAGTGCATCGAAGCTTCTGACGCCCCCCTGTTCCAAGCCTCACCCTCCAGTCTAGCAGATGATCACCGCAAAGTCGAGGCCCAAGTAAACATTCGCCCAACCCGTAGCCACGCTCGCCAGAGCGTGGCTTTCGAGGGCAATCGCCCACGGTCTGGCGACCGTAGC
>SDBV01013552.1_pt1 | contig 10365 bp, 9 predicted proteins | sample 2277081 | NCBI WGS metagenome assembly SDBV01 (sample SAMN10402039, study PRJNA504765) | marine sediment metagenome | isolation source: marine sediment core GS10_PC15, 223 cmbsf | place: Arctic Ocean: Southern Knipovich Ridge | collected 2010
ATCATTGGTAAAACACCAAATCCTTCTTCTCCTGAAAATGTATTATCTTTGTACTCCGCATTGTTATCACGAAGAAATTGTAACTGTTCTAAAGCAATTGCTCTATGAGCTGATGTTGGATCATAATCCGCGTCCTCATTGATATCGTCTCGCGTAAAACCTAACATTTTATAATCGTCATCTGTTAAATCATCTGGCGATAAATAACGTGTGTGGATGGGATCTCCATCCTTTTGACGTGCACTAATACCAACAGTACGTTCAATCGTTAACCCCGAAATATTTTCATAATTCAACGCCGCATTAAACCTTGACATATCTTGCATTATAGTTTGTTTTGCTGCTTGACGTTCTTCGATCCCCTCTATATCATCAAACGTATCTAATTCATTCATAAACGGTTGGAAATTATCTGCTGCAATTCGTAAGAAATTACCAGGAGCATTCATCTTTTTGACTACTGTATTAACCGAATTGATAATTTTATTTGTTTCTGTTAACGGTGTCATACCTACAAATCGACGTAAATCATTAATACTATCAGTCGCTGTATCAGCAAATGGCTGATTGATTTCCATAGCTTCTAAAAATGAAGATAGCATGTTACGTGTACCAACATTCACTTCATGAGCGTAAATATCAAATGCTAAAGGAAAACGTTCTTCAATAATATCCGCGGCAAAATGAAATGCTTCAATCGCTGGACCCGGATCGATCGTCGGCGCTGTGACTGAGCCACCACCGCCTCCGCCGCCGCCTCCGCCGCCACCTACTATACTACCCATTAGTTATCTCCCTGTATAAATCTTGATAAGATAATCATATCTTCTACTCTATTGTTCCAACAAATACCCTTTGTGATTAAGCCTTCCATTTTAAAACCATTCCTTGCACAAGCTTCTAAAACTTCTTTGCAGCTGTGCGGGGTTTGTACACACACTTTAGTATAGTGTGTATTGACATTTAACCATCTATCTAATTCTTGTACTACACTATCAGATAAACCAGTACCCCATGTATGTGGTAATAAAAACCAATGGCAATCAACTGTAATAGTTGTTAATGGTCTTAATATTAAAATTCCTATTAATTCTTCATCACTATAGATTGATAAATAGGAATACTCTTTATTTAATTCATATTGATCTGTGTTAATTAATAACCGTTCGTCTTCAGTTAAAGCCACAGCTTGTAATTGTGTATTTTTTAATACGCCGACTACAGTCGCTTTGTTGTCCGTTAAGCGTATATTAATTTTTGTAGACACGAGGTTTCTCAACATCTTTATCCCAAAGTTTCAATAATTCTTCTGGAGACTTAGCATTAGCCAAATCTAATGTCTCGGGAAGATCTCTTAATTTTTGTTTAAGTTGTCTAAGTTGCGTCAGTCTATCCCCATCGCCTTGGCCTAGATATTTAAATTCCAGACCATCTAATTCTTTTAATTTCTTATCTCTCATTACCCTCAAACGATCTAGATGAATATCTTTAGCTTTCTCCAGATCTACATCTACAGTAGAGCCCGGCAGATCGTCGGTCCAAGCATTTCTAAATAGTCTATTTGCTGGTAACTCACCATCCGTGATTTCTCTATATGGAGTTTCTATTGGAATACATTTATTTAATATTTCTTGTTTAGTAAGGTGGTTTAAAGCTTCTGGGGCTATGATAAAAATACCAACAGTACCGTCTGAGTTTTTTAATGCATATTTCATTTTATTGATCTCCAAATCCAATTACACTGACATAATCAGCATCTGTTAACGCGCCAGCGTCGGTTTCGATAGCAACGTCTACTGAGCCCGCTGCTTGGGCGCCATCTAGATAAACAAAAAGAGCCACTCCAGCCGCATCATCGTCTCCTGCCGTACCAGCTATAGAGTATGCCACACTACTAAAATCTGTCGTGATCCCTATTTGAATTCTTCCGGTTGCGGTATCTGTAATACCAGCCACATTGTGTGAATTGGTCACCGATGGAGTACCAGTCTCATCAATATGAACCCAAAATTTAGCAACACCTGGATGATTCTGCATTCTTCCAGGAGTAACGAAATCAGTAAGACTAGTCCCAGTTTCCATTTCTGCTTGAGTCGATACTGACAAAGTAATGTCTTCATCCGTTAACGTAATAGTTCTATTAGAAGCTATAGAGGCAGGAGCTTTGATTCCAATAGCGTTGGTGCCGTTAGCCGTGTTTTCATATAATGAAATATTCGTAGAAGTTGTAGAGGTACCACTAAAATTATAAACGCCGGTGCCTTGGGCTATGAAAGTCATTGATATGTTTGTATCGTCTCCGATCGCTAGCAATTCTACAGCGTTATTTGCAGCAGAATTTTTGATTGTAAAGTGATTAACAGCGGTCGCTATTGAGTCTAATATTAGTAGTTCTTCTGATTGATCATTAAAAAACGTAATGCCGGTATCCGCTTCGCCTGTAGCTGATATAGAAGGATTAGCTCCTGTTATTGCACTTTTTATTGTAAGCTCATTAACAGAGGTTGCAATAGAATCTAAAATAAGAATCTCTTCCTGCTCACTATTAGCAAAGGTAATACCTGTATTCGCTTCTCCCGTACATTCAAGAGAAGGATTAACATTAGTAATGGCGCTCTTAATAGTGATCTCATTGACAGATGATGCTATGGAATCTAAAATCAGTATTTCCTCTCCATCACGATTATCAAACGTAATCCCTGTATCGGCTTCGCCTTCTGCTCTAACTATCGGGGAATTTCCCGTAGTGGCATTAACAATTCCAATATGATTTACCGCCGAATCGATAGTAGTCAATTCAATAATTTCATTACCATTAGTATCTAATATAGTGGCATCATCATTAACATTATCCACAGTCCAAATTAGGATATCATGTGAATCCTTTAAAACTAATTTCGTATTACCAATCAACACTACATTAGCTTCTCCTCGAGAATCTAAAATAACTGGATTTGTATTTGCACTAGTTCCTGCAATCGCATCGGCGATGGTTGGGTAAGTCGCTTTGTTTGTAGTCGTAAGAGGTTCATAAGTATATAATTTACCCAGACTTAAAGCGTCTCCGTTATTATCAAAAAATTGTACTTTTGGCATGCCTAAAAATTGTGCCATTACTATCTCCTATCTACCATATAATTTCATTGGACCGGTATCAATCTCACCGGTACTCATAGCAAAGCGAATTAAATCGATCTTCGATGACGATTCAATAGTTCCGGTTACTTTACCACCAGAACCGCTTGAGTCCTCATTGCTTTGGTTAAACGTTAAATGATTAAAATCTGCTATATTCGTTAATCTCATAGTCCCTTGTACATCAGTACCTGAGCCTGGTGCCCCTGTCGTTGTTACATATGCTGTACGTGCTTCGTTAGAGGCTGTAAATGAGGTCCAATTATAGGCCACATTTAAAAACCCTACCCCAGCATCGGAAGAAAAAGAAATGCGTAATTCTCCTCCCCCATCACTACCTAGATTATCAAAGGTTATCATTAAATCCTCAAAGACATCTATATCCCCGTTTGTAAAATCATGTGTCGCTGCGCTAACACTAACCGTTATAGTTTCAATTAAGGTCCATGCATGAGCGGCAGCTCCAGCTATGGTAATAGATCCACCACCATTGGTAACAGCAATCTCCGATCCGGCTGTTATGGTAGCTAATACTGGATCTGTGGTACCATCTCCTATAGGTATCGCCCCATTAGCGGCAACTCCTAAAGCTGTTATGGCGCTTGTGCCGCTCCCGAGTAATAGACCGCCATCTGTTAAAGATGTCGCCCCAGTACCCCCTTGATTCACTGCAACAGTAGTGCCTTGCCAGGTACCACTTGTAATCGTTCCAACTGTAGTAAGATTAGATAAAGAATCTATCGCCGATTCTAATGTTGTTTCTGTGGTAGCATCTAGAGCATCAATATTGCTTAGAGTCATTGTGCCAGTAGAATCAGATAAAATAGCAGTACCAGCAAAACTTAAATCCGTACTAGCGCCTAAATCTAATCCCTCGTTTGAAGCATAATAACTATTAGTAATATCCCATAACCAATAATGGCTACCGGTATTTGATAATAATAATTTCGCAGTATCGACATTATCATCTAAATAACAATCGATTATTTGAATCTCATCCGCCGACGCTGCCGCTTTAATATGATATGTTGGTTGATCTGTCCATTTGAATTGTAAACCAAAGAAACAATCATTGAATTCAATTAATCCGCTTGACGTTGTTATTTCAACATTAGCGCCTGAAACCGTATTATTACCCGAAAAATCACAATTTCTAAAATGGAGATTTTTCACGGTCGCATAAGCAATTCTGGCTCCTTCCTTCTCATTTCGATGAAATGAACAATTTCTAAATTCAATACCATCAATATCTTGATTGCCCAGCCCATTTATAAAAACACCACGTTCACATGAACTGACCCATACATGATTAAATAGAATTTTACTAATTGTGTTAGATACACTATCATCATTCCTTAGATGAATACCTTCTCCGCTGCACGTATCCAAGAAAGAATCAGATATAATATGGTTTTCATTTTGTGCCCCACTACAGAAAATTTCAAGACCGATGCCAGCATGGATGAGATCTAAATGAGATAAAGCATTTCCTTGGTTACGGATTAAAAATCCTGCTGTTGGTTCAGCATAAGTACCTGTATCTGTATCATAAGTAATATGATCTGCTAACAAACCTGTCCCAGCGAGCAATTCAAATAAATAAGTTTTGATATTCCGCATATGGATATGGCTGGCGTATGCATGAAAACCCCCATTATCCCATTTTACACCTACATCGAATAGGCGTATATCTAAATTTAGTAATTTCCATTGTGCTGAATTATTAAAATAAAAAGCATCATTCCCTGCTGCCCGGTTTCCAGTCATTCTTAAATCTGTAAACGTATTTTGACTAGTGGTAATTGTAAAACATACCCCTGTAGCACATTCTAATTCCGATGAATAACCATCACCAAAGATTATCTGTCCGGTTGTAGCGACGGTTAATCCTGTTACAATATAAGAAGTTGTTGAAGACGGAATGTATACCGCCAGACCAGTATCTATTGCAGCTTGAAACGCTGCCGAATCGTCTGTACTTCCATCTCCTACAGCACCATAATGTCTAACGTTAGCATGCTTTAATAAATTCAATGCGGTAATCTTAGCATTTGCATTCGAATTCGAGATATCCGTAAACGGTATTAAATCTCCACTTGCTATAACGGTAGCAGTACTCAGTTCATTTAGATCTACGTCAAACGTTCGACTAGCAGCTATGGTTCCACCGCCTGATAAACCTTCTCCGGCAGTTAAAGTAACAGCTGTATGGTCAATGTGCTCATTAGCCACAAACCCTGAAAGATTATCGTGAACTATAGCACTATCATTCGAACTTAAAGTAATACTACCAGTGCTATTGGCTACTGATACACCGGTCCCAGCTGTTAGCGTTGCTTTCGTTAACGTGTTTCCGGTCGTATTACCAATCAACAATTGACCATTTGTATACGTCGTCTGACCACTGCCCCCATTCCCAACAGGAAGAGTGTTTATGATATCTGCTGTTAGATCCACATTACTAATAGAATTTCCGGTGCCATTCGCATCGAAAGTTTTATTAGTAAACGTATCAGTGCTGCTCGGAGTAAAATCGGAAGCTATAGTAATCGTACCTGCACCGTTAGTAACAGTGATTTCCGTGCCACCCGTTATGGTAGCTAATACTGGATCAGTAGCGCCGTCTCCGATCGGTATTTGTCCGTTAGTCGCAACCCCAAGAGCTGTTACTGCCGCAGTTCCGCTACCTAGTAACAGTCCTCCATCCGTTAATGAGGTGGCTCCTGTTCCGCCCTGAGCAACATCTACTGTACCTCCTGTCCAGGTACCAGAGGTAATTGTTCCGAGAGTAGTTATCTGAACAGATCCTGTCCAATCATCTAAACCATCTGGAGTTACTGCTCTAACAGTATCAGTTCCAAGATTAGTTTCTAGGCTTGTAGCAAGTTCAACTACGCCTTTATTGCTTACAGAAGCATCTTCTCCTGTAATGGTAATCGTATCTCCACTAACCGAAGTATCAATACCCTCTCCGCCTAAGAGGTTCATTGAATCTTCAGCAGCGGATGCAGTAAACGTACCAGAATCAGTTACAATTATTGAAAGTCCGTTTACGGTAACATTTAAAATTAACTCATCTGTCCATTGTACAAAAGACGCATCAGTAATACTCGTACTGCCGGGAGGCATCGGAGGTATACTAGACATCTCCACGCTCCCCTGCTATTAATATACTAGCATCCATTATTGAAAAATCACAAGGCTCACTAAAGGTTAATTCAAATATCCACTCTCGCCCTGTCCCTAATCTGTTCCATCTGACTTGCGTCCCATACTCTCCTATCTTTCCGACGGATCGCCAAAGTTCATTCGACCATGTAAACCCACCATCATGGGAATACCTTAACATAATTTGAGGATCGGAGCCTTGTCCTGTTACTAAAGCTTTACCTGACGTCATATGTATATCGAAGGTATCTATTCCTATAAAGATATTCTCAGCATGTAGAAATGGTGTCGTTCTTACTCGAATAATAGCATCACCATCGTCATCAAAATAGTCGGAACTTAATACATAAAGTTTCCCAGACTTAAAAGATCCCACTATGTTGAGTCGTTCAAAGTAAGCATGACAATTAGCTAAATGGCGTTCATGTTTGTCGTCTTCACTAAAATGAGACCATTGATACCATTGTTGTGTCAAAGCGTCAAAAACCCAAGTTATATCTTCAGTTGGGAATGTGATCACATAATTTAGATGTCCTCTATTAAAATAAGTGAACGCAAACGCATCGTCAATTACATCATATCTTTGTATTTCGGAACCTATAGCTTCATTCGAAATCACCTGGATTCCATAGCCATTGCTCCGAGATACATAGCCTCTCTCGTCTAGCCATATTAAGGTATTATCAAAATTGACAATTGAAAACGCTGCAGCGCAGCCCTGATCTATAAAAGCAGAACCTCTTTTTGAAAATGGAAATCCTGTCGGGTTAGCAGCATCAAACCAAATTTCTATGGTGTGTTCTCCGAATACCCACAATTCATTTTTATCTAAAGCGAGGCCTACTAGTAAATCGGGTTTACCTTCCGCGGTTGCTATATCTACAGCAGCCCAAGTAGTACCATCATTTTGGGCTGATGATAACATCCGCGATGAATTGGTTTTATTATAAATAAAATACGAATCCACAAACACAACCGTCTTAGGGGGTTGCAAATCAACATCAGTAATTTCTGCAAATACTTCAGTACTTGGCGTATAGATATAGCCTCTCACGCCATCTACTAAAATAATTTGGGTAGCATTGACATCCCAACTAATTCGGCCCGATATAGATGTCAAGGTTCCTCTGAGCGTCGAAGTCGCTGTCTGCGCAGCAACATTTACTGTTATTTCATAAAATCCATCATCGACGACTGTAAACAATTGAGACCCAAAAATAACTAAAGCTCGAGTTTCATTTCCCCCAACATCTACTAATTCTTTTAATCCCGGTGTAGGAACTAAAGCAACTTGTGTGCGACCTACAGGGTCTCCCGTTGTAGGATACATATTAATGCACTTTTGATGATTTAAATCCCGATGAGGTAAATCATAAAAAGGACCGGTAATATTTAATTCCATTATTAGTATCTCTCATCGTATTGTAAAGACACACTGGTTATTTCATGATCCCAATCTAACATATTTTCTAATAAATTAGATGCCAGTGGCGCTATAACTGCCAACAATTTTTCATCTTTGCCGAAGGCAGATGCTACACGCACCGCTAATTGGTAGGTTAGACATTCTAACCATTCTACAGGTAAATCAAAATTATCACCATCCGCATCCATATCTTCTAATAGACGTTCATACGTAAACCTGAAATAGTATTCAGGATCATCTGGTCGTGGCCATAAATATACTTTACTTGTACTTAATCTTGGATCAAAGTAAAAATGAGATGGTATACCATTTACGTTTTTAGTGGGTAAATCGAAATATTCTTCTCTGCTTATTTTTAACATCGGGATGGAAGTTTGATTAGTCGTCGCAGCCCCAACTCCATCAACGCCTCGTACTCGTCTCATACTGTGTATACGTAACGGCTTATTTATTCGGCTCGTAAAAGTATATACATTATTATCAGCAGCACAGGCTCCATCTAACCCTGCTGTAATAGTTAAAGCTGTAGATGAATCGACACTAACAATAGTCGTCCAAGTCACAGCATCGTCATCGTTAACAACTCCTATAATATCAGAGGCAGTCATATCTGTAGTCGTATCTACTGTTAAAGTTGTAGCGGATGCTAGATGAGCACCGTCTAATTCAGTAATAACTGCATCATCTATATCTGTAGCTCTAGCAGAAGTCGAAGCAGAGCTTAACGTATATTCTCCCACATTATCTGCTACAAATAAAACCCCTTCAGTTGTGGACCAAAGATGCCTCCCTTGGGTTTGCCAAGCCTTAATCATTTTATTTAACATGCTGTTACAAAAAGCCATGTCTTCACCCGAAACAGTTCGGCCTACTCCATAGACTCCTATTAATGCTAATGCATCAATAATCACTTCACTTCGGGTTTGGGAAAAATCTACACTTCCTGATGTGGCCATATTCTATTCCTAATCTATTTTAACTACCAGTCGTCTTAGCTGCTTCAGTAGAAGCAGTGCCAGTTCCGTTATTATTCACTGCGCTTACGCGATAGTTGTATTGGGTACTAGCTGTTAAGCCAGTATCTTGGTAGCTGGTCGCTACACTTTCTGTCGTAGAGGTGACGGTACTAAAACCTCCTCCTACAGGACTCTCTCTTTCAACTTTATAGCCAGATATAGCAGAAGAACCAGAATCATCAGGTCCTTGCCAAATTAAATCTACAGTCGTTGAAGTGGCTCCAATACTCGCTAAAGCTCTTGGTGCGCTCGCATTCCTTCCGGTTGGATCAGTTAAATCCCCAGTTTCGATTTCCGAAGGAGCACTAATAAATACAAATCTGTCTGTACCTTCCGATCTAATTAAACTCGGATCATCTATTTGTCGTTCTTTAAACGCTTTAATAAACTGTTGTGGATTCGTTTTATCGGCATCATTTTTACATACTAGTAATCGATGTAATGTGTTAAATTTATCAGAAATAAGGATAGCGTCTTTAGCTCTCATCTTCTTCCCACACACATCACATATTACATAATAGTACCCAGTACCGGGATATGTATATTTAGATAAGTTCATATTAATCTGGTCTTACTTCAAGAATAATTGTTATAAGATCTCCAGCTCCTAATCCGGTTGTCGTTAAAGCAATATCGCCTGTAACTCCCGTTCCAGCAGTATTTGCTAAACCTCCGTATGAAGTAAAATCACCGTCAATATATGAATCTGTCGGTAAATCTAATGCCAAAGTATCGGCTGTAGCGACAAATTCGAGCTTAATCCGGGCAGCATTTGCCGCACTTACTGTCGCATGAACTTTCAGTATCGTGCACGTTAAAGGATCCGGGATCCCTAAAGCAGTGGCTACGACATCTGAATCATAAACAACTAAATTCGATTCTTCGTCTCCATCACTTACTAGCGTTATATACTGAACTACACGTCTTCGACCCAATACTAATCGTGTATTGACTATTGTATTAGCCATTGTTTTAATCTCCTAATTTTATTCTACCCAGAAACGCATTAAGTTGCCATGCGTTTTACCTAAATATACAAACCATTTTCTATATTTACATTCTTCATCTTTGTAATCGACTAATGGTTCCATTTCATTACACATTGTGTACATATCATGTAAGACTTCTCTTTTACGAGGATCTCTTACATTAGATTGGATCCAAGCTATACCACAAATACGTTCACCTTTTGTGACTGGAGTTACCCAGTGAGGCGCGCCGCAATCGTAAATAATACAATCGCCCTTTTTACCTTTGTGCTTAATAATAGCTCCATTAGGTTGTTCGATACACAATTCCCCTCCTTCATAGGAGTCAGGATCTGTCAAAAACATAGTACAGGCTAAATCTGTTCTAGTTTCATGCATAAAGGGGGCATCAGTGTGTTTATTGTAAGTGCCGCCGCCTGTGTATTTATTAAAAAACATTCTATGTATTTTTTTAGGTATTATTGTTTTCGCAACATCTATATTGTTTATAATCTTCTGAGAGACTATTGTAGTTCTTGCTTTTGTAATTTAATCATTATAATCAAGTTCGAAATTTTGCTTAATCGTTACTTGCATGTCTTTTGACGTTGATTTATCTTCGTTCCATTTTACGGTTTCTAATTGTGAAATA
>SDBV01013553.1_pt1 | contig 10365 bp, 8 predicted proteins | sample 2277081 | NCBI WGS metagenome assembly SDBV01 (sample SAMN10402039, study PRJNA504765) | marine sediment metagenome | isolation source: marine sediment core GS10_PC15, 223 cmbsf | place: Arctic Ocean: Southern Knipovich Ridge | collected 2010
CCCGCGTCCAGCGCCGCCCTGAACCCGGCCAGGTAAGCGGTCCCGAGGCCCTGCTTTCCGGTGCGGTGGATCACCTTGAACACGCCGTCGAAGTCCTGCGCCAGGCGGTCGGCCACGTCGCCCGTGCCATCGGGCGAGCCATCGTCCACGATCACGAAGCCGAGTCCGTCAATATCCAGCGCGGTGAGGCGCTCCACAAGCGGGGGCAGGTTCTCCGCCTCGTTGTAGGTTGGGACTACGATGGCGACCTTCAGAGCGCGCTGTTCACGCATCAGCGGCCAGCGGCTCGCGCCGCTCTCCCGCCGGCCGCCGGTGTGCGGCGGTGACTCGCCGGTTCATGACTGCACATGGTGAGGCGTGCAGGCCGTCGTCCGTAGAAGCGATCCCAGGGCCGGACCGGCTGCGATTCCACGATGCGAGCTTCTCCCTTACTTCGACAGGCTCAGCACAGGCTCCCTCTCCTGCTCCCGCTGGGAGAGGGGCTTCGGCGGCAGCCCCTAGCCATCCGAGCCGATGTCCCCGTACCGGCCCCGCATGTGGTTGAGCCGGACGCGGGCGATGTCCAGGAACCCGTTCAGCCCCTTCATCAGCGTCACCTTGCTGCCCAGGTAGTAGTACCAATCGATGGCCAGCTCCCGGACCGTGGCGCCGGACTTGCGTGCGAGGAACAGCACTTCGACGTCAAAGCCGAACCCGTCCAGGCGCTGCGCGGCGAAGATGCGGTCCGCCAGGGAGCCGCGGAAGAGCTTGAAGCCGCACTGGGTGTCCTCGATGCCCCGGAAGGCCAGCAGCTTCACCAGCCAGGTGTAGAGACGTCCGATGACGTGGCGCCTCCCCGGCTCACCGATGCGGCGCGCCCCCGGGGCCTCCCGCGAGCCGATGACGATGTCCTCCACCGGCGGCTCGTCGCCGGGCAGGAACCGGTCCAGTTGCTCCGGGGGCATCGAAAGGTCCGCGTCGCACAGGAAGCGCCACTCGGCGTCTGAGGCCAGCATCCCGCTCTTGACGGCCCAGCCTTTGCCGCGGTGCTCGAGGGAGAGGAGCCGGATGTGCGGCAGGCGCGCCGCGGTCTCCTGCACCGCTGCGACGGTGCGATCCGTGCTGCCGTCATCCACGACCAGCACCTCCCAGGCGTACGGCTTCTCTTCGAGGTGCGCGACGAGCCGCTCCAGGCTGCGTTCGATGCGGGCGTCCTCGTTGTACGTCGGGATGATGACGCTGAGGAACAGTAAGGGCATCGGGTAAGCGGCTCTCCTACGCGCCAGGCAGGCCGGGCGCGGGCCAGCGGGTGGTCAGTCGCCCGCCTCGTCCAGGTCGAAGGCGCTGTGCACCGCGCTCGCGGCCTTGCGCAGTCCGTCAGCCGCGATGACGCACGTGATCCTGATCTCGGACGTGGTGATCATCTCAATGTTGACACCGGCGCGGGAGAGCGAATCGAACATGGTTGCAGCGAACCCGGGGGTGTTCTGCATCCCGGTCCCGACGACGCTCAGCTTGGCGAGGCCGCTGCCGCCGACGACCTCCCGGGCGAAGCCGGCGCAGGCTTCGCGGGTGATCTCCAGCGCGCGTTCGTAGTCCCCGTCGGAGACGGTGAAGGTAACGTCCGTGAGGTTCTCCAGGCTGGCGTTCTGGACGATCACGTCAATGCTGATGCCTTCGTTCGAGAGCGGCTCGAAGATCCTGGCCGCGACCCCGGGCCGGTCCTCAACACCGCGGACGGTGATCTTCGCCACGTTGCGCTCGATGGCGATGCCGGTGACGGCTCTGCGGACCTCCATGGTCTGGGGACCTCCGTGGATGAGTGTTCCAGGCACGTCGTCGAATGTCGATGCGACCAGGATCGGAACGTTGAAAACGGCGCCAAGCTCGATTGACCGCGGGTTCATCTTGGCGCCGAGGACGGCCATCTCCAGCATCTCCTCGTAGCCGATCTCCGCGAGCTTGCGGGCGGCGGGCACGAGCCGGGGATCCGTGGTGTAGATGCCGTCTACGTCGGTGTATATCTCGCAGCGAACCGCGCCGAGCCCGGCGGCCAAAGCGACGGCGGTGGTGTCAGACCCGCCGCGTCCCAGTGTGGTCACGTCCTGTGTCTCGGCAAGCCCCTGGAAGCCGGCGACGATGACGACGCGGCCCGCGTCCAGCTCCCGCCTGAGGCGCGCCGTGTCGATGTCCGCGATGCGGGCCGAGCCGTGCGTCGCGTCGGTCTTGATGCCGGCCTGCTGCCCGCTCAGGCTGACGGCTGCGCAGCCCTCCGCTCTGAGCGCCATGGCCATGAGCGTGGCGCTGACCAGCTCGCCGGTGGAGAGCAGCGTGTCCATCTCACGCGGGTCCGGCGGCCGATCCCGAGACACGGTCCGCGCCAGAGCGATCAGCTCGTCGGTGCTATCGCCCATCGCGGAGACGACGACGACGAGTGACGTGCCGGAATCGGCGCGGGCGCGGATCTTGCCGGCCACCTTCAGGATCTGGTCCGCGGTGGCGAGCGAGCTGCCTCCGTACTTCTGGACGACAACGTTGGAGGAAGCGGCGGTTGCGGTCACGTCTGCTCCACGAGGTGCGCGCCGACCGTTGTTGTGGACAGGACCTCAGAGCGGCTCTCCAGCCCGTGCCGGCGTGCGGCTTCGGTCATCTTCCCGGCCACGGCCTGCTCCCGGCCGGTCGTGAGGGCCATGACCGTGGGTCCGGCGCCGGCCAGGAAGGCGCCGTGCGCGCCGCCGTCCAGCGCCGCCTGAATGATGCTGTTGAGGCCTTCGTAGATGTCGGCTCGGGCGGGCTGGTGGAGCCGGTCCTCCGTGGCGTACCGCAGCAGGTCAAGACGGCCGCTGCGGAGCGCGTTCACCAGCAGTGCGGCGCGCCCGATGTTGAAGACGGCCTCAGCACGGCTGACCTCGGTAGCCAGGACCGCGCGCGCGATGGCTGTGTCACCCTGCATCTCGGGGATGAGCACTACGGCGCGAAGATCCTCAGGCAGGGGGATCTCCTGCGTGACCCAGTGGCTGTTGGTCCGCACGCCGACCTGGCAGCCGCCGAGGATCGCCGGCGCAACGTTGTCCGGGTGTCCCTCGATGTTCGCCGCTATCTCGAGCGCCTGCTGCGTGTCCATCCCGCGCCCCATCAGAGCGAAGCCGGCGAGAAGCCCGCTGACCGTCGCCGCCGAGCTGCTTCCCAGGCCCCGCGCGTACGGGATCCGGTTGAGGCAGGTGAACGTGAGGTCCGGGAACGGCTCTTCGAAGGCCTCGAATGCAGCCTTCGCCCCGCGCACAACCAGGTTGCGGTCGTCGCGCGGCAGAGCTGATTCGCCCTCCCCGGATATCTCCACGGCGAAAGGACCGCGCGCCACGGTGAGCTCGTTCCACAGGTCGACGGCCATCCCGATGCAATCGAACCCCGGCCCCATGTTGGCCGCGGTGGCGGGGACACGCACCGAGACGCTGTCGGGTCCAGGGGTCATGGCCGGCCGGTCGCTGTGTGGGAGTTTGGGTCAGGAAGCAAGGCCGGGCAGCCGCGGAAAGCCGCGGTCCGCACCGGCATGGCTGGGAAAGGTGCTCGGCGGGCGGGCACCGGGCAAGTATAGTCCCGCCGGTCACACGAGGTGCGGAGCTCGACGTGATGGAGGTCGAGCCGATCGAGACCGATTCTGACGGGGGACGGACGGGCGCCGAGGTCGCGGTCACGGGTGGGGTCCGCCGCCCGTATAATCGGAAGTCGCGTTCGCTCGGGGAGTGGCGCAGTTTGGTAGCGCGCTGCGTTCGGGACGCAGAGGCCCCGGGTTCAAATCCCGGCTCCCCGACCATTACTCGCAATCGTGTGTCACGAAGGCACGGCCGAGCCGCCGGGCCTCTTTGACAACAGTTTTGACAACAACCCGGCTCCAGAACCGGCCTCTCCGCACCCCGGAGGGGCCGTGTCGCGGAAGGGCCGCCCCTACCCGATAGCCGTGCTGACGAGTCACGAGGATGTGCCTAGTTGGAGGCTCTCGTGAGGATGTACGCGCCAATGGCCGCGCCCACCACGAGAGCGACAGAGAACATGCCTCTCACATACGCCTCCGTGATCTCGACCGAGGGCTGGTCGGCGACCCTTGCCCTCTCAACGTTGTCTAGAACACTCTGTCGCACGTACCAGAGGGACACCAAGACGAAACCGCCGACCGCCCCTCGTACGAACGACACTAGCCCGGGCACGCGATGTTGGACTTCAGTCAGCATGATCACTCCTCATGGTGGGAGGAACGGTTCCCCGGCGGCACACGGTACCAACATCGGGTCGGCCTTGCCGGGCTTGGCCTGCCGAACCCGCCACACCACCAGGAGCGACCGCTTCCTGCCGAGCGCGCCGAGGCCCCAGATCACGTGCCCCGATCGCGACACCATGCGCCGGACCCGCACCACGCGCTCAGCCGGCCACTCATGGTCGATCATCGTGTGGAGGACCATCAGGCCCGCGTAGCAGAGGGGCAGCGTCAGTCGAGGCTCGGAGACGCACAGCTCGCAGGTGAGGACCGAGGCCATGCAGCGAGGGTAGAGAGGGCTTGGTCAGCGCCGTAGGGGACGGTGGCGGGTGCCTCGCGTGCCGCTACACCCGTCCCCTACCCGCCGGGATTCTCTGCCTTTCGTACTCGCGTCTGGGCCTGCCGGCTTTCCTGGTCCTGCCCGGCTCTGAAGCCCGGCGCCTCATGCGGCCGGTTGAAGCCGTGGCGCCGGAAACCGGCCATTCAGCGAGCCCCCGGGATCGCTCCAGGCTCGGACACGCTGTCTCTGGCTTCCGGCGAGCAGCACACCCAGTGGCGGCGGGGCGTGTGTTGACGCCGGCCGCCTGTGGCTGCCACCGGCAAGGCTGTCCCGGCGCAACAGAAAAGGCGGGGAGCATCCATCCATCCACGAGTGTGGCGGACTTGGTGTCCCGCGTGGTCTGAGTGGACTTAGCCTGAACCTGTTGCGGATGTGTGCCGCCGGGGGCGCCGGTGGTCAGAGAGTGTGGCGGAAACCGCCGTCAGGGACGCGCTGGAATCCGGTCGTCGAGAATCAAGGGTGGGATGCATGCGTAAGCCTTTCGAGGGTGTGAAGGGCAGCGAGCGGGGTATCACCGGCCTTGAGACGGCGATCATCTTGATCGCGTTCGTGGTCGTGGCCTCAGTGTTCGCGTTCACGGTCCTCTCGACCGGTATCTTCTCTTCGGAGCGCAGCAAGGAAACGGTCTACGCCGGCCTCAAAGAGACCCGCGGCACCCTGGAGCCGCGCGGCAGCGTGATCGCCTACAAAGGCCTAGTCAGCAGCACCGCGACGATCTACAAGGTCTCCTTCATCGTCGCCAACGCGCTCAGGGGCGAGGCGGTCAACCTGACGGCGCCGTACACGGCGAATGACGCAGCCACGGACCCGGACGCCGACGCGGGCGCGCAGAACAAATTGGTGGTCTCCTTCTCGGACGACAACCAGTTCTTGAGGGACCTGCCGTGGAGCGTGACCTACCTCGGGTACAACAATAGCGACAACATGCTGGACCCCGGCGAGAAGGCTGAGATCACGGTGTGGCTGCTTGACCGCAACACCGCGACTGCCATCGGCAGCAACGATTCGATCGCATACATGGACGGCGGCGGCGCGGGTGGGGACGGCGGTATGACCGCATCGTCAACCGTCCTGGCCGTCACCGGCAGCTTCACGCTCGAGGTCAAGCCTGAGAACGGCGCCGTGCTGACCATCCAGCGCACGCTTCCCGCCGTGTTGAAAGCGGTCATGGACCTGAAGTAGTTAGTGGCCGCGCTCGAGCGCGCAAGGCCGGGAGGGGACCCTGTCAGACTTCGGCGACTTTGGGACGGGTGGGGGCATAGAGAGAGCAGGCCGGTGCGAGCTGCTCCCCAATGGTCCGGCTAGGCCCGATGCACAAGACCCGCGTTGAACAGGGTTGGTCAAGGAGTTCCCCGCGCGGCGGGCGATCCCCGAGGCGTAGGGCACTACTGAGCCGCCCACAGGCACCCGGCCCGGTTCTCCCGCGCGCTGCGCTATAGCGCCACCAGCGTGTCCCGATGCCGCCCGTCCTGCGTCTGGGCGTGGGCGTATCCGCCTGCGACTGGCTGCACGTCGATGCTATTGCCGCTCAGGTCGTAGACGCACGCGAAAGGGCGGCGGTCGGGTGGCCGCCGCCCTTTGGCGTGTCCGTGGCTCCAGCCGCGGGGTTCAGTCGGCGGTGGCCGGCTCCAGGTCGAAGCCGGCTTCGTGGGGTTGGCAGCGACGGCCGTGCTCGGAGATGTACTGGTACGCGGACAGCGCGGCGACGGCGCCCTGCGCTGCGGCCGTGATGGTCTGCTTGAGCGCGCCGGAGCCGTCGGTCAGGTCGCCGGCAGCGAAGACGCCTTCCGCGCTTGTGCGCATCATGCGGTCGACGTGGACTTCGTTCGTCTCGGGGTTGAGCTCGACGCCGAGGCTCTGCGGCAGCTCGATGCGCGGGTCGGCGCCGATCTCGATGAAGATACCGTCCAGGTCCAGGGTGTCGGCGCCCTCATAGGGTTTGCCGATGCGGATCCCGGTCAGGCCGGCGTCGCTACTGCCGATCAGCTCCGTGACTTCGGTGTTGAACAGCACGTGGACGTTTTCGGCCTCGCCCACCATCCCGACGAGGACCGGCTCCGGCCGCGTGAACTCACCGCGGCGGTAGATCAGGTACACGTCCTTCGCGTACTTGCCGTTGAGGATGGCGCCCTCAACAGCAGCGCTCCCACCGCCGACGACCGCGACGGTCTTTTCCCGGTATAGCGGGGCGTCACAGGTGGAGCAGTAGGAGACGCCCTTCCCGGTCCACTCTTCCTCCCGCGGCAGGCCGAGCTTCCGGCGCTCCCGGCCGATGGCGAAGATCACTGCGCCGGAGCGAACGGTCGAGCCGTCAGATAGCTCGGCATCGAAGCAGTCAGCCCCGCGGGTGACGGCGTTGACGGCGGCGTCAACGATGGGGACGTCGTACCGCTCGACCTGTTCTCTGAACTTGAGCATCAAGTCGAAGCCGTCGATCTCCGGGTAGCCGGGGTAGTTCTCGATGCCTCCGCCGATGGCGGTCTCGCCGCCGAAGCGGTCGCCGACGACGAGAGGCTTGAGCTGGTAGCGAGCGGTGTACAGCGCGGCGGCGAAGGCAGCCGCGCCCTGCCCGGCGATCAGTACGTCGACGACTCGTGTCTCTGGCATTGGGCTGCCCTCCGTGTCGTGGGCGGGGTATGGCGTGTGGCGCCGACGCATTGTGCGCCGCGGTGGGAACGCGTGAGCAGGACGCAGGCTCGCGTCACACCGCCACCCTCGCCGATTCCCGCGAAGCTCCATGGTAGCCAACGGTGGGCGCAGGCGCGAGGCAGTCCGTGCGGCGGCGGCGACGGACGGCGGACGCGGCGAGTTGATGGTGGCTGGCCGGGCGGCAAACGTGACGGAGAGGCGGGGTCGCCCGCGCACTGTCCAGCGAACGTGGCTTCTCCCTTACCCTGACTGGTCGGGGCTCAGCACAGGCACCCCAACGCTCCCAGTGGGAGGGCGTTGCTTCCGCGGAGTTAGTCCGCGGCGAAATCCTGCTCTCGGTAGACGCGCCGTGACCAGAGCGGGTGGTCGGCCTCCTCGTCCGTCTCTGGCCGCCCCGGCAGCACGTTGGGGAGCGAGAAGGTCACGGTCGTGCCCCGGCCGCGCTCGCTCTCCAGGCGAATCTCGCCGTCGTGCATCTCCACAAGGGACTTGGCTATTACCAGGCCGAGGCCGGTGCCCGGGACGTTCCGGGTCTCTTTGTTGCCCGCCCGGAAGAACGCCGTGAACAGCTGCCGCTGGTCCTCTTCCGATATGCCGATCCCGTGGTCCCGGACAGTGACTTCGAGCCGGCCGTCGACCGCGGCGGCGCCGAGTTCGATCACCGCCGCATCGGGCGAGTACTTGGAGGCGTTGGAGATGATGTTGGTGACCACCTGCTCCACGCGGTCGCGGTCCGCTTCGATCCAGAGCGGGTCCAGGGGCAGCGCCAGTTTGAACGTCTGGTGGCGGGTTGCCAGTATGGGCATGAACGCGGGGATGAGCTCATCGAAGAGCAAGAGGGTGTCGAACGGCGCGACGTCCAGTGTCAGCTGTCCCGAGTCGATCCGGGACATGTCGACCAGGTCGTTGATGAGGACGCCGAGGCGGCGCCCGCTGCGGTGGATCACCTGGATGTGCTCGACCTGGCGGTCCTGGAGGTTGCCCTGCCGGTTTTTCATCAGCACTTCGGCGAGCGCCAGGATGCTGGCGAGCGGCGTCTTCAGCTCGTGCGACACCGTCGAGAGGAACTTGCTCTTCTCTTCGTTGACGCGCTCGAGCTCCCGCTTCTCCTGGTCCAGCCGCTGGCGGAGCTCCCGCTCCCTGGCCAGCCGGATGGTCTGCTCGTGCAGCCGTGCGTTTGCGAACGCGCCGGCGATCTGGGCGCTTACGCGCTGCAGAAGGGCGCGGTCCCGGGCGGAGTAGCCGTCCGGCTCGCTCCTGGCGACTTCGAGGACGGCGATCACGCGGTCGTCCGCGACGAGCGGCACGGCGATGGCTGACCGCAGCGGCGGCACTCCATCGCCCTCCTGCACCGCGTAGCGGGGGAAGGAGAGCGTGGCTCCGCGGGTCAGCAGGAGGCTCTCCTGCTCTTCGACCACGCGCTCGATGCCGGAGCCGTGCAGCGCATGGGTGGAGCCCCGGCGCCAACCAGGGACGGGCGTGCCCTCAACGTACGCGGGTGAGATGATGCCGCGCTCGGCGTCCAGCGTCACGATGACGATGCGATCGAACTGGATGAGCCTGCGAACCTGGTCACCGAACCGCCGGAAGACCTCGTCGATGTCCAGGGACGAGCTCACTGCGCGGCCGATCTCCGCGATGACCGTGCGCTCCCGGGCCTCACGCTGGGCTTCGGCGTAGAGGCGGGCGTTCTCAACGCTCACGGCGGTGCGGTCGGCGGCTGTCGCCAGGAAGCTGAGCACCTCGGGTGGGTAGCCGCTTCCGATGAGTCTCGGGCCCAGGATGAGCACACCGGTGAGCGCGTCTTCGGCGAACATCGGGACGATTAGCTCGGCGTCCAGTGTTTCGACCGCGGTGCGTTCCCGGTCGCTCATGGCGATCAGGTATGGGTCGACGCCGAGGTCGGACTGGCGGAGGGGCTGTCGCCGATGCAGGAACCAGCTCGCCAGGGCGCCGGTGCGGGAGAGGCTGATCTGCGGGGGCGGCCCGCGCGTGTCTGCGGTTACGGCCAGCCGGGCGGCGGACTCGTCGGGCAGCGCGATCGCGGCCCAGTCGCTCTGTGTGGCCCGCCGGACGATGTGGATAACGTCATCGGCCAGCGAGCGCAGGTCCGAGATGTCCCTTGCCTTCTCGCTCAGGGTGGCGAGGGCGACGAGGTGGTCGTATCTCTCCCGGAAGAAGAGCCGGTCTACAAGAGTCTGGATGCGCCCGACCAGGGGCTGGACGACCACGCTTGCAAGGAGGACGGCGCCGACGGCGGCCAGGACCCACGCCGTCGCGCTCAGCCCGCGTGCGGTGAACCACGCGACGCCGAGCGGCACGCCGTAGAGGGCGAGGATGAGCGAGCTGACGAGCGTGTAGGCGAGGCCGCGGCGCAGAAGGAGGCGCAGGTTCATGAGCCGGTGGCGCGTCACGGCCCAGGTGGTGATCAGGGCGAACCCGATATTCCCGACCACCCCCATCGGGTAGATGTCGAGCCCCAGCGAAGGGAAGAAGTCGGTGGTGCCGCCCAGCACCGATATGAAGATGCCGAGCCGAAGCGTCTTGAGCTGAGCCTTCTTCTGCGGGTCAGTGGTTTCCGGCAACGCCCGGTTGAGGTCCCAGATCGCCAGCAGCACGGGCGGGTAGGCGGCCAACAGCACGAGCGGGAACGCCCAGCCGAGCTCCGGCGCGAAGCCGTAGAACCTCTCGACCATTCCGGTCGCTGACTGTCCGGCGATCGAAGCAGCCGCGGCCGCGATGGCAAGCGCGTACCAGCCGGCCAGGATGATCGGCGGTCTGCGCGCGCCGGTGAGGCCGTGGACGAAGTGGTAGAAGAGCACCCCGCTGAACGGGATGACCGCGAGGGCGGCCTTCTCCCAGGAATAGGCGAGCACGCGATCCGGGAAGGCGTCACGCATCCCGAAGATGAGGATGCCCCACGCCGCGAGCGCCACCAGGAACCCGGCGAAGATGATGTTCAGCCGGTTCCTGGGCTCGCTGAGCACCGTAACGCTTGCGAGGAACAGGCTGAGCACGCCCTGCGCAAACGGAAGGGCGATGTAGATCGCGTTCACCGGAGCCCCCTCCCCAGGAACCGTCGCGTGGGAATCTGGCTCGCTGGCTCGGGCGAGACGCTGGCGCGCCCGGCGGCCCGCGCCGCGCG
>SDBV01013554.1_pt1 | contig 10363 bp, 7 predicted proteins | sample 2277081 | NCBI WGS metagenome assembly SDBV01 (sample SAMN10402039, study PRJNA504765) | marine sediment metagenome | isolation source: marine sediment core GS10_PC15, 223 cmbsf | place: Arctic Ocean: Southern Knipovich Ridge | collected 2010
AAGGAGAAAGGAGAAAGGATTGAACCTGAAATCCGGTAGCTTAACCTTTAACCTTTAGCCTTCATCCCGTTTTTATTATCAATTCTGATATTCAAACCTGCCTGTTGCGCCAACGGCACAAAATCAGGAAATGACGTATTGACGCTATGACAGTCACGAACTGTAATTGCATCCTTGGCGCGCAAACCGGCAATGGCAAAGGCCATGGCGATGCGGTGATCGTCATGGCTGTCCACTTCCCCGCCACTGATGTTGCCACCTTCAATAATGATGCCATCTCTGGTTTCCTGCACTGCCACGCCCAACTGTTTTAACCCCTGCGCCATGACAGCAATACGATCACTCTCTTTCACACGCAATTCGCGGGCTCCCGTTAGCACCGTTGTGCCGGTGGCACAGGCAGCGGCAACAAATAACACAGGAAACTCATCGATCGCCAGGGGTACTTGATCTTCAGGAATGTGGATACCCCTTAATGGCGCAGATCGCACGCGTAGATCGGCCACCGGTTCGCCACCAATAACACGCTTATTTTCGATGGTGATATCACCACCCATAGCCTGCAGGATATGCAGCACACCGATTCGCGTTGGATTGATGCCAACGTGTTGCAACAGCAAATCGGACCCCGTTGCGATAGAGGCGCCGACGAGAAAAAACGCGGCAGAAGAGATATCCGCTGGAACATCAATATTGCAGGCCGTTAGCTTACCGCCACCAGCCAGCCGCGACTCGGCGCCGTCTTTTACAACCTTATATCCGAAACCCTGCAACATGCGCTCGGTATGATCACGTGTTGATGCCGGCTCGATTACTGCCGTTTCACCATCAGCGTAGAGCCCGGCCAGCAGTAATGCTGACTTCACCTGCGCGCTGGCAACTGGCAATTGATAGCGAATACCCCTGAGACCGGCGCCACCGTTAATCTTCAACGGCGGTCGACCCTGCTCCCGGGAGTCGATGCGGGCACCCATTTCCCGTAGTGGTTGCGCAACGCGATTCATCGGTCTTTTAGATAAAGACGCGTCACCTATTAGCGCGGAATCGAATTGTTGTCCGGCAAGAATGCCAGCCATCAATCGCATGGCGGTACCGGAGTTTCCCATGTCCAACGGTACGGCCGGTGACTGCAAGCCATTCAACCCCACACCTTCTATTGTCAGTTTGCCGTTGTCCGGACCAGTCGCCTTGACGCCCATGGCACGAAAAGCAGCCAGCGTCGCCAGTACGTCATCGCCTTCCAGCAACCCGCTGACGTGGGTCTGGCCTTCGGCAAGCGAACCCAGCATGACTGCACGATGAGAGATAGACTTGTCGCCGGGCACGCGCAAGTGGCCCTTAAGGGTACCGCCGGGGGTAACGATAAAATCCAGTTTTGTTTTGGCCTGGTTCGACATAAATATAAAATCCGTAGGAGACGGGTTAAAGGCTAATGGTTAATGGATAACGAATTAGTGCCTGTGACTAAGCCCTTTAGCCTTTAACCTTTGTCCATAATCCTGGTATCTATTCCGTGCTGTCCGGTGAATCGCTCGGTGCTGGTTTAACATAGGTATCACGTGCGTGACGTGCACGCTGGAAGGTGTCCATCAACCACTGAGCGTCGCCCTTTTCAATGGCTTGCATGATGTCGCCAAGGTCCTGTCGAAAATTCTCCAGTAACGCCATCAGGGGCTCACTGTTGGCAACACAAATGTCACGCCACATGGCCGGGTCGCTGCCGGCAATGCGGGTGAAATCGCGGAACCCCCCGGCGGCAAAATCAAAAATATCGTGGTGGTCGTCGCGGCGCACCACCATATCGACCAAGGCGTAGGCCAATACATGGGGAACATGGCTGCTGGCAGCCAGCACGGCATCGTGTTTTTCCGCATCGAGAATATGTACCACACCTCCAGCCGCTGCCCACATGACGCGCACCGTGTCGACGGCATCACGACGGGTATCAGGTTCCGGTGTCAGAATAATCTGGTGATCCTGAAACAGATCTTCACGAGAGGCAGCAACCCCGCTCTGTTCCGTTCCGGCAATGGGGTGTCCCGGCACAAAGCGGGCAAACTCTTCCTGGCTCAGCGTTTCACGTGCGGCCAAAATTACCGATGTTTTGACACTGCCGACATCGGTAATCACAGCTTCGCGTGACATCTTTCCGGCCAGTTGGGAAAATACCTCAGCCATGGCGCCAACCGGTGCGGCAATCAGAACTACGTCTGCATCCCGCACCGCCGCTTCAATTCTGGCTTCGGCGTGGTCCACCACGCCCAGATCGACTGCCAGCTTGAGATTTTCGAGATTGCGCCCGTATCCCACGATCTCGTCAACAAATCCGCTGTGGCGCAATGCCCTTGCCAGCGAACCGCCCACGAGACCAATTCCAATAATCGCCAGTTTGTTTATCATTCAATATTCAATATTTGAGGTAGGTACCGACTACCGTCGGCGATAACTAATTCAGTAGTAAATCGCCGGCAGACGCCGGCTCCTACCGTTTCGCCGATTTGTCCATTAATACCTTGCTCAGGGTTTCAATAAATTTCTTATTCTCTTCCTGGGTCCCAATGGTAACGCGTAAGTGACTCGGCATCTCATAGTTGCCGACTGGTCGCACGATAACACCACGTCGCAATAGCTGTTCATAAATATCGGTGCCATTGCACCTAACATCGACCGAGATAAAATTACCCGCTGACGGGATAGTATCCAAACCCAGCTTTTCAAAACCATTTAGCAGCTGGGCCATACCAGTGCGGTTGAGCTGACGAGACTTTACTATATGGTCATTGTCTTCCAGCGCCGCTTCCGCCGCTACCATGGCCAGGCTATTGACATTAAACGGCTGTCGCACCCGGTTCAGCATATCGGCAATGCCGGCGCTGGAGACACCGTATCCTATTCGCAGGCCGGCCAAGCCGTGGATTTTGGAGAAAGTGCGCGTTACCAGCAGGTTGTCGAACTCGGTCAACCACGTCGTGGTATCGGGGTAGTCGTCGAATTCCACGTATTCAGCATAGGCCTCGTCCACTACGCAGACGATATGATCCGGTAGCCCGGCGATAAACTGTTTCAACTCCGTCGACGCCAACCAGGTGCCGGTAGGATTGTTGGGATTGGCAACAAAAATCAAACGTGTTTTTTCGGTAATGGCATTCGCCATGGCATCGAGGTTGTAACCCCAGTTCTTTGCCGGTGTGACGACCGCCTGCGCCCCGACCGCCTGGGTCACGATGGGATAAACGGCGAAGGAATGTTGCGAGAACAGCACCTCATGGGACGGTGACACGAACGCGCGCGTTACAAACTCGAGCACATCATTGGAACCATTCCCGAGGGTAATTTGTTTGGCATCAACACCATGCTTTTCTGCCAGTTTGCGCTTTAATGCAAAGCCATTGCCATCGGGGTATCGACCCAGATCAGTTGCAGCCTTGGCGATAGCAGCCAGTGCAGCCTTGCCGGGCCCAAGGGGATTTTCGTTGGATGCGAGTTTTACGGCATTGCTGACGCCGTATTCACGCTCGAGTTCGTCGATGGGCTTGCCCGGCTCATAGGGCTTCAAGCCACGAACTCCAGCCAGCGCGAGCGCATTCACATCAAAGGTCATGGCTAGCCCGCATTTCTTACCAGGATCCCGGATGATGGCCGCTCTCGCCCGGTCGCTCCCGGCATCCCTGCCTCCCGCGACACTTGTACTTCCTGTACATCGTCCCTGTGCTCCGCGGCATTAGTACGTCCTGTACAAAAGTGAAGAGCAAGTAGTGGCCGCGACACGTGGCGTAAGCGTATTACGGGAGCGGACACTGTCGCCCCGGTTCGACGAGGGTGGAACGCAGACAACGGTATCCCTGTCTGCCGCCACACAACATCATTTATAGACACCGGGGCAGGCGCGCGAGAACCAGCCAGCGCCGGGATAGGCATCACCTCAAATCTAGATCGCTGTCTGATCATTTACGGTATCTACTGGATTGCCATTAATTTCTGGTGATTTACCGCCGCCTGGTGAGAAGTGCGGGCTACCGAACCGAAACGGGGTAGGAGCCCAACAGTTTGAACAATGCCGCGTCGGATTTCAGTTCGGTGAGTGCCTTGCTCACACAATCATCGTTGGCATGGCCCTGTAGATCAAGGAAGAATACGTACTCCCAGGCGGCCTGGCGCGACGGCCGGGACTCAATGCGAGTCATATTGATACCGTGCCTGGCGAGAATTCCGAGCAAATCATGTAGTGCGCCCGGTTTATTCTTGCCGCTCAACAGCAGACTGGTCTTGTCATTCCCTGTACTTTCCGTTTCCACCAAACCGACGATGAAGAAACGAGTGGTGTTATCCGGCTCGTCTTCAATATTTGACGCCAGTGTATTCAGTGCATAAATTGTGGCAGCCGATTCGCCGGCAATAGCCGCTACATGTTTCTCGCTGGCCGCTACCCGCGCCGCCTCTGCGTTACTGCTTACGGCAACCCGTTCAATATTTGGCAGATTGGTGTCCAGCCATTCACGACACTGCGCCAGTGATTGCTGATGTGACACAATCTTTTTTATCTTTTCCAGCCCGGAATGCTGGCTTAACAGGTGCTGATGCACGCGCAGCTGCACTTCGCCGCAGATCTTGAGATCCGAGCGCATAAAGGTATCCAGCGTATGACTGACCACACCTTCGGTGGAATTTTCTACCGGCACGACACCGAAGTGGGCATTGCCGGACTCCACCTCGCGGAACACCTCATCGATGGCGTTAAGTGCCAGCGTGTTTACCGAATGTCCAAAATGCTTTAGTGCCGCCTGCTGTGTGAAAGTACCCTCGGGACCGAGGTAGGCTACAATCAGGGGCGATTCCAGGGCGAGACAGACCGACATAATCTCGCGAAACAGTCGCGTCATCTCGTCGTCGGTAACAGGGCCCTCGTTGCGCGCCAGGACCTGACGCAACACTTCCGCTTCGCGTTCAGGACGGTAGAAATCCGTGGAACCGGCTTCCTGTTTGGTTTTGGCGACCTGTTTCGCGTATAACGCGCGTTCGCTGATTAACGCCTGAATCTTTTCATCAATGGCGTCTATCTTTTTACGAATTGCCTTGAGTTGCGAATCTTCGCTCACGTATGTCACTGACCGGATTGATGTTGTAAACAGTATGCCCGGCCTTAATACTAAATGACTCTTACGCTCAATACACCCTCAACCGCCTTTAATTTGTCCACCACTTCGGCCGGGATTTCGCTATCACAGTCTACCACCGTATAGGCGAGATTCTCGCGCGACTTGTTGACCATGTCGTGAATATTCAGACCGGCGTCCGCCATCACATTGGAAATGTGGCCCAACATTTTAGGGACATTGGCGTTGGCAATGACGATGCGGTATTCGGTTTCGAGAGGCACGATCACTTCCGGGAAGTTCACGGAGTTGCGAATGTTGCCGTTAAGCAGGAAGTCTTTCACTTGCTCCGCCACCATCACCGCACAGTTCTCTTCGGCTTCACCAGTGGATGCACCGAGATGAGGTAGGGCAATAACACGATCCTGCCCACTTAGGGTATTGCTTGGAAAATCACAGATATAGGCGTGCAATTTGCCGCTCTTCAATGCATCCACCACAGCCTTATCGTTGACGATACCGTCACGGGCAAAATTCAGCACCGTTGCGCCATCGCGCATGATCTCGATGCGTTCGGCGTTGATCATGTCACGTGTTGCATCAATCAGCGGTACGTGGAAGGTAATGAAATCCACATTACGTAATAATTCTTCAATGCTGCCGGCCTTCTTTACAGAAGCCGACAACTGCCACGCGCCTTCGATGGTAATGCTTGGATCGAAGCCAATGACCTTCATCCCGAGATCTATGGCGGCATTGGCAACATAACGCCCGATCGCACCGAGACCGACTACGCCCAGGGTGCGACCCGGTAATTCAAACCCGGCGTATTGTTTCTTGCCTGCCTCCACCTGCTTGCTGAGCCCGGCGTCATCGCCCTGTAGTTGACGAGTATAGTCCCAGGCCTGGCAGATATTGCGCGCCGCCAGCAACAAGCCAGCCACCACCAGTTCCTTTACTGCATTGGCATTGGCGCCGGGTGCATTGAACACCGGGATACCCAGCTTGGATAGCTTGTCTACGGGAATATTGTTGACCCCGGCGCCGGCGCGGCCGACTGCCTTGAGACTGGTTGGCAGTTTCATGTTATGCATCTTGAAAGAGCGCAACAGGATGGCGTCGGGATTGTCGACGTCGTCACCAACGGTAAACAGGTCGCTGGGCAGGCGCCCAAGCCCCTTGTCTGAAATATTGTTGAGTGTTTTTACTTTTAACACGAAATTACCCTTTATCTTTCTGGAATTGCTGCATGAGGTCGATCAACGCATCGACACCCGCTTCCGGCATGGCGTTATAGAGACTGGCGCGCATACCGCCCACCGAACGGTGGCCTTTGAGCTGCACCAGCCCGGCCTCTATAGTCGCGGCGAGAAATTCCTCGTCCAGCAACGCATCTTTGAGAATAAACGGCACGTTCATCCACGATCGATAGGCCACATTCACCGGGTTTGAGTAAAACCCGCCTGAATTATCAATAACATCGTACAACTTTTTTGATTTGCGTTGGTTAATCTCGCCCATAGCTGCGACACCGCCCTTTTCTTTTATCCACTTAAATACAAGACCTGCCATATACCAGGAATAGGTCGGCGGCGTGTTGTACATCGAACCACTATCGGCAAAGGTCTGGTAATTCATCATCGCCGGAACCGAGTCCGCCGCCTTTCCAATCAAGTCATCGCGAATGATGACGATGGTCAAACCGGCGGGGCCAATGTTCTTTTGCGCGCCAGCGTAGATAACGCCAAAGCGGCTAACGTCGATCGGGCGCGACAGAATAGTTGACGACATATCCGCCACCAGCGGCACATCCCCGGTATCAGGAATGGCATCAAATTCGACGCCGGCGATGGTTTCATTCGGCGTGTAGTGCACGTAGGCTGCATCAGGTTGCAGATTCCAGTCGCTCCTTTCCGGGATGGTGGTGAACTTGCTGTCCGTTGTATCTATGGCAACATTGACTTCACCATAGCGTTTGCCTTCGGCAACCGCCTTCTTGCCCCAGTGTCCGGTGAGCAGATAATCAGCCTTGCCGGTCAAACCCATGAGGTTGAGTGGCACCATCGCAAACTGTGATGAGGCGCCGCCCTGCAGGAACAATACCTTGTAATTGTCAGGAATCGACATGCAATCACGCAAATCAGCCTCAGCGTGTGTGGCAATGGACATGAATTCCTTGCCGCGGTGACTCATCTCCATCACCGAGACACCGGCGCCCTGCCAGTCCGTCAATTCTGCTTGCGCTTTTTGCAGCACTCCCAGCGGTAGCGTTGCTGGACCGGGACTGAAATTAAATACCCTTGCCATCTTTTTGTAATACCCCGTAATATTTAGCGAGTCGCCTTTGTCGTATTATAATTTGGCGTTTATGAATCGACATTTTCGGTTTCCATTACCTCATCCATTCCCACCAGTCGCTCACCTTCTCCGAGCCCAATCAGGGTCACACCCTGTGTATTGCGGCCCTGCATGGAGATATCGTCAGTACGCGTACGTATCAAAGTACCGCCACTGGTAATCAGCATCATTTCGCTACCCGGATTAGTCAACAACGCAGCAACCACTTCACCCCGCTTGTCCGTCACCTGTATGGAAATCACGCCCTGGCCGCCACGTTTATGGCACGGGAAATCGGACAGCACGGTACGCTTGCCAAAACCGCCGCTGGTGGCCGTCAGCACGGTGTTGTCATCCCGGGTTTCGTCACTGGCGATGATTTGCGAAATCAACTTCTGGCCTTCTTTCAACACCATGCCTTTTACGCCACGGGCATTACGGCCCATGGGACGTACGTCCCGTTCTTTAAAACGCACAGCCTTGCCGGCGGTACTGAACAACAACAGGTCGCAGTTGCCGTCAGTCAACCCCACACCCACCAGTTGATTTCCTTTAACCAGATCAATGGCAATAATGCCGCTGGTTCGCGGGCGTGAAAATTCGGTTAGCGGCGTCTTCTTCACGGTGCCATCGCTGGTCGCCATGAAGATAAACTTACCCTCCTCGTAACCGCGGATAGGCAGGATGGCGTTGACCTGCTCACCCTCTTCCAGCGGTAGCAGATTGACAATGGGTTTACCGCGGGCACCGCGTCCGGATTGCGGAATGCCATAGACTTTCAACCAGTAAACCTTGCCACGGCTGGAAAAACACAAAATAGTGTCGTGGGTATTGGCAATAAACAGCTTGTCGACAAAATCCTCCTCCCTCATGCGCGTCGCCGTCTTGCCGCGGCCACCACGTTTTTGCGCGCGGTACTCACTTAAGGATTGCGATTTAATGTATCCGGCGTGGGAAAGCGTGACGACGACGTCTTCTTCAGCAATAAGATCTTCCATGCTCAGATCTTGCTGGCTTTCGACAATCTCGGTACGGCGGTTGTCGCCGTATTTTTCACGCACGGCCTTGAGTTCCAGTTCAATTTCCTGACGCAGGCGCCCGGGGTTCTGCAAGATATCCAGAAGGTTTTCGATGCGGCCGAGGATGTCGTGGTATTCACTGTGGATCTTGTCCTGCTCCAGCCCCGTCAATCGGTGCAGGCGCAATTCAAGAATCGCCTGGGCCTGGGCATTGGAAAGCTTGTAACCCTTTTTGCCGAGACCATAGATGGCATCGAGATCTTCCGGGCGCGACATCGAAGTATCGCTGCGCGCCAGCAATTCAGCCACTTGTTTTGCTGGCCAGATCTCTTTCATTAATGCCACTTTTGCAGTAGCGGGGTCCCTGGCAGCCTTGATCAGGGCAATAACACGATCGATGTTTTCCAGTGCAACGGCCAGACCTTCCAACAGGTGGGCGCGTTCGCGCGACTTGCGCATATCATAAATGGTGCGGCGGGTAATCACTTCACGGCGATGGCGCAGGAAGGCCTCAAGAATTTGTTTGAGGTTAAACAGCCGCGGTTGACCGTGATCGAGGGCCACCATATTGATGCCGAACACGTTCTGCATCGCAGTGTGTTTGTATAGATTATTGATAATGACGTCGGCGACTTCGCCACGCTTGAGCTCAATCACCATGCGCATGCCGCTCTTGTCGGATTCGTCACGCAGACCACTGATGCCATCAAGCTTGCCGTCTTTCACCAGTTCGGCGATGCGCTCCAGCAAACGCGCCTTGTTAATCTGGTAGGGCAATTCGTGAACGATGATGCGCTGCCGTTTGCTCTTGTCGTCGGTCTCGACCTCGACCCGGGCGCGCACATAGATGCGGCCGCGGCCGGTGCGGTAGGCATCACGAATACCGGCGACGCCGTTGATAATGCCGGCGGTGGGGAAATCCGGGCCCGGGATAAACTGCATCAGATCGTCAATGCCAAGGTCTTCGTTATCCAGCAGTGCCAGACAAGCGTCCAGCACTTCATTGAGATTGTGCGGCGGGATATTGGTGGCCATGCCCACGGCAATACCGGTCGAACCATTGACCAGCAGGTTCGGCAGTTTGGTGGGCATGACGTCCGGAATATATTCGGTACCGTCGTAGTTGGGGGAGAAATCAACGGTCTCTTTATCCAGATCCGCCAGCATCTCATGGGCAATACGCGACATGCGAATCTCGGTATAACGCATGGCCGCCGGTGAGTCGCCATCGACCGAACCAAAGTTACCCTGGCCATCCACCAGTGGGTAACGCAAGGAGAAGTTCTGCGCCATGCGCACAATGGTGTCGTATACGGCAGTATCACCATGGGGGTGATACTTACCAATGACGTCACCGACGACGCGCGCCGATTTTTTATAGGGCTTGTTGTAATCGTTGTTGAGCTCGTGCATAGCAAACATAACGCGCCGATGCACCGGCTTCATGCCATCGCGCACGTCGGGCAACGCACGCCCGACGATGACGCTCATCGCATAATCGAGATATGACTGCCGCATCTCGTCTTCAATATTGACAGGGATTGTTTCTTTGGCGAATTGGTCAGTCATTGATTAAAATTAATATGTATCTGTTTATCGGCGTGTTCTGACCTGCGCGAAGCATAAAACCGCGTTTGCCGGCGACGCGCGCCGGACCCAGAAGACTTGAGAAAACGGGTTGATTCCGCAGCCCAACGATTGGGTTTAGACGATCAAAACTGGGGCATATTTTACCACGTCATGGGGTATCACTGCATCTGTTGTGCAGCGAAACATGGCAGTATTTTGGCTATTTTTTGGCCATCATGGCGGCTATTTTTTCGGCGTTTGGCGACTCCACAATGCCCTTTTCGGTAACAATGGCGTCCACCAGTTCCGCTGGCGTGATATCAAAGGCTGGATTCCACGCCGCGG
>SDBV01013555.1_pt1 | contig 10363 bp, 12 predicted proteins | sample 2277081 | NCBI WGS metagenome assembly SDBV01 (sample SAMN10402039, study PRJNA504765) | marine sediment metagenome | isolation source: marine sediment core GS10_PC15, 223 cmbsf | place: Arctic Ocean: Southern Knipovich Ridge | collected 2010
TATGTACCGGCTTGCACCACTATCCAACTTATTCGGTTGTAGAAACTACTTCTGTTTCTTCAACTGCTTCGTCTGTTAACTCTACTGGTTTACCAGTATCATCATCTATAAACGGTTTAAACTCTACTACGGGCTCACCTTCTGCTGTAACAGGATTACCCGCAATATCGATGAACTCACCCTCTTTATCAATAAAACGACCTTCTTGATTAATAAGGCGTCCAACAGCATCAATTAATTGACCATCTTTATTAACTAAACTTAACTCTTCATTAATAAAACCATAATCTAACAAAAATTGATTTTCAGGAAGAGATTTTTCAAAATCATTATCCAGACCATATAACATTAATGCTAGACGACGAGCACCCTCATTAGCTACCTCGCCCTCACTATTATCTATATAATCTTCCATATCCTTATAATATGGATTACCGGTATCATTATGAACGATACATATAGATACTAAATAATCTAATCTACGACCTTCTGCCTGAGATTCAGCAGTTTGACTATCCAATATAGTTTGAGTGGCGGCTACTGATGCTAATTCATTACGAGATTGACGTAACTTTAAAGCTAATTCACGCGCTTCTGAAAGTAATATACCACCCGTCTTAAGTTTACGTTCTAACTTAGCAATACCACGCAATAAATCTTCACGTTTCTGCGTAGTTTCTTCATCAAATATACCCCTTTCTTTCATAAGTTTGTCTAATTCTGCACGCAAAGGAGCTTTAGCTTTAATAGACTCAGCAAAGCCCAAATTATATTGTTTTTGTGCTTCTTGCTTGTGTTTTTGTGTGGGTCGTATAATAGCTAATATTAATTCTTCCCCATTATCTTGAGTAACAGTAAATTTCTCTTTCTTCTTTATCATAATGTCCTCCCCCTTATTCGGTTATCCTATAGATTTAACCGGTAAATTTAATTTATACCTATCCCAATATACCGTATATTGTTTTAATTCATTTTGTAAAGCACGTACTTGATTATTCCCATTATCCAAAATAGCACTTCGACACACTTCCCACATTTGTCGAAATTCTTTTTGTTCTTCAGTTAACTCATGTTCCAATAATCCATGTCCCCATAATGATCCAAAATTATTCTCCATATGACTTAGTGCGCCAATAAATGAAGTTTCCAATTTTTTTTTGATTTGTGTAAATAACTGTTCTTTAGATTGTTCTATACGTTTTTCTTTGTTAAACGTAACCATATCTTGGTTATAATTATGCATACGTTTTAAATGATTATTTTCCATAATAACTCCTATTTCCTAGATTTCATCTGTTGAGAATATGCTTGATTCATCATCATTTGTAAATTTCTCTTTTGATCAGGCATATCCTGTTCCTTTATCACACCCGAATCCCTTAATGCCTTCATGCGTTGTTTAATTAATAAATTAGCATGTTCAGTATTTAAATTATAAATTTTACGTGCATCCTCAGGCGTATCAGCCAATAAATAAACTTCTTGAGCTTGAAATGCTTTGGATTCACCGTCTGGTTCAGATAGTTTTTTCTGTCTATCTATAACCCGTTTTTTATGTTGTAACAAAAACCACCCATCCAACATATCATCATCTTCAACAACATCATCTGGTGGACATTCTAAGCTTTCATAAACATTATCATAAACTGATGACCAAGTTATTAATAATTGTTGTTCAATAGATAAATCAATAATCGGACAATTAAAAACCTGTCCATGACTTTTACCAACCGACCAAACACTTCTCCAGGGCTCAGTACGCGATAATTCTCTTAATGTAACTTCATCGCACAGATTATATGTGCGTATATGCATAATATCATCAATTAATGGAGAATCTGTATCCCATACATCATCTGGTTTTAAATAACACTCACCATCCAATTTATAAATACCACACGCAGACAAATATGAATTTTTTTTAAATCTTGCAATAGCTTCAGCACTATAAATATCCAAACTATGTTTTTTATTTATTAAATCAATAATAGCATCCTTAGTAATTTCCAAACTTTCACGTATTTTTAATTGATGCTGACTGCGAAAATACATTTGAAACAAACCAATTTTTAATTTTTCCAAATTATCTTTTAATTCAGTCAATTTAACTTCATTATCAACTGACCACAATTTTGTATCATCTAATAAGTCATATAATTCTTCCTCTAAATATAACCCTTGTTTAACAGCATCTTTATAAGCATCAATATATAAAATATCAGAAATATGTTTCTGTTCTGCTGTAGGTGAACCTATTTTTAACAGAACGGATTTGCCATCAATATTAAATTTATGTATAAAATAACCCAATGATATACGATTTATTAATATATTTTTTTGTATAGTGTCCATATAAATCCTAAAAAACCCCGATAGTACTATACCATCGGGGTTATCACTATCGTATATACATCAATATAATTACGCAGAAGCATGTGCGGTGTGTGACACAGATAATGCATTAAAATTAGAATAATTAAACGAAGTAGTGACGTTACCACCACCGGCATCTCCACCACCATAAGTTATACTTTGCAGTTTATTTTTAACACCAAGATTTAATGTTAAACCAGAATCAGTAACAACTCGTATAGTCTCATCACCAACATTACTAGCTGGACTTTCTAAAGCATTTACCAAATCTCCTTCAAGAGACGTGATTTCAATAGCACACGTAACTTCCACGGGAAAATTAATAAATCTATGATAAGGGCCTCTACGACCTAATTCAAACAATTCATCTCTACCTAAATCAGTAGCAACACTTGTGGTTTGAATGTGTGCTCCTAAACTATTACCATCATTATTATTGGTACCACTAGAACTAATACCAGGAATATCTGTTGGCCATAAAGAAGCACCACCAGTAGTTACGTCTACACCAGTATTAGCCATATCTACATTTTCACGACGCTGAACACCACCAGCCGCTAACGGCGCATCATTAGGAGCATTAGTAAACTTACCATCAAAATTTATAGCCGCACCGTCCAACCACTTTTTATTATTACCAACCAAAGTTACAGATTCGGTTGAATTACCATCAACAGGAAAAGTATAATTTAAACTAGATACAAACATACCAGACATTTCAACTTCTCTAAGTGCATCACCAGAAGCAGCATTGGCTATATCCGTAAAAATAGACAGTGCAACCATAGGAGTTAATGCAGAACGTCCAGTTAAACTAACACCGGCAGAACCAGATGTAGCTAAAAGATAACTGGGAATATGTCCATCTAATACTTTCTCAATAGTTACTTCTATATCGGGTACATTTTCTATATTTTCATATAATTCTAATTGACCCAATTCGAAAACTTGTTCAAGATTGAAGGTAGTATTAATACCTACTGATTGAACACCATGCAACACCCTATAGTCGGCAGTTCCTAACGGAGCCATACCTACTTGCTGTATTGCATAGAAAATTCTTCTATTTGCCATTTGATACCTCCAAAGGAACTATCCATTTTTATAATTAGGGCGTACACTCGTATATACACCCAAAATTAGATATCTGGCATGTCAACTTCAATGGACCAACGCACTTGCCCACGATGCAGTGGCAATACAGAAGTTACAGGTTGATTGTTAGTATTACTAATAAATGCTTTTCTCCACAAATAACTAGTAATTAAATCTGGATAAGTTAAAGCACCACTAGAAATAGCGCCATCAGCATCTAAAGGAAAGCGACTGGCATCGGCTATATCGCCTAAATCAAATAAATGTAATACACCTCTGTTTTGATTAGCCAAAATATCCACTATTTTATCTCTATAATCTTTATTCTCAGAAAAAATATGAAAAATTACATCTTGTGTTAAAAATTGACCACCACCCAGTTGCATACCCACAAATTGCCTATTATGCATAACTTCTATAAATACGGCGGGCATTTGTACACGATTACTAGGGTGTTGGTTCCATAAACCAGAAGCAGATTGTAAGAAACTGGGTTCATCTACCCTGAAAGAATTGAACATTAATTGTTTAAATTCATGGCTACTAGCCGATCTTAACAACACCCATTTGTGACTAAATCTATTATGAACGATACTACTTGTAGAAATAGCAGTATCAAAAGTCACCCTACCCATTGGGTAATTAATAGTATGCGCAAAAGCCCCCGTAGTACTTTTATGGTAAAATATATCGTCTACAATTACCCCAGAAGCCTGTGTGGGTTGATCCCAACTACCCTGTGCATTTACACCACTTTCCCATACCCAATTAGAACGAAAGCCTTCCCATACCTGACCATCCGTATAACTAGGATCACTCACTGGGCGCATACGGCTTTGTTCCCCGCCATAAGCACCAGATGCGGGTACAGAAATATTAAAATATCCACCAATGGTGAGAAAACTCCAATCCAAATAAGATATCAGATTGGCTTCTAATTGTTCTGAAAATTGATAATCACCAAGGGCAGATGTACCTTTAAATGTAGTTAGGGGCATTATAACCGCCTATTGATACTATCTTGAATTATTCTTTCTATTTTATTAATAACATTGGGTTTTGTAATAGCGCGAGTGATAAAATTACTATTAATATCATCTCCCTGAAACATATTAGGAACTGTCCAATGACTTAATTGTTCACCCCGAGATGTATTTAATGATACCATAATAGCCCTACCAGTTCTGGAAGCGTGTTGTTCTCGCGGACTTAGATCAAACAGGATACCAAAATTATCTATTGTTGTAGAGCCAGCAATTAGTATCCATCTTAACCAAGGTACTTCTGAACTAGACGGTTTAGAAATATAAGAACCATGGGGAACATTTGATACCTTTTCAAAATCACCCTCAATCATTCTTAATACAATACCACCAGTAATTTTTCCTTGACCAGCTAATGCAGTCTGAAATTTAACCTCAACTTGACTAGCAATAATATCTATAACCTCATCCATTGCTAATTGCATATCGGTGGTTCCAAACTGTGCTTCAAAATCCGTATCAGGAGAACTGCTACCGTTAACCAAAGCTATAAATTCAGGACTATTTCTAATAGCCAAAACAATTTCAGTAGCTACCCCAAATTTAATATCATTAAGACTACGCTTTAAGGCTTTATCAATAATTTTTTTAAAAGCTTTGGCGACAAATACCTTAAGTTGATTTGCATTAATTTTTAGTTTAATTAAACCTTGTAAAAGAGCTTCAGTCATTATCCCGTCCTTTGCCAATATGCTATAACATAACGAGATTCTTTTAAACCTGTTAATTGAGGTTCGCGTAAACGTTTACATTTATAGGGCCTTATGCCAGCTTTGTCTGAATCTATAATAATCTCTTCGGCTCGTTCTAATTCGTCAGTATAACGAGCATAGGTGGTGGTTTTAGCTACGGCGTCGGGACTATCAACATTAATATTAAAACGCTGAAAATCCCTTGGATTCCACTCTACAATCATTTTAATAACTTCTGTTTGTGTAAAAATTCTCTTACCAGAACCCATACACATAGGACAAACCGTACCCCTAGGAAAAGCAATAGGACCCCCGGCTTGATGTCTATTAGATGATTTATTTCCGATAGGATCAAAAATACAATTTGGGCAGTCTTCTACTTTACCGTGATATCTAACTTGACAATTTTTACCCAATTTATCTATCATGGCATCTACACCATCTTGAAATTTCTTAATCAAACTAGTGGGTATACTAAAGGGACTTACCATTACACTATATCCATCCAAATTTCATCCCATTTATCAGCTAGATATTGACCAACTTGGTTACGTTCAGCAATTGAAAGTAGTCTGTTATAAAGAATAAACTCACCCATGGCACCATTCATCCAAAAAGCGTCAGTATTTCGTCTGCCAAACAAACCATTCGGACCACCCCAAACAAGATCTGAACCAGTAGCCGCCTCTGGACTAAGATTCCCCTCAACACCATTTTTGTGGGTTCTTACTTCGTTTTGACTTGGATCTAATATACCACTACCATACGTAAAAGACCATATGGCCGTATCAAATCTGTAATTTACTGTATTATCACCACCTCTCGAACCAACATCATCAGATACAAAATTCCCATCTGATGAACTCCAAGAAATCCTTCTACCACTGTTGTTTACAGTAAATCCAATACCCAATGAACTATCCGGATCGGCATTAACAGCCATTATAAACACCGTTGCGTCATCGTTAGTTGGTTTAATAGTGTCGTCGTTATCCAACATATAAAGAGTTGTATTATCAGTATGAACAGCGGGAAGCCCATTAATATGTCTAGGATGCGGTGCCCGACCATTTGAATAGAAAGGACGATCACCAGCAGTAGCTTGTACCCAATTAAATCCATTTCCACTTTTATCAGCCCAAAACCCCACCCTATCATTATCAGATGTTACTGGAGTAGCCTGTGTTGACTCTTGCCATAAAGTAAATATATCTGTAGCATCTAACCATACACTTAAATCAGATAAACTTGTGGGTACAAATTGAACAACGGGATTATGATAATAATCGACATCATCAAACTTAAAACCATATAGATTTTTAATATGACCCGAAGCACTCACATTAAGAAAATCTGAAGTTTGTATAAAAGGTTCGTTGCTACGTAATACATTACCACTTGCTAATTGATTAAAAGGATTGCCCGGATTAACTATAGTAGCACCGCGCTGATAACTTCTAGATGTGTCTATTGTATGTATAATATTGCCCATAAATACGCTCCGTATTATTTAAGCTGTATAATAACCAGGGTCATCAAATCTACCAGTAAGTTTAGTACGTACAGTACCCGAAGCAGAACTTTCCACTATATCTATTGTCTGAATAAATGGTTCGTTACCGTGTAAAATAACACCACTTCCTAAAGACCCCAATTTAGTACCACCTGGATTAACAATAGCTATACCATGAGTATAATTTTGGGTTGTAATAGGTCTATGTAATACATCAGCCATTATATTTCACCTTATGAAAAAGTTGTTCTATCTCTGTGGGTTTGAGTAGAAACAAATGATAGAATTGGACCTATAATAGCCTGCCCAGCAATATGATTGCCAGCGGCCATATATTCCAATTTCGCTTGTTCATATGCACCGCAATTACCCAGTGTAAGTAGTTTCGCCTGTCCTTCCATAGTACCGCGAGCATCTATTTCATCAGTACCAATTTTTACTCTAACATTTTCACCCAATGATGCCCTAAACGTACCCTTGTCTATAACACAAGCGGCTTTTAAAGAGATAAGATTAATAAAATTGTTATCTGGGGTAACAGTAGGATCGGGCGTAATATTTTTTGTTGGTATATTAATTGTATAGGTAACATTAAAGGTTAATTCATGTAACACTAATTGCCCAGCAACAGCTATGGTTTCTCTTAAACGATCATCAGTGAATGTAAAAGGAGATACAACATCATTAATAAGATGTCGTACAATTGTGACAAACATACCAGATGGCGCGATGACTACCATATATATGTACCTTTATAGTAAAAATGGGGAGCCCCCAACTTGTGAGAACTCCCCATAATAACCTGCGGTTGGAGGAATTAGAATGAGCCTAAGATTACACGTCTGTTATCTAACACACCAAATCCCTGTTCGGCAACACCATAGAGACCAGCACGCCGTTGACGATGAAGATTATCATCTTCAAAGATTTCAACTTCAGCACGAACTGGCATGAAAAAGCTATCATTGACCCGAAGATCAAGTCCAACCATCAACTCTACATCGGCGGAAGCCAACGAACCACTCAAGGTATTAGTGAAGAAGTCCTGATATTCTTGACCCTCACCCAATTCATCAATATCATGAAGATTAACGCGGAAAATACGAGTAACTGCACCTTCATTAGTGAAGATTTCACGACGGGTGACTTCATCAACTTGATCCACACCCCAGTTACGAATATCTTCAATACCTTCTGGTGACAAGTAAAGATCGGTCAACATACCACGATTGGTACTAGAGCTATTACCACCACCATTACGCCGCATAATAGTCTTCAATAAAGATACAACACGCTTAGTAAACTGACCAGCGTTAGCATCTGAATCAAACACAACAATATTACGATCCACACCCGCCGAAAGAATTGTATGCCAACCGTCATCATTAAGTTTCTTCGTAAAAGAACCACGAAGAACATTCATGGCACGACCAACAACGTCCCAACGAGCATCACGAGCATATCGCCGTAACCAATCGATTGCAGCAGCAATTTCATAAGTAGGAACCATCACGAAATCACCTTCGACATGGCGTTCTGGAATATAACCATGATTAGGAACAGTATACGCAACAAAGTCGCGTTCAGTACCGGGAGACAAGAAATCCAGAGGAAATTCTGGACTAGTACCTGCCTCAAGTACCACTACTTCATAAATACCATCAAGGATATCTCCGCTTAAAATACCTTCACGAAGTGGGGTTTGTAAAGCAACTGCCAATTCGCGTGTACCAGCGAGTGATTCTTGACGGTTGTTAGAACCTGACTTACGAAGAATATCATTCATCTCCGCAGTAGGTTTAATCAACTCTTTAGTCATTATTTCACTCTCCATAAAAATTAGTTAAGATTACGCACCTGGATCAGCATTCAACCAAGGCATAGGTAGACTGATTTGCACTTTCGCATAACCATCTTCATCCATGGTCGATAAAAAGCGACCCACCAATGGAGTATTAGCAGGACTTGCATTTGGAGTATCGGTCAATAAACCACTTTCAGCAACATATGCAAAATCATTTAGATCAGGAGTAATTTCAGTAACAATACGATTAGTTACTACCCAACCATTAGTTAAGAGCGCTACTTTACCACCCAATTGAATTTCATCCTGATGGAAATTTATATGTTGACGAGTTTGGTCAATATTAACCATATCATTCAACAATAGACCCACAGGTTGCAATCCAGAGGGGAGTTGCGTATTATAAGTTACCAAAGCTTCGGCTTGATCCATTGCTGCACCTGAGCCAACAGTACTTATAACAGCGATACCACCGCGCTCTGCAACTTCATTCATGAAGAATGAAATATCAGTGGCAAGTTCTACTCGATCTGGTTTCAGAGCCATTAGGAATTCTCCCTCTTAGTTAATTATCAGAATTAGCTTTTGTAAGATACTTTTTCTCAATAAATGAAGACAATCCAGCCCGTGCTTCTTCAACTTCATCTTCAGAACCTTCAGAAGTGCTAGCCAAAGCAACTTCGTCAGTTTCTTCTACATTTTCAAGCGTTTCTTCAGTTGCACCAGCTTCAGCCCCATCTGATGTTTCATCATCAGTAGTTTCTGTAATAACCTTATTCTTACCAGCTAATTCTACGATTGCAGCAAAACCTTCGTCATCTAAATTGTCAAATTTCTTTATGGTAGCAACCAATTCGTCATCAGTCATTTCAACCTGGGCACGCAATAAGTCCATACGAGCCTTTTTACTAGCTTCCACTTTAATTTCTTCTAACTGTGTTTCAGCCTTAGTAGCACGCTCTGTAACTTCAGCAACCACTTCATCATGTTTAGAAATCTTATCGTTGACTTCAGACAGTTCAGCCGCATGAGCTTCACTAGCCTTGACCAACTCTTCAATCTTGGCATCTCGGTCATCGATAGCCGATTGGAAATTATCAAACTTTTCTTGAACGGCTTTGGCATCAAGCTCAGTCAATTTGGTAATTGCATCATCTAGCTCACGCTTAGTTTGAGCAAGTTCAGATTGCAAGTTACCGATTTTCACGGCATCATTATCATTAGCCATTGAGTTTACCTCCCTTATAGCTTGCGATATAATAAAATTCGTATCCTCTTTACCACTAAAAAGTGACATATCTGCAAATATAATACTATTAGGATTAGCGGGTTCATGCACCAACCCTTTCCCACTAAATGTAAAATTCCTTAAAACACGCCCTATTTTACAGTTATCATAATATCCAGTTCCACCATATACTTTTAAATGTTTAGTCAAAAACGATGTTTCATCGCTACGGGCTACAATATGGTGTTGACCATCTGGAGTAATAACTGCATAATCAAAATCTTTTAATAAACATTCCATTGACACAAACCATTTTCTTTCACCAATTTCAGCTATAATTGTTTCAATATATTTTCGTCTTTCTGTGTCACTCCACCACTTATAAATTACAGCAGAAGTGACAACATGAAATTCATCGGGAAATTCTTTATCATTAGCAACTATATGTCCTTTAGTATCTAGAACATATGTACCTGTAATATGCCCAATAATGTCATCTTGCTTGTGTTCAATATTTAATGGCTTATCTTCAGGAGTATTTCGTGCAGCCCAAATCTCTTCGGGAATAAATACATCATCATTGCCATTCCACCCAGTTGATGCTAAAATAGATTT
>SDBV01013556.1_pt1 | contig 10360 bp, 11 predicted proteins | sample 2277081 | NCBI WGS metagenome assembly SDBV01 (sample SAMN10402039, study PRJNA504765) | marine sediment metagenome | isolation source: marine sediment core GS10_PC15, 223 cmbsf | place: Arctic Ocean: Southern Knipovich Ridge | collected 2010
GGGTGGCCGGGTCGAAGCCGTGGATCTGGTAGAGATCGATATGGTCGAGCTGCAGGCGCTGCAGGCTCGCCTTGACGCCGTCCATGATGTGATAGCGCGAGGCGCCGCGAGCGTTCGCGCCCTCGCCGGTCTGGCCGAACACCTTGGTGGCGACGACCACGCGGTCGCGCGGCACGCGCAGGTTCTTGAGCGCCTGCCCGGTGATCTGTTCGGACACGCCGTTCGAATACACATCGGCGGTGTCGATGAAATTGATGCCGGCATCGAGCGCGCGCCCGACCAGGCGTTCCGCGTCGATCTGCTGCAGGTCGCCAATGTGCTGCCAGATGCCATCGGTGCCGCCAAAGGTCATGGTGCCCAGGCACAACTCGGATACGAACAGGCCCGTCCGACCCAACTGGTTGTAACGCATGTCGTCAACTCCGGTACGTGGTGAAGAGAAGCTGAGCGCGCGGGCTCAGATGGGGAAAACAGCGCAGAGGATAGGACGGATCGGCAAACCTTGCAGGGCCCTCAGCCCTGCGTGGCGTGATACCCCAGGCGCGACGAGATCGCCGCCCCGGCCTGCTGCAGCAGCGCTACATAGTGCGCCTTGGTATCCGCCCCGCAACGCATGGTCGGGAACGAGATCGACAGCCCGGCGATCACGTGGCCGAAGCGGTCGAACACCGGCACGGCAATGCACAGCAGACCGTCTTCCTGCTCTTCGTTGTCCTCGCCGAAGCCTTGCTGGCGCACGCGCGGCAGGATGCTGAGAACCGCCTCGGCCGAGCCCAGCGTCTTCTGCGTGGATTTCTTGAACTCGACTTGCGACAGCACCTCGCGCGCCTCGTCCGGCGCCATGTACGCCAGCAGCACCTTGCCGATGGCCGTGCTGTGCAGCGGGTTGCGCCGGCCGATGCGCGACTGCATGCGCAGGCCGTAGTCAGCGTCGATCTTGTGGATATAAATGATGGCGTCTTCGTCGAAGGCGCCCAGGTGCACGGCCTCGCGCGTAAGCTGGCCGATGCGGCGCATCTCGGTGTCGGCCTCGCGGACGAGGTCGACGTTCTCCAGCGCCTTGGCGCCAAGCTCGAACAGGCGGATGGTCAGGCGGTAGCGGTCCCCATCTGCATCCGGGCCTTCCTGCGCGACGTAGCCCAGGCCCTTGAGCGTCTGCAGGAAGCGGTGCACCGTCGTCTTCGACATGCCCAACCGCTGCGACAGCTCGCTCGGGCCCACGGCGCCCAGCTCGCCCATCGCGCTCAGGATCATGAACACCTTGTCGACAGCCGAGACCGATTCGGCCTTGTCAGCGCCGGCATCGGCGGGTTCATTGGCAGGCGTGTCGTCCGGCTTGCGTTGCCGGGGCGTGGCTTTCATCTCTCGTGGTTCCGTGAAGTGCAATTCGGCAGAGAGCATAACCCGTGTCATGCCGCGGTCCGTCAATCCGCCCTCTAGCGAGCCAGCCAACCGCCATCCACGGCGAGCGTGTGGCCGTGCACGTAGTCCGACGCCGCCGAGGCGAGGAAGACCACCGCGCCCGCCAGATCGTCCGGCACGCCCCAGCGCCCGGCCGGAATGCGGTTGAGGATCTCCTCGCTGCGCTGCGAGTCTTCGCGCAACTGCGCCGTGTTGTCGGTGGCCATGTAGCCCGGCGCGATGGCGTTGACGTTGATGCCGCGCGCCGCCCATTCGTTGGCCAGCAGCCGCGTCAGCCCCAGCACCCCGCTCTTGGCCGCCGTGTACGACGGCACGCGAATGCCGCCCTGGAACGACAGCATCGACGCCACGTTGATGATCTTGCCGCGCCCGCCCTGCTTCACAAGCTGCCGCGCCACCGCCTGCGAGAGGAAGAACACGCCCTTGAGGTTGACGTCGAGCACGGCGTCCCAATCGGCCTCGGTAAAGTCCAGCGCGTCGCAGCGGCGGATGATGCCGGCGTTGTTGACGAGGATGTCGACGCGGCCGAAGGTGTCCATGGCCGCTTCGATGATGGGGTCGATGGGCGCGAGCGAAGACAGATCGGCGCGCACGTCGACGAAGCGCCGGCTGGCAGACTCCACACAGCGCGCCGTCTGCGCAGCATCGGAACGATTGGCCCCGACGATGTCACAACCGGCCGCCGCCAGCGCCGCCGCCATGCCCGCGCCCAGCCCCGTATTGCAGCCGGTGACGATGGCCACCTTGCCGGTCAGATCAAACAGGCTGGCGAGCGCGTGGCACGCACCATCATCGGCCTTCTGGAGGTAGGGGTTTTCAAGCCGCATGGTGTCAGCGCAGGTCGGCAACGGCGATGTGGTCCATATCGTGGAACACTTGGTTCTCGCCGACCATGCCCCAGATGAAGGTGTAGGCCTGCGTGCCCACGCCCGAGTGGATCGACCAGCTTGGCGAGATCACCGCCTGCTCGTTGTGCACCAGGATGTGGCGCGTCTCCTGCGGCTCGCCAAGCATGTGAAACACCGCCGCGTTGTCCGGCAGATTGAAATAGAAGTACACCTCCATGCGCCGCTCGTGCGTGTGGCACGGCATGGTGTTCCACAGGCTGCCGGGCTCCAGCTTGGTCATGCCCATCGAGAGCTGGCAGGTGGGCAGCACATCCGGCACGATGAACTTGTAGATCGTGCGCCGGTTGCTGGTGGACGCGTCGCCCAGGGTTTCCGGCGAGGCCTGCGCCAGCGTGATCGTGCGGGTCGGATACGCCGTGTGGGCCGGCGCGCAGTTGATGTAGAACTTGGCGGGACGCGCCGCATCGTCGCTGCCGAAGACGACGTTCTTGCCGCCTTGGCCAATATAGATGGCCTCTTCGTTGCCGACGGCATGCCGCACGCCGTCCACCTCCACCCAGCCTGCGTCGCCGATGTTGATCGCGCCCAGCTCGCGGCGTTCCAGTAGATGGCTCACACCCATCGACTTGGCGAGCGACCCCGGCACCTCCACCGGCCGTGTCGCAGGCCACGCGCCGCCCACGATGATCCGGTCGATGTGGCTGTAGGTGAGCTTGAGCGCATCGCGCTCGAACACCTGCTCCACCAGGAACTGGCGACGCAGGCCCGCCGTGTCGAGGGTTTTCGCGTGTTCGCTGTGAATGCCTTGCCGCACATCCATGCCGTTTCTCCGTTGGGGGATACACCGTAGCGACTGCGCCGCCGGCTGTTCTGAGCGGGATTGAATCACAAAAAACAAAAATACGGAACGTCGATCCGAATTTTTGATGCGAGGCACAACCCAATCCCACAAACGATGCATCGCACACATTTGAGCGCCAGGGTAAACGATCAATCCTTGAAATCAAAAACATGGAACATCGTTCCACATCAACTGCTATAGTCAGCCCGACGGCAGCACCCCCAACCAACCGGACGCGCAGACGTCCATGGAGGAGACGTGAAGATCAAGAAGGCGATGGACCGCATTCCGGGCGGACTGATGCTCGTGCCGCTGCTGTTGGGCGCATGCGTGCACACGTTCGCGCCCAACGCGGGGAAGTACTTCGGCTCGTTCACCAACGGCCTGATCACCGGCACAGTGCCGATCCTGGCGGTATGGTTCTTCTGCATGGGTGCCACCATCGACCTGCGCGCCACCGGCGTGGTGCTGCGCAAGTCGGGCACGCTGCTGCTGACCAAGATCGCAGTGGCATGGCTGGCGACGTTAGTCGCCGCGCAATTCATCCCCGACGAGGGCATCAAGACCGGCATCCTGGCCGGGCTGTCGCTGCTGGCGATCACCACGTCGATGGACATGACCAACGGCGGGCTCTACGCCGCCGTCATGCAGCAGTACGGCACCAAGGAGGAAGCCGGCGCCTTCGTTCTGATGTCGGTGGAATCGGGGCCGCTGGTGAGCATGCTGATCCTGGGCGCGACCGGCATTGCCGTGTTCGAGACACGGCTGTTCGTGGGCGCCGTGCTGCCCTTCCTGATCGGCTTCACGCTGGGCAATCTCGACAGCGAACTGCGCGAGCTGTTCGGCCGCTGCGTGCATCCGCTCATTCCGTTCTTCGGCTTTGCGCTGGGCAACGGTATCGACCTGAACGTGATTGCCAAGAGCGGCTTCCCGGGCCTGCTGCTCGGCCTGACGGTGATCGTCATCACGGGCGTGCCGCTGATCCTGGCCGACAAGTTCATCGCTGGCGGCAATGGCGCGGCGGGGCTGGCGGCGTCTTCAACAGCCGGGGCCGCGGTGGCCAACCCGGCGATCATCGGCGAGATGATCCCCAAGTTCAAACCCATGGTGCCCGCTGCGACCGCGCTGGTGGCCACCGCCTGCCTCGTAACGGCGATCGTCGTGCCGATCCTGACGGCGATGTGGGTGCGGCGCGTAGGCCGTGCTGCGCCATTGCCCGAGCCGGACACTGCGGGCATGCCGCCCACACCCGCGCTGGAACGCGAAGCCCACTTCTGAGCGCCGACGATGCGCCCTCAACAAGACCAGAGAGGAGAACCCCCATGCCTTTGCACCCGCTCACCCGCCGCGCTGCCGGCGTCGTCATGACCGTCGCCCTCGTCGCGGGCAGCGCCCTCACCCACGCGGCCACGGACACAGAGACTGTCGCTCAGACCGTCGAGCGCCTGCGTGTCGCCATGGTCGCCAGCGATGGCGCCACGCTCAAGTCGCTCATCGAGAACGATCTGACCTACGGCCACTCGTCCGGCAAGCTGGAAGACCGCGCGGCCTTCCTCAACACGCTGGACGGCACGAACTCGTTCCAATCGATTGTGTTGACCAACCAGGCCGTCCAGGTGAACGGTGACAACGCCTGGGTGCGCCACGTGTTCGACTCGGTCAATAACCTGCCGGACAGCAAGACGAGCACCGCGCATATCGGCGTACTGCAGGTGTGGAAGAAGCATCCGGACGGCTGGCGCCTGTTTGCGCGCCAGGCCTACTTGCTGCCCAAGGAATGACGGAGTGGATGCCTCGATGACCACGTCCACACTCCAAGGCCGGCTGACCGGCAAGACCGCCCTCGTGACAGCCGCCGCCCAAGGCATCGGCCGCGCCTGCGCCGAGCGCTTCGCCCGCGAAGGCGCCCGCGTGATTGCCACCGACCTCCGCATCGACGGGCTCAACGACGCGCCATTCGAGGTGCGCTGCCTGGACGTGCGCGACACCGGGCAGGTGAACGCGCTCGCCGCCGAACTCGGCGCCGTCGATATCCTCTTCAACTGCGCGGGCTTCGTGCATGCCGGCTCGGTGCTCGACTGCGACGAAGACGCCTGGGACTTTTCCTTCGACCTCAACGTCAAGTCGATGTACCGTACGATCCGAGCATTCCTCCCTGCGATGCTGGAGCGCGGTGGCGGCAGCGTCATCAACATGGCGTCGGCCGCGTCGAGTATCAAGGGCGTGCCGAACCGCTTCGTATATGGCGCGTCGAAGGCCGCCGTGATCGGGCTGACCAAGGCGGTGGCCGCAGACTTCGTGGCGCGCGGCGTTCGTTGCAACGCAATCTGCCCAGGTACCGTGGTGTCGCCGTCGCTCGCGAAGCGCATCGATGAACAGGCAAGCGCACAAGGCAAGCCGCGCGCCGAGATCGAAGCTGCCTTCGTGGCACGCCAGCCGATGGGGCGCCTGGGCCAGCCGGAGGAGATCGCCGCGCTGGCCGCCTACCTGGCGTCCGACGAGGCGGCGTTCACCACGGGCCAGGTGCACCTGATCGACGGCGGCTGGTCCAACTGACCCAACCGATGTTCCCTCAACCACTCAGAGTCTTGCCATGAAACTGCTGCGCTTCGGCCCCAAGGGCGAAGAGAAACCGGGTCTGCTGGATGCCGCCGGTACGATCCGTGACCTGTCTGGCATTGTCGACGACATTGCCGGCAGCGTGCTGTCGGATGCCTCGCTTACCAGGCTGCGCGACATCGACCCGACCACGCTGCCGACGGTGAGCGGCCAGCCACGCATCGGCCCGTGCGTCGGGCGCGTCGGCAAGCTGGTCTGCATCGGCCTGAACTACGCCGACCACGCTGCGGAATCCGGCCTGCCGGTGCCCACCGAGCCGGTCGTCTTCAACAAATGGACCAGCGCCATCTGCGGCCCAAACGACAACATCGAGATCCCACGCGGCTCCGTCAAGACCGATTGGGAAGTCGAATTGGGCGTGGTGATCGGCAAGGCCGCCAAGTACATCGACGAGGCTGATGCACTGGACTACGTTGCCGGCTACTGCGTCGTCAACGATGTGTCCGAGCGCGAATGGCAAATCGAGCGCGGCGGCCAATGGGACAAGGGCAAGGGCTTCGATACATTCGGCCCGCTCGGCCCGTGGCTCGTCACACGCGACGAAGTGCCCGACCCACAGGCGCTGGACCTCTGGCTGGAGGTGGATGGCCACCGCTACCAGAACGGCAACACGCGCACGATGGTGTTTGGCGTGGCGCAGTTGGTGGCGTACCTGAGCCGCTGCATGAGCCTGCAGCCGGGCGACGTCATCTCGACCGGCACGCCGCCGGGCGTTGGGCTGGGCATCAAGCCGAACCCGGTCTACCTGAAGGCGGGGCAGACCATGCGCTTGGGCATCGCCGGCTTGGGCGAGCAGTTGCAGCACACCATCTCGGCGGGCTGAGGCCTAGCGCTCCAATTCTGCAAAACGCTGCGCGACGAGGTTGCGCAGCCATTGGTTGCCGGCGTCCTGGTGGAAGCGCCGGTGCCAGAACACGTTGGTCTGCAGGGCGGGCAATTTCAGCGGCGGCGCCACGAACTGCAGCCCGAACGGCGGCGCCGCGCGCTCGGCCAGCTTGCGCGGCACCGTCACCACCAGATCCGTCGTGCTGACGATGTAGGGCACCGCCACGAAGTGCGGCACCGAGAAGCGCGCGGATTGCGTGATCCCCGCCTTGTCGAGCAACGGGCCGATGGCGTTGTACGGGCTGGCGGAACTGGCCACCACGAGGTGCGACGCGGCGCGAAAGCGTTCCAGTGTCAGTTCGCCCTCCCCCAACACGTGGCCGCGCCGGAACATCGTCACGTAGTCCTGCTGGAACAGGCGGCGCTGGAACACGCTCTCGCCCGACAGGTCGTCGAACGCGCCGATGGCGAGGTCGATGGCGCCCGCCTCCATCCCCGCCTTCATATCGAACGCGCCCGCGCGCACCGTATCGATGCGCACGCCGGGCGCCTGCTCCGCACAGAGCTGGGCCAGCACCGGCATGAAATACACCTCGCCGACGTCGCTCATGGCGATGGTGAAGCTACGCGTCGAGCTGGCGGCGTCGAAATGGGTGCGCTGGCCCAGCGCCCGCTGCAGCGTATCGAGCGCCATCGCCACTGGCTCGGCCAGTTGCTCGGCCAGTGCGGTCGGCATCATGCCGCGCGGGGTACGCACAAACAGCTCGTCATCGAAGGTCTGGCGCAGGCGGGCCAGCGCGTTGCTCACGGCCGGCTGCGACAGCCCCAGCCGCTCGGCCACGGCGGAAATGCGCTTCTCGCGCAGGATCTCCTGGAAGACCACCAGCAGGTTCAGGTCCACATCCCGCAGGTTCAGCATGGCTCGGCCTCCACATTCACAATATCAATAGCATGCATTCTCGCATTGATATTCCAAATTTTCACCCGATCCGGACAATACGCGCTACCCAACCAGAACGACAGAGCGGCCCAAACAAATGCCGCCACCGGAGACCACCATGCGCCCTGCCCCCGCTGCGCCTGCTTCACCCGTTGCATCGTCTTCCATCGACCTCACCCGCCTGATCGACCAAGGCAAGGTGGGCGGCTTCCAGATCCTATTGCTCGCCATCTGCGGGCTGTGCCTGATCATCGACGGCTTTGACGTGCAGGCCATGGGCTATGTGGCGCCGGCCATCATCAAGGACTGGAACATCACCAAGGCGAGCCTTGGGCCGGTGTTCGGCGCCGGGTTGTTCGGCATGCTGGTCGGCTCACTCGTCTTTGGCGTGCTGGGCGACCGCTTCGGGCGGCGGCCGGTGCTGATCATTGCCACCTTCTTCTTTGCCGCGTGCATGCTGGCCACCACGCAGGTGCAGACGGTGCAGGCGCTGCTCGTGCTGCGCTTTATCACCGGATTGGGCCTGGGCTGCATCATGCCCAACGCGATGGCGCTGGCCGGTGAGTTCAGCCCGGCGCGCTCGCGTGTGACGTGGATGATGCTGGTGTCGTGCGGCTTTACGGTGGGCGCGGCTCTGGGCGGGTTCGTGAGCGCGGCGCTGCTGTCGCGGTTTGGCTGGCAGGCGGTGTTCCTGGTCGGCGGGCTGGTGCCGCTGGTGATCGGCACGATGATGGCGCTGTGGCTGCCCGAGTCGCTGCAATATCTTGTCCTCAAGGGTGATCCGCAGACGCGCCATCAACGCCTCGCACGCTGGCTGGGCAAGCTCGCTCCGCAATTGCAGGTGAATGCGCAGACGCAGTTCGTGGTGCCCGAGGCGCCCGCGCACGGCATGCCGGTCTCGGCGCTGTTCACCGAGGGCCGCGCCAAGGTCACGCTGGTGCTGTGGGTCATCAACTTCATGAACCTGATCGACCTGTACTTCCTGTCGAACTGGCTGCCGACGCTGATCCGCGATGCGGGTTACCCGACGGACACCTCGGTGCTGGTGGCGACCGCCCTGCAGGTGGGCGGCGTGATCGGCACGCTCACGCTGGGCCGCCTGATCGACCGCCTCGGTTTCGTGCGCGTGCTGGCGGTGTGCTTCCTGATCGCCTGTGCCACCGTGGCGCTGATCGGCCATGTGGCGGCGGCGCTGCCGCTGCTGGTGGCGGTGGTGTTCGTGGCAGGTTTTTGCATTGTCGGTGGGCAGCCGGCGGTGAATGCGTTGGCCGCCACGTATTACCCGACCACGCTGCGCGCCACCGGCATCGGCTGGAGCCTGGGCGTGGGCCGTATCGGCTCGGTGCTGGGCCCGGTGGTCGGCGGGCAATTGATTGCCATGCAGTGGACTGGTACGGCGCTGTTCTCGGCCGCGGCGGTGCCGGCGCTGGTGTCGTTCGGCATGGTGCTGGCGTTGACGCTGGCCGCCAGTGGCCCCGACGCCGCTCGCTTTGCTGCACGCCGCCCGGCCTGATCACGCTGTAACGACTACGCTTTCTCTTGACGCACCTCTTCACCTCGCGGACTTCCCCATGAACATGCTCGCCCCGACGGCCAAGAACGCATTCACCCCTGCGTCGCTGGACCGGCCCGCTTACCAGAGCGGCTTCGGCAACGAGTTCGCCTTCGACCAACGCCTCGCATTTGAACCGCCACACCCGGCCGCGGTTCCGCATTTTTTTGACGTGATAATGCACGGTGTCGCCTGGAACCACGGGCCGGCGGAATCGGGCGCGGTCGATCGCCATGAAGTAGACGAGCGACGGCTCGCGATCTTGATCGACAGTGCTGACACAGAGCGCTCCGGCCGTTTGCGCCATGCCCTCGATCAACAGCACGCCCGGCATGACCGGATGGGCCGGGAAATGGCCCTGAAAAAACGGCTCGTTTATCGTCACATTCTTGATCCCAATGGCAGACCTGTCTCCGTCCATCTGTACGATTCGATCGATCAGAAGAAACGGATAACGGTGGGGAAGAAGCTTGAGAATGCGGGCGATGTCGGCGGTGTCGAGCGCCGTCGCCTCTCGCGTATCGTTCATCGGATTAGCTCCACCTGATCCCCTTTACTCGACCTTCGACCCGGCGGCGTCATCTCCCTTCTTGCCGCCGGCGGATTGCTCGCCAAGTTTCTTCAAAGCCGTGACCTCGCGGAACCACTGCCTGACGGGCTTGGCCGGCGAGCCACCCCATCGGGCTCCGGGCGGTACGTCGCTGTTCACATTGCTGGTCGCTGCAATTTGCGCGCCCTTGCCGATCCTGACATGGCCTATCACACCGCTTTGTCCGCCCAGGGCGACGAAGTCTTCCAGTACCGCGCTTCCCGATATGCCGGTTTGCGCCACGATCACACAATGGCGGCCGACCACGACGTTGTGCCCGATTTGCACGAGATTATCAATTTTTGTGCCCTCGCCGATTATTGTATCGCGCAAGGCTCCGCGGTCTATCGCCGTATTGGCTCCCACCTCTACATCGTCCTGAATGATGACGCGGCCGATCTGAGGCACCTTCATATGGCCTTCGGGACCCATCGCAAAGCCAAAGCCGTCCTGTCCCACAGACACGCCGGCGTGAAGGACGACACGGTCACCCACCAGCGCATGGGTGACACTGGCGTTAGGCCCGATAAAGCAATCACGGCCGATATGGACGCGATATCCCACCGTCGTGCCGGCGGCGATCGTCGTTCCGCTGCCGACATGCGCCTCCGGTCCAACTGTTGCACCAGGCTCGAGGCGAACACCAGGCACGAGAACGGCCGTCGTATGGCTGCTCTCGGTGCCAGACACAGTCCGTAACGAACTCTACCGCATCGCATGGAGG
>SDBV01013557.1_pt1 | contig 10359 bp, 6 predicted proteins | sample 2277081 | NCBI WGS metagenome assembly SDBV01 (sample SAMN10402039, study PRJNA504765) | marine sediment metagenome | isolation source: marine sediment core GS10_PC15, 223 cmbsf | place: Arctic Ocean: Southern Knipovich Ridge | collected 2010
AGCGTTTGACGAGGCAAAAATCGACGACGCTAAGATATACTTCCACATAACCCGGGGCTCAGCAGTCCGCAACCATGCTACAAGCGAAAAACTGACGCCCAACTTCTTTATGACGATAACAGAGATCGAGGACACAGCCAATGAAAAGCTGATTGGCATCAAGGTCTCGACTTTCCCAGACTGGCGATGGAAACGATGCGATATTAAATCGCTGAACCTGCTGGCTAACGTACTGGCAAAAACTGACGCCGCGAAAAAAGGGTGCGGCGAGGCGATCCTGGTAAACGATGATAATAAGATAACGGAAGGCTCCGCATCAGCGTTTTTTGCAATAATCGGTGATGACCTGATAGTACACCCGCTGGGCATGGATATTTTACCGTCGATCACACGAAAGGTCATTCTGAAAATTGCACATGAAGCGGGACTAAAGCCCGTCGAAAAGAGGATCACTCCCGACGAAGCAGCAAACGCCGACGAACTTTTCATCGCAGTAACTACCAAGGACGTAGTGCCCGTAATAGAATTCGACAATAAAACAATAGGCAATGGCAAACCGGGCCGGCATACTAAAACCCTGATAGAAAAATTCGCACAATTCATCAAAAGTTCTTAACTTTAGAAACGGAGGTCGAATGAGAAATAGCACAAACCAAGTTCAAAGCAGGCGTGATTTCTTGAAACTAGCGGCCGTTTCTGCGGCGTCTGGTTTACTCACATCCGGCTGTGTGAGCAGCAACATAACAGACCGCCAAAGAAAAAAACCTAACATCGTCATCGTCTTCCTCGACGATTCCGGCTGGTCCGATTTCCAGCCCTTTGGCAAGCAAAAATACAAAACGCCCAACGTCAAACAACTCGCTGACGAGGGGTGCAGATTCGATAATTTTTATGTCCCGCAGGCGATATGCTCTGCATCCAGGGCAGCGCTGCTTAGCGGCTGTTACCCCGGCCGAACAAAAGTCTTCAGCGCCCATGGACCCAAGGGAGCAGGCCTCGATCCTAAGTATGCGATAATACCGGAGGTATTTAAAACGAACGGCTATAAAACCGCGATCTTCGGAAAGTGGCATATCGGCGACCGCGACGGCAGACGCCCTTGGGACAGAGGATTCGACGAATCATGCGGCCTGCTCTACTCCAACGACATGTGGGACCAGCATCCTGAAGACCCGGAGCACTGGGGAAAGTTCCCCCTTCAATATTTTGATAATGGCAAGGTTGAGATCGCCAGAGTAACAAAAAAAGATCAGACCACGCTTACAACCCGTTACACTGAAAAAGCTGTCGATTTCATCAAGCGTAATAAGGACAATCCGTTCTTCCTTTATGTTCCGCATTCGATGCCTCACGTACCGCTGTTCGTAAGCAAAAAATTCGAGGGCAAATCGGGCGCCGGGCTTTACGGCGACGTGATGATGGAGATCGACTGGTCAGTCGGACAGATCACAAAAGCCATCAAAGACAGCGGAGTTGAAAACAACACGATCGTCATCTTTACCAGCGACAACGGGCCTTGGGTCTCGTACGGAAATCATGCCGGCAAAACCCCCTACCGCGAAGCCAAGGCTACCAGTTTTGACGGCGGCGTAAGGAGCGCGTGTATAATCAAATACCCCGGCAAAATATCAGCAGGAGCAAAAAGCGATAAGATGTTCTGCACGGTTGATCTTTTGCCAACGCTGACGGCTTTGACCGGCACCGAGTTGCCCGAAAATACTATCGATGGCAAAGACGTGTGGCCACTTATTGCCGGCAAGGGACGGACGAAAAATCCGCACAAGTATTACCCCTTCTCCACCGGCAAACAGTTCCAGGGAGTCATAACAGGCGACGGCAAGTGGAAACTGCATATTCCGCACAGCTATCGCACACTTGTAAAAGCCCGCAACGACGGCGCAGCAGGAAAGTATAAACAGGAAAAGATCGGCTTGTCGCTTTTCGACATGAAAAAAGACCCTTATGAAACCACAGACGTCAAGGATAAGCATCCTGATATTTTGAAACGGCTTAAAGGCTACGCCGATATTCACAAAAAGAAATTCTATAATAAGAAAGTATGATATTGTGCGGATGCTCCAGACGGCTGTAAAAAGCGGCAAAGAACATTTCACCTGTTACAGATAAAATGTCCGGGTAGGGAAATATCGCATTGACTGGCCGGCCATTTACGCTATACTTAGCTGTGCTTAAATAATTCAGTCTTTGGGGAAAACAAATGGAAATATTCGAAGGCGACACGGAGATATTTGAGTTCGCGATATCAAGAGAGATCGAGGCTTACGAATTCCATACTGCTCTTGCAGAGCGGATGGTCGATCCTGAGAAGCAAAAAATGTTCACCGAACTGGCCGCCGAAGAGCTTGAGCATAAAGAAAAGCTGGAACTTGAACTGATGAAGCTGGGCAAGGTAATAAACACGATAGATGTCGAAAACATGGACAAGGTCGAATACGAGATCGAGGGCGACTATGTTTTCGATATGGAATACGCGGACATCTTACACCTGGCTATCGAAAAAGAGGACGCGGCCTTTAGGCTTTACGCTTCGATGTCTTCGAAAGTTGACGACCAGGATTCTGTTGATATGCTGCTGGCACTTGCCGAGCAAGAGGTGAAACACAAACTGCGTTTTGAATACGAATACGAAAGTCTATTAAAAAAAGGATAGCATAAACATGGATGAAATAAAGATATTCACCACGCCGATACTGGACAACATCAGGATACTGGAATATAAGGATGCTCTTATTGTTAGAAATGTTCGTGCAATGAGCATTATCCACGACTTGATGACGCGTGTGCGCGACGTCGTCGGCGGCAGAAGCGGAGCGTATCAGGATGTGATGAAAAAGATCGAGGATGAAGTGATCGACGAGATCAAAGTAATGGCTATCGAGCAGGGAGCGAACGCTATCGTAGGCTTTCACCTCGATTTCGACAGCATCGACGGACTGCTAATGGGATGCGCACAGGGTACCGCGGTAGTGATAGAATCATAACCGCAAAAAAAAGGCGGACATGTTGAAACCTGCATCGCTGGAGCAATTCTTTTCCAAATATCGCGAATTATCCCAAAAAACACTTTGCCTATACATATAAAACATGGTATATATCCGGTTCTAGGCAACAATTGCTTGATTTAGTGGGTTATTTGAACAAATCTTAACTTTTATGTTGATCTTTCAACACTGGAGATTCAAAAAAATGGCTAGAAAAATGGTTCCAATGGATGGTAATGCAGCCGCGGCACACGTTGCACACGCCACGAACGAAGTAATTGCGATCTACCCGATCACACCAAGCTCAACGATGGGAGAGATCGCGGACGCAAAATCGGCAGCGGATACGCCGAACATCTGGGGAACGATACCCTCGGTTACTGAGATGCAGTCCGAAGGCGGAGCCGCAGGTGCCATTCACGGAGCGCTCGCTGCAGGGGCACTTACCACGACATTTACCGCATCGCAGGGGTTGCTGCTTATGATCCCGAACATGTACAAGATCGCAGGCGAGCTTTCGCCGACGGTTTTCCATGTCTCAGCAAGATCGCTGGCATGTCAGGCACTTAGCATCTTCGGAGATCATTCGGACGTCATGAGTGTAAGGCAGACCGGCTTCGCATTGCTCTGTTCCGGAAGCATTCAGGAAGTAATGGACCTGGCACTTATCGCCCAGCAGGCAACCCTCGCATCTCGAGTCCCATTCATACACTTCTTCGACGGTTTCAGAACCAGTCACGAAATACAAAAAATCGAATCGCTGACTTATGACGACATGAAAGCCATGATCGACAATAAACTAGTCGCCGAGCACAAAGCAAGGGCACTAAGTCCAGACAACCCAATGATCAGCGGTACCGCACAGAACCCAGACGTTTATTTCCAGGGCAGAGAAACCGTTAACAAGTTCTATCAGGCAGTCCCCGGCATCGTGGAAGAAACAATGCGAAAGTTTGAAAAGCTCGTCGGAAGAAGCTACCACCTGTTCGATTACGTAGGTGCCCCGGACGCCGAAAAGGTCATCATCGTAATGGGCTCAGGTGCCGAAACAGTTCACGAGACCGTCGAGTACCTCACAGCCAAGGGCGAAAAGGTTGGCGTTCTAAAGGTACGTTTGTTTAGACCATTCAGCGTTAAGCACTTTATCGACGCCCTGCCGAAAACAGCGACCAAGCTCGCAGTTCTTGACAGAACAAAAGAACCCGGCGCGATCGGCGAACCACTATACGTCGACATCAGAACAGCTATCGGCGAAGCAATGGGGGACGGCTCGGTAAAATATGACGTCTACCCAACCATCATTGGTGGCCGATACGGACTCGGATCAAAAGAGTTCACACCTGCAATGGTAAAAGCCGTATTCGACAACCTCGATGCCAAAGAGCCAAAAAACGGTTACACCGTCGGAATCATCGACGATGTCACAGGCAACAGCCTCGACGTTGACAAATCGTTCCACACTGACCAAGACGTTTACTCTGCGATGTTCTATGGCTTAGGCTCCGACGGAACCGTAGGTGCCAACAAAAACTCCATCAAGATCATCGGAGAGCAAACCGAAAACTACGCTCAGGGCTATTTCGTCTATGACTCGAAAAAAGCAGGAGCAATGACGGTGTCCCATCTGCGTTTCGGCAAGGAACTCATCAGAAGCCCGTACCTGGTTACAAAGGCAGACTTCGTCGCATGCCACAATCCAAGCTTCCTTGAAAAGTATGACATGCTCGAACACGCTAAGGATGGTGCAATATTCCTGCTGACAACAACACACGAAAAAGGCGATGTATGGGACACACTACCGAAAATGGTCCAGCAGCAGATCATCGATAAAAAACTGAAATTCTACGCCATAAACGCCATCGCACTCGCAGAAGAGCTTGGATTAGGCGCTCGCATCAACGTCATCATGCAGACAGCCTTCTTTAACATCGCAAGCGTCATGGAATTCGACAAAGCCGTCGACGCAATCAAAGGCACCATCAAGAAGTCTTATGGCAAAAAAGGTGACAAGGTCGTCAACATGAATAACTCCGCAGTAGACGGTGCCATCGAAAGACTCTTCGAGGTCGATGTACCCGGCAAGGTAACAAGCTCGGTCACAATGGCAAAGCTCGTCCCCGACGACGCTCCTGATTTCGTTAAGGAAGTGACCGCAGAGATCATGGCAGGACGAGGCGATCAACTGCCCGTCAGCAAGATGCCATGCGACGGTAAGTTCCTGACAGCTACCACAAAATACGAAAAGCGTAACATCGCCGTACACATCCCCGTCTGGGAAAAGGACCTCTGCATTCAGTGCGGTCAGTGTTCATTCGTTTGCCCGCATGCAGCGATTCGCATCAAAGCCTATGAAGAAAGCCAGTTAGCCAAAGCACCCGCAACATTCAAAAGTGCTGACGCCAAGGGCAAGGACCTGGCAGGTATGAAGTTTACCGTGCAAGTCGCCCCCGAAGACTGCACCGGATGTCAGGCATGCGTCATCAACTGCCCCGGCATCGAAAAAGATGAAAACAAACAGCCCACTGGCAAAAAAGCTATCAACATGGCTGACCAGGAACCCATCAGAGCATCCGAAAGAGACAACTTCGCATTCTTCCTGTCAATTCCGGATACCGATCCGAGCAAGTTCAAACTCGCATCGGTCAAGGGTTCACAGCTCGTTCCTGCAATGTTCGAGTTCTCGGGCGCATGTGCAGGCTGCGGCGAAACTGCCAACGTAAAGCTCCTCTCACAACTGTTCGGCGACAGAGCGATGATCGCAAACGCGACCGGCTGCTCGTCCATCTACGGCGGAAACCTGCCGACGACACCGTATGCAAAACGCTTCGACGGACGAGGACCCACATGGTCAAACAGCCTCTTTGAAGACAACGCAGAGTTCGGCATGGGTATGAGGCTTGCAGTTAATAAGCACAAGACCTTCGCTCTTGAGTTGCTGGATAAGGCCGCCGAAGCAGGATGTGTTGATAAGGCACTCGCCGGTACGCTCGTCGAGGGCATGTCCACGCAAAAGGAACAGGCAGGCATCGAGGATCAAAGAGCACTCGTCGCCGACCTCAAGGAACAGGCAGCAAAGAGCAAATGCGAGTATTGCGAACAACTGTTAACCGTAGCAGACTACCTCGTCGAAAAGTCTGTTTGGGTACTCGGCGGCGACGGATGGGCTTATGACATCGGTTACGGCGGCTTGGACCACGTTCTCGCAAGCGGCGTAAACATAAACGTACTCGTCCTCGACACAGAAGTATATTCAAACACCGGCGGACAGATGTCAAAGGCAACACCAAGAGCAGCAGTCGCCAAGTTCGCCGCTGGCGGAAAGGCAATGCCCAAAAAGGACCTTGGTCTTATCGCAATGAGCTATGGAAACATCTACGTCGCAAAAACCGCCGTAGGTGCCAATCCAAACCAGACCGTTAAGGCGTTCGCAGAAGCAGAAGCCTACGACGGCCCGTCGCTCATCATCGCTTACACGCACTGCATCGCACACGGCATCGACATGTCGAGGGGTTACGAGGAACAGAAAAAGGCGGTTGCTTGTGGTTACTGGCCGCTATACAGATTCGACCCAAGACTCTCTGCCGAAGGCAAGAATCCATTACAGCTTGATTCAAAGGAGCCAACCGGCGATCTGGAAGAATTCGCGTACGGCGAAAACAGGTTCAGGGTATTAAAGAAAGCAAAACCAGAAGTAGCAGCAGAGCTAATGGAACTAACAAAGAAAGACTTCGCAGACAAATACTCCCTGCTCAAAAAACTTTCAGAAATGTAATAGAAGCTGCCACAAAAAAAACTTAATTCGGCGTACCTGTAGCGTCGAAGCTTTATGCGAAGACGTAAGCCGAAACCGTTTAAATCATTAGCTTTTTGAATTTAGTATTTGTTTCGGATTTAGAGTTTAGAATTTAGTGCTTACAAGAAGATTCTTTAATTAATTAAAATATCTTCTTGTAGACATGACAATACGGGCTTCCCCCGTTCTTTTCGTAATAGTCCTGATGATGGTCCTCACCATTGTAAAACTTTGTTGCTTTTGTAACTTTTGTTGCAACGTCATACTCTTTTTTCTTCAGTTCAGCTATCAGCTTCTCAGCCGTCTGTTTTTGCTTGTCGTTAACATAGAATATTTCCGAGCGATACTGCGTCCCGATGTCAGGCCCCTGTCTGTTCACCTGCGTAAAGTCATGCGTTTCAAAGAACAGCTTTGCAAGTTCTTCATAGCTAACCTTCACCGGATCGTAGATAACCTCTACCGCCTCTGCGTGGCCGGTGGTGTCCGTGCATACTTGTTCGTATGTCGGGTTGAGTGCATTCCCGCCGATGTAACCAACCGTTGTTGAGACAACGCCGTCGGCTCTGCCGAGGTAATATTCCACCCCCCAGAAACATCCCGACGCAAATATCGCCCGTTCGGTGTTTGCGATTGCCGGTTTAAAAACCATTGATACGGAGTTTACGCAATGGCGGATGTTTTTGTCAGTGTATCCTTCGCCGGTAAAGACGTGCCCCAGGTGCCCGTCGCATTTGGCACATAATATTTCGGTGCGTATCCCGTCTGCGTCGGCCAGACGTTTGACCGCCCCTGCGATCTCATCGTCGAAGCTTGGCCAGCCGCAATCGCTCTTGAACTTTGCCGACGAGTTGTAAAGCTCCGCCCCGCACCTGCGGCAGGAGTAAACCCCCTTTTCGTAATGATCGTCGTACTCGCCGCTAAACGGATCTTCGGTGCCTTTATTAACGATGACATTTTCTTCTTCCGGGCTAAGTTCATTATACATGACAACCCACCTTTCAGCATTTTTCTGAGAAACCCTCGCCGCACCCGGCCGATCATCGCATCCGACAAGACACAAAAGCAATACAAAAGCCGAAAACCTGACTAATTTTGATTGGCGGATACCCATATATCACCTTTTTAATCGCAATGCTCAATTCCTGCAACAATAATCAGTCGCCCTCTCACAACTAATACGAAAAGCATTTAGAAATGGGCAAAATAAAAAGGGCCGAAAGCTTTAATCGCTCACGGCCCGTTGGTTTTATTAAGCCAGGCACTTACAAACCTGCCTCTGGTTCGGCTATCCAGCTTTCTATTCAAGCATAACAAAGTCTTTCAGGTCAACAGCACCGTCGCCGTCTATGTCATAGCCGCCGCACCAGCCGGGCCCCGAACAATCTGTATCAAGCCAATAGGATAAGAAGTCAGGAAGTTTCTCAAGTTTGTTCGTAGTTATCCGGATCGTATCGGTTCCATGGAAACCAGTTCCGTCAGCAAACCGGCCTCTAACCGTAAACTCGCTATCGCCATATAGACCCAACGCGCAAAGCTCACTCCTTACAAAAACAGCTTCAACCTCCACAAGCCCCTCGGAGTTATACGAAACATCTACATGATCCGACGCAACGCCAAGCAAGTCAATCGTCGCTGGCCGACCCGCATCAACATCTTCGACCGAATATCCCTCTGGCAAGGTAAAGTGCCCCTTAACCCAATTACCGTTACTTGAGCAGTTAAGCGTCCGCGGCGTAAACTTCACACTTACTTCTATTGATGGAACAAATTCATACGCCCCCATATCAACGACAGCTTCCCCATCACTGTCACCGTCCATGATACGCACGTTCCCATCAAGGTCAGTGCCTTCTGTTACTGCACTGTTATCCCCCGCGTCAATACACAGCGAACCTTTCTGTAAATGATAATTTCCTGTAAACATCGGATCAACATCGATATTATCTTCGCCCCAATCAACAGCGTTACCCGAACCATCATCATATATAGCTGTCAAGCCGCCCTGAATATCGCAATAATCTATTTCTGCTATCGAGGAGTGGTACAAGGCGATCTGGTTGCCATTTCCCGCAGTGTTTCCCCACAGGATACAATTAGTCATCGTCAGCTTACCTTTGCCGTAAAGCGTCCCACCGCCGCTAATATCAGCCGAGTTGTCGGTAAAGGTGCAGTTAGTTACTATCGGGCTGCATTCGTAACTAAGCATCCCGCCGCCATGTCTGCCAGCCGAGTTACTGCTGAAAGTGCAATTAGTTACTATCGGCCTGCTCTCTTCCCGGTTATACATTCCGCCACCACTGTAGTCTGCGGAGTTGCCGGTGAAAGTGCAATTAGTTACTGTTGTGTTGCTTTCATAACCGTTACACATTCCGCCACCGCTTCCGACGTTATCGTCGTTATAGTAACGCGAGGCAAAATTACCGGTAAAGGTGCAATTAGTTACTGTCGTGTGGCTTGCATAGCCGTTATACATTCCGCCACCGACAACATCGTCGTCATTCCGGTAAGAAAAGACCAAATTGCCGATAAAAGTACAATTGGTTACTTTCGGATTGCTGCCGGTCTGGTTATACATTCCGCCGCCTCGGTTAGACGAGTTATCCATGAAGGTGCAATTGGTTACTGTCGGGCTGCTCCACAAGTTATACATTCCGCCGCCGATGTGTCGGGCAGAGTTACGCGTGAATGTGCAATTGGTTATTGTCGGGCTATCGCCTTCGTTGTTCATCCCGCCGCCATAGTCGTGTTCTTTGCGACTATGGTTATTTGCAGCAGTAATGGTAAAACCGTCGAGTATGGCGCTTGCTTCGAGACCAGCACTCCATTCCCATGCATGATAAAAAATATGGTGGCAGTTGTCAGCACGGGATGGATCATCGCGTAAGCCTTTTACCGGCGTAGTCGGATCGTCGTTACCCAGCAGGTCACCGCTAAGAATAGTATCGTTATTTTTCACATCACGTTGTTCCAAGGCGGTTTCAGTTCCGTTGAATCCGCCATAGATGCCCACGTCGTTTTTCATGCGGAAATGTTTGTCACGATCATCATCACCCTCACCCATTCCATAATCATAGCTTGGCTTATAAACCCCAGCCGCTACCCATATCTCATCACCGACATCTGCGATATCCAGCCCATCCTGCAAACCGCCAAAGGCATCTTCCCAACTGCTACCCATACCAGCCGACCCCTCTTGCACATAGATGGTGTCTGCAAAAACGTTACAAGTTAACAACAAACACAACAGAACTGCAAATAATAGAAATGATTTCATGATACTCTCCTTTCAAAAAAGGTCCGTTTTTTACGTTTGCGTGGTTAGCGAATTGCGCGCGTAACCATGCAAAGGCACAATGGGATATCAACTTCCTGAAAGGCGGCTCGGATATGAAAATAATAGTAATATGATAGCTGCGAAAAAATATAAAAATACAGAGCCGACCTTAGCCATAATCTTTACTATATAATATTGTATGCCATTTTACTTATATGTCAAGAACAAAAAAAGTTTTTTTTCTCGGAATCTCCCCGCTATTTCCTTTTTACTTGCTTTCTGTTATCCGT
>SDBV01013558.1_pt1 | contig 10359 bp, 10 predicted proteins | sample 2277081 | NCBI WGS metagenome assembly SDBV01 (sample SAMN10402039, study PRJNA504765) | marine sediment metagenome | isolation source: marine sediment core GS10_PC15, 223 cmbsf | place: Arctic Ocean: Southern Knipovich Ridge | collected 2010
AATCGAAAATGCCTTTCGCTCCGGAGGTGGAGTGCCGTTCGAGGCATACGACGGGAGCGCACCTGATCTCATAGCACAAAACAATCGTTCGATGTTCATCAACGATTATGTCGACAAATGGCTTCCGGCACTTCCGGATGTCGTCGAGCGTCTCGAAGCCGGAGGAAGAGTGATTGAGGTGGGCTGTGGTCCGGGATGGTCGAGCATAGCGTTGGCCAAAGGATTCCCGGAAGCCAGGATCGATGCGGTGGATGTAGACCCTGCCTGTGTGGAGGAGGCACGGCACAATGCAAAACTGGCGGGCGTCAACGACCAATTACAATTCTACTGCAGCGCAATCGAGCAGTTGTCTTTGGGAAACTGCTATGACTTGGTTACTACTTTTGAATGCATTCATATGATGGCGTATCCCCTGCGGGCACTGCAGGTGATGGGTCGCCTGGTATCTTCGGACGGAGCCGTGCTGATTGCCGAGAAGGCCGTGGAGGACACGCTCGAAAAGAATTGCAATTTCATCGGTCATTTTAGTTATAATCTGAGTGGCCTACATTGCTTGCCCGAAGGAATGCTCTTTTCGGATACGGCAGGGACCGGAGGTTTAATGGGCCATTCGAAGCTCGAGGGATATGCTTTGGAAGCCGGTTTCACAAAGGTGCAGGTACTGCCGATAGAAAACGCCTTCTTGCGGTTCTACCGTCTGACCGCCTAGCCTGACGATCCCATAACCGCTTTAGCAGCACAGCGAAGAAGCTGTCGTGCGGAATGGCTCGCGTTCGGTGCGCCGACACAGAATGTGGGCATGACTATTTCCGCCGGGGGCTGGATATGGAGGCCGATCTATCCGGGGACTTTCTCGGACAATGCCGCCATCCGGCCAAGACAGCATGGCCGGCGATAAACCAGCATATATTAAGCAAATATCGCAAAGCTTTTACTAAGAAGTTAAAATATGACTGATTTCTGCTCATTTTTCGCGCGAAACAGTTGAACAAGTAACCATATTCCATATAACATGGTCACATCCGACCCATGGTTAGAAGACTAACCTTAGAGGACTAAGCTTAGAAGACTACCCGGCTTAGAGGACTAACCATGGAATTACCGACGATGGAGGCTCTTTCGCGGAGGGGTCCATCGTTGTAGAAAGAGAGTACCATATGCTTTGGACCAGAGACCTGTTCGGCACGGATAAACCGATTATCGCGATGTGTCATCTCCGCGCCATGCCTGGAGACCCTGCATACAGTCACGAAAAGGGTATCACCTGGATCATCGAGAACGCCATAAGAAACCTGGAGGCACTGCAGGATGGAGGCGTCGATGCCGTGATGTTTTCCAATGAGTTCAGCATCCCCTATGTCACCAGGGTCGCCCCGGTTATAGTGGCCACCATGGCGCGAATCATCGGAGAGATCAGGGATCGGATCTCGATCCCCTACGGAGTAAACGTTCTGTGGGACCCGATGGCTTCCATAGATCTCGCTGTGGCTACGGAGGCTCGGTTTGTGAGGGAGATCTTTAGCGGCGTCTACGCCAGCGACTTTGGTCTCTGGAACACCAACTGCGGGGAGGTGATCAGACACCGGCAGTCTCTGCACGGCGAAGGGATCCGGCTCCTGTTCAACATCGTTCCCGAAGCGGCTGTTTACCTGGTCAACCGGGATCCGGCGGACATCGCGCGCTCCACTGTGTTCAACACCAACCCGGACGCCCTCTGCGTATCCGGCATCATCGCCGGCGCCGAGGCTTCTTATGACGTTCTGAAAAAGGTCAAAGAGGCCGTCCCGCAGACCGTTGTCTTCGCCAACACCGGGGTGAACCTGGCTAACGTCGAAGAGCAGCTCTCGATTGCAGACGGAGCGGTTGTCGGCACCACCTTCAAACACGAAGGTCACACCTGGAACGATGTCGATCAGCATCGAGTGAAAGCCTTTATGGAAAAGGTAAAAGCGCTTCGCGGCTCATGAAGAGACTCGAGCGCATAGCACGGATCATGGAGCTCCTCGAAGAGCAGGGAAACGCCTCTACGGTGTACCTGTCTAAAGCCCTCGATATTTCCGAATCGTCGGTCCGAAGGGACATCAACTGCATGGTCACACTCCCGAAGTACAGTGATGTCAGCCGTGTCCACGGAGGCGTCGTGCTCGACCGGGGCATGGTGGGTCTGGAGTACATGTTCGAGCTGAAGCTGGACCTCAACCGCGGGTTTAAGCAGGCCGTTGCCCGAGAGGCGAGCAAGCTCATTCACGACGGCGAGAGCATCATCATCGATTCGGGAACCACCTGCCTCTACCTGGCCCAGTACCTGCACGAGAGGAAGGGACTGCGGGTTGTGACCACTGATGTCAAGATCGCAGAGGAATTGGGAAAATACGGAGATATCGAGTCGAACATCATCGGAGGCATCATCAGACCCGGCTACTACACGGTGGGAGGAATCGTTGCCCTGGACAATCTAAATCGCTTCAGCGCCGATAAGGTTTTCATGTCTGTAGATGCCATCGATACCGATCACGGCATAACCAATGCCTCTGAGTTCGAGGTGGGAATCAAACAGCGGCTGATCCAGATGGGAAAACATGTCTATATCCTTGCCGATCGCACAAAGTTCGATACCCACACCCTCTACAAGGTAGCGGGTATCACCGAGGTGGGCACCATCGTCACGAATAGGGAGCTGGATGAAAGCCTGGCGGATCGCATTAGAGAGTGCGGCGTAGAACTGCTGCTGGTGTGACGAATGCTGGTGGATCAGCAGTATCTGGAGGAACGATGAGAGATCTCTCTGTGGGAATCGATGTCGGGACCACCTCCGTCAAGGCGATCGTCGCGACTTCAAAGGGTGAGATCGAATACGAACGGTCCCTGCCCCACCAGCTGCACTCACCCAGAGCAGGGTACGCCGAGGAGGATGCATCGGTATGGTGGGACAACACAACAAAGCTGCTCACCGATATCGCCGGCAAGGTTGACACGGGCCGAATCGCCGCGCTGGGTATCTCCGGCATGGTCCCGACCCTCATCCTCATCGATCAGGAGGGCAGGCCCCTCTATCGCTCCATCCAGCAGAACGACGCCAGGGCATCCGAGGAGATCGCCTATTTCAAGGGCGAAATCGATGAAGAGCGATACTTCCGCCTCACCGGAAACACCGTCAATCAGCAGGTCATCTTTCCGAAGTACCGCTGGCTCGAGCGGCATCATGCCGATCTGATCGAGCAGACGCAGCTCATCATGGGATCGTACAACTACTGCACCTACAAACTGACCGGAGTTCCCACGCTGGAGCTGAACTGGGCTCTGGAAAGCGGCATGTGGCTCATTAGGGAGAGAGAGTGGTTCAAGGAGATTCTGGAAAAGGCAAACATCAATAAAAAGATGCTTCCGCCGGTGCACGCCCCCACTGATGTTGTGGGACAATCGACGTCCGAGGTGGAGAGGCAGACAGGCTTTCCCTCGGGAATTCCCGTGACTGCCGGCTCTGCAGACCATGTGGCCTCCGCCCTGGCCGCCGGGGTCAAGCATGAGGGGGACCTGCTTCTCAAGTTAGGGGGAGCCGGTGACATCCTCTTCGCGACAAAGGACCTGAAGATCGATAAACGGCTCTTCGTCGATTATCATGATCTGGAGGGGCAGTATCTTCTCAACGGGTGCATGGCTTCCAGCGGATCCATCGTAAAATGGTTCGCAGAGCAGTTCGATCTTTCAGATCTGGCGGCCCTGGATCGAAACGCAAGCGACATCGAGCCGGGTTCCGCCGGCCTGGTGCTCCTGCCCTATTTCATCGGTGAGAAAACCCCTATCTTCGATGTGAATGCAAGGGGAGTCTACTTCGGCCTCTCCCTGTTTCACAGCAAGTACCATCTCTTCCGGGCGATCCTGGAGTCCGTTGCCTATGGTTTTATGCACCACCTCGAGGTCATCAGGGAGATGGGCTTCGAGGTGAGAAATGTGTATCTCTCCAACGGCGGAGCCAGAAGCGATCTCTGGAAGCATATCGTCCTGGATGCCGTGGGATACTCAGGAACCTATGTGCCCGATCACCCGGGTTCGTCGTTGGGGGTCGCCTTTCTGGCCGCCCAGGCCGTGGGCCTGACCAGAAACTGGGAAGGGCTCACCTCCTATCTCGATCGTGCCATCAAAGTGCCTTTCTCACAGGAGAACCACAGGGTTTACCAAAAGTACTTCCAGATTTACAGGAAACTCTACCTCTCACTGAAGCCCCTCTTTCAGGAGCTCCAGGCTACGATCAAAGATACGGAGGAGACCAAGCACGGCAGCCCTGATTCTTAATTGACGGGGATTCTAATCTTTCTTATCATTCACGTGCATGACGTAGCTGTATGCGTCAGCCTGACGCCTTTGCTTTATAAAGAGGATGCCATTAAAAGGAAGTCTAGGTTAAAAAAACAGGAAGAAATTCTCGATGCTATTCGTGAGAAGGTTTTAGATGAGAGCCAAAATCTAAAAGAACAGCGCGAACAGCTTTTAGCAGAAAAAGCGAACCTCGACGCCCTCCAGGAAATGACAGACCTTCCAATAAAACAAATAAAGCAGATAGCATCGCAGGTCAAAGCCGAGTATAAAAGAAAAGAGAGCTCGCAGAAAAACCTTGCATCTTCGATAATCGGCTGGAGTGTAAAAGCAGCGGTCATTGCGGTAATTAGTTATTTTATTGCAAATGCAATAATCTCTGGCATTAAAGCCCATAGAGAAAATGTGGCAAAGCAGGACTATTATAAAGTAAGCCGGGATTATTTGAAGCTTGTAAATGCTGTAGATTCTGGAAATCTGGAGATGGTTAAGTACCATGTTAATGAAGAAAAAATACCTGTCGATTTAGAAGGAATCAGTCATAACACTGCACTTATGTACGCAGTTGAAGAAGGGCATACTGATATTCTAAATTTTCTGCTTGAATCCGGAGCAGATGTGCTTATAAGAAACAAAGACGGCAAAATGGCGCTAGACCTTGCAGATGAAGGGCCGAATATTGCAGTAAGGCAGATTGTTGGAAGAGCCGTAGTGGACGAAACCCCTGAACAAAGCCCTATCCGGAAGCTCTGGAAAAACAAGGTTTCGTATTCGCAAAAATCCTTTATGAAGGTCCTGGAAAAAAGAGACATAGATTCCATCAAGCTTTTTTTAGCGGCTGATGAAGGCCGTTTTGCTCAAAGTTGGGATGATGATGGCATTAGAAAGGCAGCAGAGCTCGGATATTCGGATGTCGTAGGGCTGCTTTTTGACAAAGGACAAGACATAAGGCCTGTCAGTAAAAACTTGGCATTGTTACGGGCTTCTGAAGAAGGCCATATTGATATTATTGATATATTGCTCAAAAAGGGAGCAGACGTCAATTTTAGACTGGATGGTTCGGCAACAGACCCGGAAGACGGATTTACTCCGCTAATGTGGGCATTGTGGAGCGACAATGCGGCCTGTGAGCATCTGCTAAAAAAAGGTGCAGACCCTAACGCAATGGGGAGCTATCATCTTATTCCAACAATTATGCTTCCGATTTATTTCGTACAGAACTTTCGACTAACTGATGAGCGGTTGAATCAGCTGAGGCTGCTTATTAAATATGGCGCTGATGTGAACAAACCGGATTCTTATGGCACAACTCCACTGGATTATGCTTGGTCTTTAAGAAGCAGCGAAGCAAGGCCTATTGCAAAAGTCTTAATAGAAGCAGGAGCCGACATTCCGCTAACTGAGGGTTCTTTTAGAGAACTTGTTTTTATAAACCATGTGGAGAATGTAAAGCTGTTTTTGGAAAAGGGCATGGACCCGAACTTGCAGGGTTTCGAGCATTATGATGAAGAAACAACTGCCCTAATTAAAAGTGTGATGCTCGGGTTTTATGATATTGCCAAGCTGCTTATTAAATATGGCGCTGATGTAAATTACAAAACTCCGGATTATAAAAAGTCTGCGCTATTGATGGCTGTTGTAAACGAAGATCTAAAGATGTTGAAACTGCTTTTGGCTAATGGTGCTTTAGTAACTGATGAGGTCGATGTAAGGATTGAGAAATACTACAGCTACGCAAATTACGAACCAAAAAATACGATAAAAGCATTAATTAAAAAGGCAAAGAGGTAATGCTGCTTCCGGCCGGCGACCTTTAGCACGGCAAGTCCAAGGACAGGAGGAAACCAAGCATGGCAACGCTGGCAGATAGGGTTGCGATCGTTACAGGCGCCGGAACCGGCATCGGCAGGGCCATCTCGATCCGGCTCGCTCAGGATGGGGCAAAACTGGCGGTTACGGACATCAACAGAGACGCTGCAGACGAGACCCTCTCTGATGTGCACAGGCATTCACCCCGGTCCATCGCCTTGAAAATGGATGTGACATCCGAAGCAGAGATCAAATCATGTGTTGACTCAGTGGTAAAGGCATTTTCAACCGTCGATATCCTGGTCAATAACGCAGGGGTCTCCACGATGGGCCGGTTTCATGAGCTCACAGTCGCAGAGTGGGACTACAACATGAATGTGAACGCCAAGGGCACCTGGCTGGTTACCAAACACGTTGCTCCCCTACTCATGCAAAAGAGACGGGGCAAGATCATCATGGTGGCCTCGATGGCGGCAAAACTCGGAGCTCCGCTTCTCGCCCATTATTCAGCTTCCAAGTTCGCGGTTCTCGGCTTTGCCCAGGCCATAGCGAAAGAGCTGGCCGAGTACAACATCAACGTCAACGCCGTGTGCCCGGGATTTGTTCAGACCGGGATGCAGGAGAGAGAAGTTGTTTGGGAATCCGAGCTGCGGGGCGATATATCTACCGAGATGGTCCGAGAAGAGTATGTTTCAATGACCCCTCTGGCAAGGCTCTGTCAGCCTCTCGATGTGGCGCGGGTCGTTTCCTTTTTGGCATCCGAAGACTCGGACTTCATGACCGGTCAGGCATTAAACGTCACAGGGGGAGCCTGTGTCCATTGAGAGAGGGAAGAATACAGATTGAGCAATTCTCAGGTGCAGCTGCAAAAGGTCTTTGGTTATATCGACGAGCATGCAGACGACATCATCCGGTTCCTTTCCAAGATGATCTCCTTTCCATCGGTCAACATGGGTACACCGGAGAGTGGAGAGGAGCTGGAGATTCAGAACTGGCTCCGAGATCAGTTTCAGGCCTTCGGCCAAACCTCGTCGGCATAATCAAGGGTCAAAAGCAGGGGAGATCCCTTGTTCTTCAGGGGCACTGTGATGTCGTTCCGGTACCCGAAGCGGAGCTCGATTATTGGGATGCGGATCCCTGGTCAGGAGAGATCAGGGACGGCAATGTGTTTGGCCGCGGGGCCAGCGACATGAAGGGAGGCAACGCCGCCCTGATTTGGGCCGCCAAAGCAATTATTGATTGTGGAGTCAAGCTGCAGGGCGATCTGATCGCCGAATCGGTTTCAGGCGAAGAGTCAGCCGAAGGAAAGACAATCGGCGCCGCCTCAACAGTCGAACGAGGCCATAGGGCTAATTTTGCAATAGTGGCCGAACCGACGGGGTGCGAAATACAGATCGAGTCCCCGGCACTCTTCCTCTTTGAGCTGACCGTTCGCGGCAAGGCGACCCATACGGCTTCGAGGAACCTTGTGATATTTCCCCAACCCTACGGCGTGCCCAACGGCACAGAGGTCGGAGTGGATGCCATTTCGAGAATGAAGCTCTTTCTGGATCTCTTTGAACGCATGTAGCTTCAGTGGAACCAGCGGTGGCGAAACGAGCTGCTCAACTCCGGAGGCCTGCCCTTTCCTTTGAGCAAAAACGGCATAGGTCTCTTCAACATAAACCCGTCCCTGATCGAAGGCGGAACCTACCTGGGAGCGGTGCCCAGCTACTGCAAGCTCACCTGCAACGTCTGGTATCCAAACTGGGTCAGCCAGGAAGAGGTGATCTCCGAGCTCGACAGACACATCAAGGCGTTGGCTTCCACCGACGACTGGATGAGAGAACACCCGCCTGAGTTCAACGCCCCTGCTATTCAGGAGTGGGCCGCCGCCAAAGTGCCCAAGGACCATGAGGGGGTCAAGGTGCTCTCGGATTCCTACAGCGCAGCAACGGGCAAGCAAGCCGTTGTTTCAGGCTTCAGAGCGGTCTGTGATGCGACGTTTCTGTGCCAGGCCGGAGTTCCGGCTGTTGTGATGGGACCGGGGGATCTGAGAATGGGTGTTCATGGCGTCAACGAGTATGTGCCCATCGATGAGGTGATTGAGTGCGCCAAAGCCTATGCGGCGATGGCTATCAACTGGTGCGGTGTCGAGGAATAGCAAACATGACTATCCATCTTGGTATCAACAACTGTTTTGCCGTAAAACGATGGCCCGAGCCTGCGGCCTGGGCCAAGATTGTACGGGAAACCCTGGGTTTGGGGCTGGTACAGTTCTCGTGGGACCTGTTGGATCCCAGGGCAGAGGCAAGTGCCCGGCGTGAGATAGTTAAAGAAACACTCGAAGCCGTCGAGAGATTCGACCTCCAGGTGTCCAGCACCTTTACCGGGCTCGGCGCCTATTCGTCGAATCTGCTCCTGCATCCGAATCCGGCCATGCGCAAAGATGCGCTGACCTGGTATGAACGGGCCATCGAGCTGAGCGCAAGGCTCGGGGCTGCGGCCACCGGAGGACATTTCGGCGCTTTCAGCTGTGAGGATTACGCCGATTCTCAGAGAAGAAGCTATCTGGAAGATTCCCTGATCGAGGGCATGGCTTACCTCTCCACCGCGGCCAGAGACGCAGGCCTCGATCAGCTTCTCTGGGAGCCGATGCCGCTCCTTCGAGAGGCCCCTGCCACCATTGAGGAGGCGGAGAGACTCTACGAGAGGGTGAATAAGAACGCTGCTGTACCGATACGGTTTTGCCTCGATCTTGGCCATCAGTGTACAGCCGGAACGCAGGCCAAAGACAGGGACCCCTATGAATGGCTGAGGCGGATCGGACCGCTCTGTCCGTACATTCACCTTCAGCAGACCGACGGTGAGGGAGATCACCACTGGCCCTTTACCGAGGAGTACAACTCCCGTGGAATCGTTCACCCCTTTGAAACGGTGGAGGATAGGGTTCTTGCCGACCTCGAGTCCAGCGTGGGTTACTGGAGTAAATTCGTCTCTTGATCAGGGATTTGGGTCAGATCCTGTCTGTCTTTCCCACTATTTTGTTGAGAGGATACTCGATGATCCCGTCCGCGCCCATATCGATCAGCCTGGGCATGATCTCCCGCACGACCGTCTCGTTGAGGATGACCTCGACGCTGAACCAGTCCGATTCGAAGAGCCGTGAGATAGTCGGGGAGTTGAGGCTCGGCAGAACCCCCACAACCCCTTCGAGCTTCTCCTCGGGAACATTCATCTTGAGGCCGACCATTTTCTCGGCATTCAGAGCACCCCGAAGCAGCAGCGCGATCTGCTCGATCTTTTTCTTTTTCTGCGGGTTTTTGAGACTCTCCGGATTGGCGATGAGCTTCGTGTTGCTCTCGAGCAGGGTGTGAATGATCTTTAGCCCGTGGGCTCGAATCGTGGATCCCGTTTCGGTAAGCTCCACGATGGCGTCCACCAAACCCTCGACGACCTTGGATTCGGTGGTGCCCCAGGAAAACTCCACTTCCACCGGTATGTTCCTCTCCTCGAAGTACTTCTTGGTGAAGTTGACCAACTCGGTGGAAATTCTCTTGTTCCTGCAGCCTTCGAGGTCTTCAATATCCGAATCCGCCGACACCGCCAAGACCCAGCGGGCCTTCTGCGTGCTCACCTTGGAGTAGATGAGATCCGAGACAATCTCCACCTTCGAGTCGTTCTCCAACACCCAGTCCAGCCCCGTTAAACCTGCATCCAGAACTCCCTGCTCCACGTACCGGGCCATCTCCTGGGCTCGAACCAGCGCGCAGGATATGTCGGCGTCATCTATCGAGGGAAAGTAGTTCCTCGAAGAGACGCTGATACGCCAGCCCGCCCTCTGAAAGAGCTCGATCGTTGCCTTCTCGAGGCTTCCCTTGGGTATTCCCAGTTTTATCGCGTTCTCACTCATTTCTTACCACCGTATTTTTCTTCGGGATCGAACACCTTCTGTCCGTCAACCACCAGCTCACCGTCTTTCACGTACCGATAGAAGCAGCTCTGATAACCCGTATGGCACGCGGCGTCGCCAATCTGTCTGACCTTCAGAAGAACACAATCGCTGTCACAGTCAACTCGGATCTCGATAACCTCTTGGACATTCCCGGAGGATTCGCCCTTCTTCCACAGCTTATTCCGCGACCTCGACCAGTAGTGAGCGATCCCGGTGTCTATGGTCTTCTCCCACGCCTCACGGTTCATATAGGCCTGCATCAGAATCATTCCCGTGGCAGCGTCCTGGGTTACAACTGGAAC
>SDBV01013560.1_pt1 | contig 10358 bp, 9 predicted proteins | sample 2277081 | NCBI WGS metagenome assembly SDBV01 (sample SAMN10402039, study PRJNA504765) | marine sediment metagenome | isolation source: marine sediment core GS10_PC15, 223 cmbsf | place: Arctic Ocean: Southern Knipovich Ridge | collected 2010
TTTCCTCTAGACGCCCTTTTTGGTACTGTGTAAAGTCCAAGACTCCCAAGAATTCTTCCGGAAGAATGAATTATTTGAGTATATTCCTAACAGAACACTCAATTGCTTCTTCAGTTCGTTCTAAGCGATTCAAGGCTTCTCCTTTATATACCCATGGTTCTTCGCGTTCCGGTCTAATTTCAATAACTTTATCGATTTCTTCTTCATATTTTTCTAAACAAGTTTTTTAGGATAATTAAAGATTTACAAGGTCTATCTCTTTCTAATTATCATGAATTTTTTAAATACATCATTAACAAATATGTAGAAAATTCTTATCCATTCAAATTACAAAAAATTCAATTTAAAATTAGATTTATCTGTTTTAAATGGTCTAAGCATGCAAATTATTAGACAAAAACTTTTTATCATATGATATAGAGATCATTATATATAAAAAATATTTTAATAAAAAATTACATAGAGATAAGATATATATGTGTGCTCAGTTAAGTGGTGTACCGATTCTCATATTAAAAGAAGGAACTGAAAGAAAACAAGGGAAAAATGCTCAAAAAAATAATATTGCTGCAGCAAAAGCAGTATCTGAAGCTGTAAGAACGACTTTAGGACCAAAAGGAATGGATAAAATGCTTGTAGACTCTTTAGGGGATGTTACTATAACAAATGATGGAGCAACAATTCTAGATACAATTGATGTTGAACATCCAGCGGCCAAAATGATAATACAAGTTGCAAAAACTCAAGATGACAAAGTTGGAGATGGAACTACAACTAGCGTAATTATCTCAGGAGAATTATTAAATCTAGCAGAAGAGTTAATGGAACAATCTGTTCACCCTACTATAATTTTTAGAGGATATAGAAAAGCTTTACTAAAAAGTAAAGAAATACTTCAAGAATTAGCATTGAAAATTGAAGTCAATGATAGAAGTACATTGATTAAAGTTGCAGAAACTTCAATGAATAGTAAATTAATAACTGGCATAAAAACTCATTTTGCTGAAATTGCTGTTAAAGCAATTAGTCAAATCAAAGAAAAACGGGGAGATAATATAATGATTGACTTAGATCAAATTCAAATAATTAAAAAAGAGGGTAAAAGTCTTTTAAATACACACATCATTGACGGAATTATCGTTGATAAAGAGATAGTTCATCCAATGATGCCAAAATCGATAAAGAATGCAAATATTGCTTTAATCAGTTCATCATTAGAAGTTGAAAAAACAGAATTTGATGCGGAAATAAGAATTCAATCCCCCGATCAAATAAACAAATTTCTTGAAGAAGAAGCAAATATGTTAAGAAATCGTGTGGCAAAGTTAAAGAATATTGGTGCTAATGTTGTTTTTTGCCAAAAAGGTGTTGATGATAAGGCGCAAAACTTTCTTGCAAAAGAAAACATTATAACTATTCGTAGAGTTAAGAGATCTGATATGGAAAAATTAGCAAGAGCTACAAATGCTAATTTAATAAACAATATATTTGAAATAAACGAAAATGACTTAGGAAAAGCAGGAAAAGTAGAAGAAAAGAAAATAGGCGATGATAATATGATTTTTGTCTCAGAATGCACAGATCCGAAAGCAGTAAGTATTTTAATTAGAGCAGGAATTGAACATGTGGTTGATGAAGCAGAAAGGATGTTACATGATGCTTTATCTGTTGTTAAAGCAGCGATAGAATTACCATATATTTTACCTGGTGGTGGTGCGTCTCAGATAGAATTAGCAAAACGATTAAGAACATATGCAAGATCTATTGGTGGAAGAGAACAATTGGCAATTGAAATATATGCTAATGCTTTAGAGATAATTCCGAAAACTTTAGTCGAAAATGCGGGGTACAATCCAGTAGATTTAATTGTTGAATTAAGATCTAAGCACGAAGCTGAAGAAGGGAAATCAGATGGAATAAATATCGATACAGGAAAACCAGATGATATGATGAAATTAGGGGTTCTCGAACCATTATCTGTATTTACTCAAGCAATCCAATCAGCAACTGAAGTTTCTTCAATGATCCTAAAAATTGATGATGTTATCGCAGCTTCTAGCCTATCAAAAGGCGGGGAGTAATAGTTTTATTTTTACTTTTTTATTTTTTTTATTCTTTTTTTTAGAATTTGTTTAATTCTTTAAATTGAATACCCCATGAAAATTTAGAAAGAATAAGCTCAGCATAATTAAAGAATTTTGTTATATAAAGTGTTGCTGCCAATGCTTCAACTGAACTCAATTTTTCCCATTTCCCATAGTTAGTAGGATTTGCAGCAATTAAGGGAGGTAATTTACGAGTATATTCAAAATTAACCTTTCTTAGATTTATGATGTTTTTCCAAGAACAATCTATAACGATTAAACCATTTTTAAATATTTTTTCTCTATCACTACGAGATATTTCTATTTGGGCAAAAGGTGTTAAAATAATTGATTTTTTTAAATTTCCTTTAATTGTTTTTAGTATTTTTAATAGATTTAATTTTTTTAATTTAATAGCTGTACATTTTTTTGGATCACATTCTTTATAATGAAGACAAAATAATTTAGGTGTTTGTTTATCAGAAGTAGAAATCTTCATAATTTGAAAAAAAGCTTTTTAACTAATTCTTGGTAATAACAGGTAATTTCTCTTATTAACCATATTTAAAACTAGTTAGAACATTTATAGATTCTATAAAATTTTCAGTTATTTGTTCTTTTCCTAGTATTTGCAATATTGAATAAATAATATTTCTAGATTCACAAATAACCGGAATCCCTCCATACGTTAGTGTGAATAATCCGATAAAAGAAATGTCCTCGGTATTAGATAATTCTTCGGTTGCTGAAAATTTTATCTTACCTGAAGGGCAAGTAATTAAACCAAAAAAACTTTCAGCATCGTTACCAGAAATAGCGATATAGCTTAAGAGATTTCCTATTGAACTTCCTTCGGATTCTTCTTTCATTTTTTGAAATGCTACATTAGCATTTGCAGAAAAAGCTTCTATTGATATAGGTAAATTTTGTCCACTAACTTCGCGGGCATCTAAAGTTAAACCAGAGGGATTAACTAAACCAAATCTTATGAAAATTGGATTTTGAACTGAATCTAAAACAGCACTGATTGAGGGTAATAAATTTGAAGGTTCTAGAGTTTCAGGTTTATATGAGACAAACGGGACTTCTGATCCCATTCCAAAAAGATAAATCGCACTTCGAACTTTATCGCAGAAAACCTCAACATCTCTATCAGATTCGTCACTACTTCCGAAAAATTCACCCAATTTTTGTTTTAAATAATACATAGCGGTAGCCAGATTATCGGCATCTAATGGCCACTCTTTATGATAATCATGAACTATTGTTAAAAGAGTTTCATTAATTCTAATTGTAATTAAACATACTTTATCAAAATATGTAAAAGAAATAACTTGATCCTTAATATTTAAATCTTCCCAATTTTCTTCACTAGCAGAAAAAGCAGCTGATGCTAAACTAGTAATTTGATTCGGATTTAAATCAATCTCACTTTTTCGACCTATTTTTGCTATTGAAAGTCCATTTTGATCACATAGAACTACTAAAACAGTACCTTCTGATGCTCGTAAAATAGATGTTAAATGTTTTATTAAAGAATCTCTTACACTCATTAAAGAAACCGAAAATTTTTTATATTATTTCCATCTAAATATTTAATCTATCATATATTATAATATAATTCTAACTTTTTATTTAATCGTATTTAAGTTTAAGTTTTAAACTAAAATGTTTTTTATTTTCCAGCATATTAATTAAGTATCAATTCAAAACTATCAGAATAAAAAGCGGGAATTGCCAAGTCTGGTCAAAGGCTAGAATCGGTTTGATCAAAGGTCGACTATAGGCGATGGACTTAGAATCCATTCTTGTAGGAGTTCGGGAGTTCAAATCTCCCTTCCCGCATAGATTTTTTCCAAATATCTTAACTTTATTAGGAATTCTTTTTCTCGATACAATAAAAGAAAAATTTTAATGTTTGTTTGCTCTCCCATTAATAATAGCTTAAGATTTCTATAAAGCATAAAAAAAAGAGAAAATAAACTCTCGCAGTTAATTTGCTCCTATAGTGTAGTCCGGCCAAGCAATATTTATTACTTAATAAAATACTTGAATGCTAGGCTTTCACCCTGGTGACCCGGGTTCGAATCCCGGTGGGAGCACAAAACTAAAAATATAAAAATACCAAACTGAACTAATGATAAAAATCCATTTTCCAAAATGTGAGACTAGTGAATTCAAAAGATTAATTGATCTATTATTCGAAAGTATAGAAATTAATGATTATTTAATTTGAAATGATGTAGTTGACAGTATTAATCTGCTTAAATCCATTTTTGGGGGAAAAAATTTTCTAAATTTTTACAATCCTTTAAAAAATCTTGAGTGGGATGATAAAGATCGGATTTGGAGTAATGTTAAGGTTTTTACTTCAAAATTTGAGCTCATTTATCCAGATTTGCTCCCTAAAGATAAAATATAAAGTCTCTTGTTTAGGAGTAATTTAAGATTTTAAGTTTAAATAGGGTAAAAACGCCCCCGGCATGGCTGTCGTCTTGCTCAGAGATTGACCAACGAAATCGAACATGCGACCGCCCGGTTAACAGCCGGGTGCTCTACCAAACTGAGCTACGGAGGCGCGATTGTTAAAATTTTTTTGTTATAATATTTTATTAAATATAATATTTAGCTTTTTCTCTACTAAGGATAATTAAGCTTAAGGAAAAAGACGAAATTTTACTTATCCACCATTCATTTGAGTTGCATAATAAATTAGCCATTTAGCCATAGCTTGAAATGATTCGTTAATGTTAATGTTTTCTTTTGAAGAGCAAAATACACATTGGTTACATTTTGCTTTCTTAGCATAATCATTTGCTATATTAAAATCTACTTCATGATTTGGGAGATCCCACTTCATTCCCATAAGTATTATTGGAATAAAACCTGCTTTTTGGCGAATTATCTTTAGCCACTCAGGAATCTCTCTAAAAGTATCATAATCACTAATATCAAGGCATATAAATGCACCGCTAGCACCTCTACAATAGTCAGGTAAGAGTTCACGGAAACGTTTTTCACCAGCAAAATCCCAAAGTTGCATTTTAACAGCTTCTCCAGTATCCAGTATCTCGGATTTTGTATGAAATCCTGCACCTATAGTCATTTTATAAACTCCTTCAAACTTCCCTGTACAATAACGCGTTATCATAGCAGTTTTTCCTACACCACCCGCGCCAGCTACTATTACCTTAAAAATCCATGAACTCTGCATTTTAAAAGATCCCATAAATGCTCCACCTAAAAGAATAAGCTTATTGATAAATAATAAAAATTTTTCTTTAAATACTTTTTTGCTATCAATATAATGCGAAATTTTTTAAAAGAATCTTTAAAATTTTATTTTTTAATTATAAAAAGTTAAGAACAAAGGACAATTTTTTCCATGAAAAGAATTTTAAATCTATATTTAAAAAAAAACATGCTAAAATGAAAAAGATTTTTATAAGATTTTATTCTATTATTTTTTAGTACTATATTTTAAAAAGTTTTAATAATAAAGGTTGTGATAAGAAAGTATTAAAGACGACGACATTTGTCCTTTATGTAGTTTTCCAAAAGAACTATGTATCTGTGATAGTTTAAGTGCCGATGAGCAACAAATAATAATTTATAACGACAGACGGAAATGGGGCAGGGTTGTAACTGTTATTACATTTGTAGGGAATTTTGATGTAAATTTAAAAAATATATTAACTAAAGCCAAAAAAAAATGCGCTTCTGGTGGAACGGTAAGAAATAATAAAGTTGAACTTCAAGGAGATCATCGATTTAAAATGAAGAAATTCTTGATAGACTTAGGATTTCCTGAAGAAAACATCCTTATACAAACATAATCGTTATCAATATATAATTATAACCTAATAATAATTCTAATACTTTAAAATTAGATAAATTTCCTAAAACATTTTGTTTAAATGATTTCTATGGATTTCGTTATTTTTAAAGTTATCTTCAGCGCATTTGAGCAATTTCAAAATAAAAATCTTTCTTTAAGTTTCAAGAATCTAGTTTTTAAGAAACCAATCAAGCTACCTGCAAAATTTATATCAGAATTGAAGAATTTAAGCGAAACAAATAACGATATTATTTATTTTCAAAATATTGAAGAAGTTATACTAATTGGAAATCTAAAATCAAACTACTCATACAATCACTATTATGTTATTTTATATACACTTAAATCAAGTGGGGAAAAAAAAGGATACTTAATTGGGAATGTGAAAAAATTTGGAGATATCCTTATTGGAGTATGGCCTTTTAATAAACAACTAGCATATAAGTCAATAGAGAACATTATAGAAAATTATGATGATATTATAAAAAAAACTCATCAATATACTAAGATTTGTGTAATTTCCTAAAATAAAACCCTTAATTATGTTTAAAAAGAATTTTGGTTAAGAATTTGGAATTTTCATCATTCTTTTTTAAGATCCTTGTTAAATCTTTTGAATTAGGCATTTTTTCCAACCTCTAATTTTTAGATTTTCAATACTCCTACATTTCTGTAGTTAGTTCATTTTTTTAATCTCTTTTTTTTCAAATTTGCTAGTGAAGAAGCTCCAATAAACATATTAATTTTATCAATTCTTTCATTTGGTTTTGGACTATGTGTAATTTTAGGTAACCAATCCAAAACTATTTCTCCTAATCCATTGTTTTCCGTTTCATCTATAATTAAATGCGATTTGCTAAATAATTTCTAAATATATTAGAAACTGAAGTTATAGAAAAGAATTGTTTATTAATAAAAATTAGATTTCTATTTTATTCATAACTCTCTCTAATTCTTCATCAATATTAACTTCTTTAAAATAGTATGCTGATAATTCGTAAGAATTCGAATAATCACTAAACTTAACTCTCCCTTTAATAATGATATCTTTACCTAAAAACTCGGATGATTTCTTTTCTAAAAATTTTTCATATTCGGGTGTTTCTTTTATTTGTGAAATTTTATCAGTTTCAACTCCTATGAATTTTTCTGCAGTTTCCCCCATAAGAGTTGTTCTAATAGTTCCACTGCCATCGTCAATAATAAGATTAATAATCATGCGAAATTCAGTCTTATCTCTCAGACCACAAGAGCAATTTTCAACTTTTTTAAAACAATTTGTACAAGCTTCATAGATTGTTATATTATTGAGATCTTTAGCAATGAATCCTTTTACTTCGACCATGCCTGGAGCATTAATCTTTACGATTTTTGAATAATTTCCAGAAAAACTAGACTTTAATTCCTTCCTATCGAACTCAATACTCTTAAGATTCTCTATTTCTAAATCTATTAATTCTAAAACCGACTCATCAATAATTGAAATTTCATTTCTATTTGAGAAAGTGCTATACTTAATGAGAATATTCTTCATTAATAATCCTTGTCCAACTGATAACACCTTGGAATATTGCTCTGCTTTTTGATTCCATAAAGATACTCGTATTCCATCCATATTATCACTCACAATAAATCCTAATAAAGGAAGATTTTCACCTGATTTTAATGAAACAGTCTTTAAATTATCGATAGAAGTAATTATTCCCTTAAACGAGGCTATCCCTTTATTATTTTGAAGCAATTTAATATTTTCTATAAAAACTCCTTCAATTTTGATGTCTTTAGATTTTTTCTCAATTATTGAGCTTCTATTGCTATTCAATTCAATGGTTTTAGAATCTAAAGTGCTTATCTTTGGATTTAAATTTGTAATGGATATTGTATCACCAATCTCTATACCACTTAGTTTTTCAGTATTGTCATTCCAAAATGTAGCTCTAACCGTTCCCGTAGAATCTAACAGTGTAAGGCTCCTCACTTTTCCTATTTCCCCATTTTTTCTTGTAAATTCTCTCATTTGAGATAATTGGATTACTTTTCCTTCTATTAATATAGATTTAATATTTAAATTAATATTACCTATATTGGTTAATTGATATTTGATCTTAGGATACTTTTTATAATCAATATCGTCAGGAGACAGAATTACTTTCCCAAAATTCCCTATATGTATTTCTATACCCCCATATTTTCCTTTTTTGGCATTTCCATTCACAATTTTAACGAGTTCATTTTTTTCGAAATGATCCTCATTAAAAATATTTATTTGTTCATCCCAAAGTATAACTCGAATGTCTCCACTTTTATCATGTAATAAAAAGGAACCAACATAGCCATTACTCCCATCATTTTTTTTAAAACTATTCACATTATAAATCTCTTTGATTCTCCCAAATAACATAATGTTTTTCATATTTTGGGTAATATCTGATATATTTATATCAATATCTTTTAACAAATCTTTATTCTCGTTTTTCACATCAACTCCTAGCTCTTTTGCAATTATAAACAAAGCACCTTCATCTGAAATTAAACCTTTTAATTCATTTTTTTTATCTTCAACTAAATTTTGAATCTCCTTTCTTGTTAAACCTGTTCCTTCGATTATCTTATTAATATAGGCCTCAGTTTTCATTTTTATCACATTAACAAAAAAAAATTTTTCGTTATTTAAACTTATTTTAGTATGGATTATTTAAAAAAAAAATTATTTAATTGTAATTAAAAAAAATATTCTTTTAAAATATAAGAGTATAACATAAAGATGATTTATCGAATTTATTATAAGAATAAATAGGTAGATAGATTGAATTTTTAATTTGATCTATATATTTTAAAAACTATTTTTTATGGTTATAATGAGAAGTTTTAAAATAATACCCGTAATAGATATTCTAAATTCAAAAGCGGTCCACGCCATTAAAGGAGAAAGAGTTAATTATAAACCACTAAAATCTCACTTATTTAAATCTTCTAACCCTATTGAAATTATAAAGGTTCTTAATCACAAATATAGTTTCAATGAGTTCTATATTGCAGATTTAGATTCGATTCTTAAAAAAAAACCAAATTTTCGAATTTTAAAAAAGATCTTAGATATTGCCAGTATAAAGGTCATCATTGATCCTGGAATTGTAAACCTTAAAGATATCTTACAGTTTTCAAAGATTAAATTTAAAGGATTAATATTAGGCTTAGAGACAATAAAAAATATTGAAATAATTAGTCAAAGTCTAAACATCATAGGTCAAAATAAAGTTATTGTAAGTTTTGATATGTATAAGGGAAAGATTCTATCAAATGCTAAGGATCTAAAGAATCAAAATCCATTAAAGTTGATAAAAAAAATTGAAAGTTTAGGCATTAAAGAATTAATTCTTTTAGATTTATATAGAGTAGGTCAAAAATTAGGAGGGATTCCACTACTATACATAGAGATAATGCAAAATTATAATGGTAATATTTTTGTGGGAGGTGGAATAAAAAATTATAATGATATCCTGGATTATAAAGAACAAAACTTCTCTGGTGTATTAATAGCAACAGCTTTATATGACGGGACAATAAATATTGAAAAGTTAAGAAAATTTCTCTAATTTGTTAATTTAATCAAAAAAAATTACGCCAGTACTTGAGACATTTAAAGATTTCTTACATACAGGACATGTATGTTTCATTCTAACCCAATCTGAAAGATGTTCTTGATGTGCTTTTGCTTCGCAAATAGGGCAGCTTGATACTCCATCAAAAATTTCTATATTTTTTCCACATACCGAGCATTTAGTTTTGGATACTGTAGATATTCTTATTAATTCTTTTTTAATATCCAACGTGATATTATCAGTGTTTTCTGCTGTTGGATTGATTTGTTTTAACTCCTCTTTTGTATCAACACAGAATATTGATCCCTCTGTATCATCCTTCTTATTACCAATCCAAACAACCTTACCCTTAAGATAGCTTGAACCTTGGTTTTCTAATGTTAAGTTTAATCTCCGTTCTTCCATCACATAAGTTTGTATTACTTTTGTATATTTTAAATTTAAACTCGTAGATAATTGTTTAACAACTTCTATTGGGTCTTTAAATACTTCCTCAGTGATATTTACCTTTGTAATTTCTTTAGGTGACATAATAAATTCAATATCTTTTTTTATATTTAATAAAAATGATTTAATATAAATTTTTATGTATAAAATTTAATATATTTAAATGTTTTGGATTTCTTTGCTCTCTATTGAAAAAAAGCCTATCTTAAGTAGAATTTAGGAATTTTCTTTATTAATCTTGTTAGATAAGAAGAATAAATTGATATTTTGTAAGTACTAAGTTTTTTGATCCTTAATTATCTTTTTCTAACCATAACATTTATATCTTCTAGTGTCTTTGTTATAGTATGGGTCTATGGCGCTTATTCTCAATTCTCGTCGTCAGAA
>SDBV01013561.1_pt1 | contig 10357 bp, 5 predicted proteins | sample 2277081 | NCBI WGS metagenome assembly SDBV01 (sample SAMN10402039, study PRJNA504765) | marine sediment metagenome | isolation source: marine sediment core GS10_PC15, 223 cmbsf | place: Arctic Ocean: Southern Knipovich Ridge | collected 2010
TTCGAAGATTGCGCGGTGTACTCTTCTTCACTCGAAAAGCCCTCTCTGTGCGGAGGATGGTTGGTTGATGCTTCCTTCCTACCGCACAGAGATCGGCTTTTCGAGCCCTCTCGCAAAATTCCTACCCTACAGGGCCTTCGATTCACGCTGGTTTAAGGTCTAGGTACAGCCCGGGAAATTCCCGCGATTCCGCGGGGTTTTGGCGGTCGGGCTCTCGCGCATCCGAACCGGAGACGGCGGGTTCGGGGCCTTGAGGGCGCAGTAGCCCGCGGTTTTCTCTGTTGGCAAGTTGGGCGGTTCGGATTCGCTTCAGATTCGCCTCGGAGTACTGAGAGTTCGAATTCTACTTGCTCCGCCATCTAGTCTGCGTTTCCAGAGACTTGTTGATCCGAGCGCGAAGCGCCGGGGAAGTGCCCGCGATTCCGCGGGGTTTTGGGCGAGGGACTGGGAGTGGTTCAAGCGGAGACGGCCGGGCGGCGCGGCCGATGGCGAAACAGTCGTCCATTTTCTCCGCGGGCAATTGAGACGGTTCGGATTGGGGGTTGGGGCTGCCCCGCCCCGCCGCGATTTCCGGCACCTCGCCAGGACCGGCACGCGGTCATGATCCCGGATAAATGAGTCGAGTCTCAAAGTTGGCATTCGGTTGGACCTTCAAGACTCGGTGTGCTCCCCAAATCCTGATCCAAATCCAACTAGAACGGATACCCTGATGATGACCCTGACCCATTGGTTGGCCCGACTGTTGATGCCGCTCCGCGCCATCTGCCCTTCAACTAGAGACCCTCGTCGGATGGGAAAACTCTCGCTGGGAGGCGGCGGGAATCGAACCCGACACCGAATCGCACAAGCATTTGGAATCATTGAGAATTCAGAGACCGACTATGTGGCGCCCATGTGGCGCCCACCCCAGCGCGGTCTCCAACCCGCGCCGAACGGTCATCTTCTTGGGCAGGGCCCAACGGCTTCGGCGGACGCTACTCCAGCTGCCAGCGCTTGAACTTGACGAATACTACGCAGAGCGGCTCCGGTAGGTTGGCCCGCGGTGCTGTTCCTATGTTGACGAGAAGCTCGTTGGCGTAGTTGAGAGAGTTGGAGGAGTAGGGACCTCGCTTCAGCTTCAGTGAACGCTTCACCTCGGTGAGTGTTTGGCCCCGCCGAATGCCCTCGCGTGTTCGGCGCACGACATCAACCTGTGTAGCGTCGGGAGACTCCCAGATCTGGATCGTCTTGAGGTCCAAGTTGAGACCGATGTGCTGCACGGCATGGCAGGCAACGCAACAAGTTGTCAGATTCGTGAGTTCATTCACCTCACTCTCGCGGATGTGATGGACGTTCATGAACTTGGTGGCCCGGTGGCTGCAGAATTGACACGCGCTGTTGTCGCGCTCCAGGACAGCACGACGGATTTGTTCCCACTCCGGCCGAGGCGGCCGGTGCGGATACCAGAAGATCGGGTTGGTAACGCCCGGCCGGAGGTCCATCCACACCTCGCAGGGGCACCTTGGTCAGGCTCCCTCGTCCGGTGGGACGCAACCAGCCGCGGAATGATTCGGGCGACAGCGGAAATCGGGTCGCGAAACTACGTAAGTCCACGAAATCCCGACGTTCACCTCCAGGAAGGGGCGTGGGCCGTCGGGGACTCGAACCCCGGACTCCCCCCGAGGACGAGGAGTAGACGCTCTCTACCCCCCGACCTTGAAACCGGCGACAAAACGGTATACGTCGGCCTCCCGGGTTTTCCTCAACTCTTCTCCCCGCGATGGCGAATATCAGCCCAGGCATACGCCGATATGCAGAGGCTAGCGGTGACCGGACCTGACCTCGACACGTACCTGGCAATCAACGAGCGCGACGTTGATCTCGTGCTCGTCATGGCGCTACGGGCGGAACCCGCTGTGGCAGCTCTTATCGCTAAGAGCGCCAGCTCGCCAATAACCGACGTCGTTTCGGTTCGACATTCAAAGAGCGAATCAGATGGCAGCGAGACCGATATCGAGGTCCGCTTCGGCGAAAACGACAACCCATACGTGGTCCTGATTGAAGACAAGGTTGATGCCGAATTTCAACCCACTCAAGCCGAGCGCTACAAGAGTCGAATCGATGCATTCCGAAGCGATGCAACAGTAAGCGGTGCGGCCTCGATTCTTTTCGCTCCCGAAGCCTATCTGTGGAATCACGAGCTAGACGCCAAGATCTTCGATGCATGGCTCTCGTATGAAGAATTGCAAGACACACTTACAGGAGTTGGCCACCCCTGGGCGACGGAGGCCGCGATGTTGATCGAGCACGGCATTCAAAAGCACCGCCGTGGCGGTGCGGATAAGATTGTTTCAGAATCCGTAACCCGGTTCTTCTACGGATTCTCAAGGCTGGGCGAATCGAGCAACCTACCTCGTCTCCCTGTAGGAAGGACATACGCACTTGGTCGCAGAGATTTCTGGTATCCCCGTGATTCCACGCTGATACAGTGCTCCGGCTGGAAACTAGAGAACGGATCACAAGGCGCTTGGCTTCGAGTCGATTTCATGTCGGGGGCAGTAGTCATCGAATTGACCGCAATTGCCAGGCTGCTCGAAATCGAAAAGCTCAAATCCGAATTCGAAGGCGACTGGCCGATCATTCAGAATACGAAGCTCTCGTTCCGCATGGGCGTTCGCTGCAACCCCGTCGATACAAATTGTCTGATTGAAGATCATCAGGAAATAGTGTCACAGCTGATTCAAGAAGCGATCCGGATGAAAAAGTGGTGGGAGGAATCCGGACGGGAACGCCTTGATCGGATCCTCTGCGAGGCTTGACCTTCGCAAAACGTACTACGCAATCGGGCGATTGCTATTTCCAAATCCACGGCACTGGTATCGTTCCCCCCAACATCACGAAGTGGCCCGCCGCCGAGCAGCGTTACGACAAGGCCGGTGACCGTGAGAATGGTGCAGGCGGCCAGAGCCCACACGAGACGGCGCCATGGAAAGGCGAGTCCCTGACCCTCGTCGACTTGCTGACGAGTCGCCGGCATAAGGGCGTAGGAAACTCAAGGCCCCCTTTCGCGTCCAGGCGTTCACCCAGAAGGACGTGTTCGCATGAGCGTTGTGAACTTCGGTTCGATCGTCCGTCATCTCGGCTGAACTCGCCTTGGGCCTTCCGCCATGACAAAGCGGAACATGGTTGGACGAGACATCTGGCCGCCAGCGTTGCAACTGCAGGTCAGAGCGCGCCGGTACATCACGCGCGCTCGAGCCCGTGAACTGCGAGCCGGTCTTCGGGGATCACCTCGCGGGCGAGCTCCACGAGGCGCTGGTGGTGGGTGAAGAAGAGGATCTGGCTCTCGACCGCCAGCTCTCCCATCAGATTCAGGGTTGCGGCCGATCGTGGATCGTCAAAGCTCACGAGGATATCGTCGACGATCAGCGGCATCGATTCGTTCTGCACCATATGATGCTCGAGCGCCGCAAGCCGCAAGCTCAGATACAGCTGGTCGCGCGTTCCGTCACTCAAGCCTTCCACGCCAATCGTCTCCCCGTCCGCGCGGCGGCACAAGAGGATAGCCTCGTCGTCCTCCGAGAACCCGCTCATGATGCCCTCGTACCGCTCGAGCGTCATGCGCCGGAAAAGCTCGCTCGTGCGCGTCAGGATCGGGCCCTGGTTCTCTTCAGCGAAGCGCTGGATCTCGCGACTCAGGACGACGGCCGCCATGCGCTTCTGTGCGTATTCACCGGCGAGATGGGCGATCTGGGCGAGGGCCTCTTCGGCTTCGTTGGCGGCCTCGGCCGCTGCCGCTCCTCCGTCCATCGCGGCGAAGTCTCGCTCGAGACCCGCGAGCTTCTGGTTCTGATCATCTCGCTGCTGCTCGCTGGCTTCGACGGATTGGCCGAGCTGGTCGATCTCGAGGATGAGGTCTTCATCATGCACCTCGATTCCCTGGGCGACGAGCTCGTCCAAGGGTCTCCCGGTCCGCCGAAGTCGTTCCTCGATCTCTGTGAGTCGCGCATCGAGGTCGCGCATCTCCGCTGATCTGCGCTCGGCGGCTTCGAGCTCGTCCGCACTCGAGAGCGCCGCCTTCTTCATCAAGGCTTCGATCTCCGATTCGGCGGCTTGGTGGTCGCGGCCGATCTCCTGGAGCTCGGCATCGATCTTGTCCAAGCGTGCGCACATCGACTCCCGCTTCGTGCGGTCATCGCGCCCCTGTTGAAGCCGGGCCAGCAGCTCCGCCGATCGGTCTGCCGGCGCTAGGTCGGGCAGGTCCGGGCAGCCGTCTCGGACGAGTTCTTCCAGCGCGGAGACGAAGGCCGCGCTGTCCTCGTCGATGTGGCGGACCCGCTCCCGAAAGGTGTTGAGCTGGGCGTACTTCGAGAAAATCTGGTCGAGCTTCTCGAGGACCGCCTCGGCTTCCGCGGGCTGGGCGGCTTCGGGCAGATCGAGGGGGGCGATCGTCGCCCGCCATCGCTGTCGCCACTCCTTGAGCTCTTGCTCGGTAGCGGAGAGATCGCGATCACACCGGCCCTTCTCTCTCGCCGCGGCTTCTGCAGCATCCTTCTGGCGCCCGCGTTCCTCTCGGCTGCGATCGAGGGCCTGTATCGCGTGGTCGGCAGCCTCGAGAATCGCAGCAAGACTCGCGCTCGCGTCTAGGGCCGGCGCGTTGAGATCTGCAAGAGAAGAGAGGCAAGCACTGCGGTGCGCCTCGATGCTGCGGTCGAGCGTGTCGCCTTCCGCCCGGAGGTCCCCGATCTCCCGCATGAGGCCGACCACACCTTGATGCTGCGCCTTCCATGCACGCATTTCCCGGGGCGGAGATGGCTGAATTTCCGATGGAGCCCACGCAGCGGCCCAGGCTTCGTCCAGGCGGGTTTCTCGCTGACCGAGTTCCTTGCTCTCGCGTTCGATGCTGGCGGCGTTCTCGTCGGCGCGCCGCTCAAGGTCGCGCAGGGTCGTGATGCGGGCGACACGCTCGTGCTCGGAAAACATGTGGTCGCCCAGGGCATCGGTCTGGGCGACGGCGTCCTCGTATTCGCCGGCGAGGGCATCGGGTGCGCTCTCGTCGGTGCTATCGTCGAGCCAAACGCGACGAACTCTTGCCCACAGCCCGTCTCGCTGCCCTCGGGTTTCTTTCAGATCATCCGGACTCGGTATGCTTCCCCCCGATTCGAGTTCGGCCAGCTTGTGTTGCAGGTCGTCAAGCTCCTCGCGGGCCTCGCGCCTGCGTTTATCGAGTGCACGCTGTTCTTCCGCCACCTGACTCAGCTCCTGCTCGAAGCGATCCACCGTTTCGTCGGGAGGCAAGGGCAAGGCGATGGCGGCCTCTTCGGAGCCGGTCCAGAGCGGGAGTGCGTCGGTCTCCAGGCGGGCTTGCTCCTGTTTGCGGGCGAGCTCTGCAGCGATGCGCCGGCGCCTTCCCTCGAGGTCACCATCCCGGCGCGCTGCGTCCACGGCGCTTCGCAACGTGGTCGCGTCTCGCTCCGTAGACAACGCGGCAAGAGCGGCCTGTGCTTGCTCGGCGCGTTGCGTTGCGGCCTGGGCGTTCTCGCGCAGGGTCGTGACGCGCGTCTGGCAACGCTCGCCCGCGCGCGCGAACTCGCGAATTCGAACCTGCGACGCCGCGTCGATGCGCAGGCTTTCGATTTCATCGAGGGGCTTGGGGTGGGGCAACTCGCGCACCAATGCCTGAACCTCGGCAGCTCCCGCGTCTAGCTTCGAATGCAGATCCTGTCGGTCTCTGGCGGCCTTCACGTACACCGCGCGCCGGTCATTCAGATCGGTGGCGCGCGACTCCAGGGACAACAGATCCTCGGGGACATGCAAGCTCGCGAGCTCGACTTCGAGCCTCCGCTTCTCGTCGCCGATCTTTTCCGCTCGCACGCTGGCGGTCTTCAAAGCGGCTTCGGCGTTTCGGCGTCGCTCGCCAGCGTCGTCTGGCAGTATCACGACGTCACCCATCTCGTCGCAACGAGCGAGGATGGCCTTGCGCGCGCGAAGATCGGGCAGGGCGGTCTGGAGCACCCGGCGCTCCTCGAGGTGCGTCTTCGTGTGCGCGTGTTCTCTGCGGACGCGCTCGAGCTCCTCCATCGCCTCGTCGCGTTCGCGCCCGATCTTCTCCCACTCGCTGGGCTTGAGCGCGCATTTCTTGATCCGGGCGCGGGCCTCCCGGTGTTGAGCCAGAGCCTTGTTCAGCCGAGGAACCTGTCCGGTCGGCTTGAAGAGTTCCGCAGCCTCCGTCTGGAGAGTTTCGACCAGCTCATGGATCCCGCGAAGGCCGGCGGCCGCACCGAATAGCGCCTCACCCACCTCGCCGCGCCCGGCCAGCAGCTCACGGCCACCGGCGATAAGACGCTCGTGATTCAGACCGAACATCGCCTCGAAGAACTCCCGAGGCACGCCGCCGACGTACGCCCCGAGACGGGCTTCGGCGATCGGGCCGCCGTCGGCCCCCAGCAACGTGTCCTTGCGCCCCTTCCGGCGAACGATGCTGAGGAGTTCTCCTGCATCGTTTTCGAGTTCAGCGCCGATGCGGAGATCCTTCGCCGCATGCAGGTGGGCGTCCGGCGTACGTTCCGGAATTCCGAAGAGGAGCCCCGAGATGGCACGCAGCGCCGTGCTCTTGCCAGCCTCGTTGTGCCCGTAGATCACATGGAAGCGCTTATCCCCCGTCACGAAATCGAGGGTGAGATCGCTAAAGGGGCCGAAGCGAATTAGCCGAAGGTCGCGTAGCTTCATGCCTGTTCCCGGATTCCGAGAAGGTGTGGCAGCAGGTTCTTCTCCACGTCTCGCAGGAGATCGGCCACGTCGTCCCGGTTCCCGAAGTCGACCGCCTCCGGGAGTTGGCGGTAGTCCGCGGGCAGTTTGGTGGTGAGGCTCTCGAGACTCTCCACAATCTCAGACAGGACGCCCTCGTCGTCGGCCGCTCCCCGGACGGCTCTCAGCAGGTTCGCGATCGGGTCGTCGCGCTGAAGGAGGGCGTCGAGATCGACATCGGGCTGTGTCTCGAACACGATCTTCTCCACCCAGATGGAAGCCCCAGCGTCCATCGCGGCCGCGCGGATCTCTTCGCGCCAGCGCTTGAGGTCGGTTCGAATCTCGCCGTCCACCGCCGACCTTCCGCACAGCCGAACTCGCGCTGCCAGCAACCGGTCGCCGATCTGGTCGGCCTCGATCTCAAGAGCCGCGCGGACCCGGGCGATCGCGTCGTGTGCGGACATCGCTTCCGCCACGTCCACCGCGCAGTCGCTCCAGCGCACTACATCCAGCTCGCGCGCCTCCACCGAGGCCACGGAGCCGTCCTCCACCGTAACCAGGGTGGCCCCTTTCGCTCCGGTCTCCCGCGCGTGGCGCCCCTGGAGATTTCCGGGGAAGACAATCCACGGATCCTTGCAGACGATCTCGCGCTGGTGGACGTGTCCGAGTGCCCAGTACTCGTACCCACGCTCCACGAGCCGATCCACCGTACACGGCGCGTAGGTATCGTGCCCCTCTCGGCCATCAAGTGCCGTGTGCAGGATCCCGAGATTGAAGAGGTCCGACCGCGGGTCGGGGTATCCAGCCGCCAGATCGGTCGTTACGTCTCGCTTCCCGTAGCTCTGACCGTGTACCGCGACGCCCAGCTCCTCGAAGAGCAACGTTTGCGGCTTCTGCGCTTCCAGCTCGAACGCTCCGTTTGGAAGGGACAGCCTCTTGGTGATCTGGCTCGCCGCATCGTGGTTACCTCGCACCCAGATAACCTTCACTCCAGCCCGGGTCAGTCGAGCGACCTGACGGATGAAGAACAGTCCCGTGTTGTAATCCCGCCACTCGCCGTCGTAAAGGTCGCCGGCGATGACCAGCAGGTCGGCGCCTTCGCTCGCACAGAGATCCACCAGGTTCTCGAAAGCCCGCCTCGTCGCCCCCCGGATCTCTTCGACGGGCGCGCCCTCGTAGCGCTCGAGCCCCCTGAGCGGGCTATCCAGGTGAATGTCCGCGGCATGGACGAACTTCATGGCGGGAATCCTCAGACAGAGCTGGGGCTACAGGGTCCCATGCTACCCGAAGCCCGTGTCAGGAGCGGTCACAGGGAGGCGCAGGCATCCTGCACAGGACGCCAGCGTTTCGAAGTTCGTTCCATCCCCAGGGGGCCGGGTCCCCGTCCGATCACGCAAGTGCTTGAAATGAATGGCGCGCCGGGAGGGATCCCCCGACCCTCAGGTTCGAAGGTTTCCGTTCGTCCCTAACCTACTGAAATCCCTCGGTCTTTGATCCGGTAGGGATGCCGCACTGTGCCCAGCGGAGCAACTCAGAGCGCGTGCATCCCATCTCGCTCACCAAGAGGTTGTCTCGGTCACGCTAGGAAGCGAACTTCACAGCACTCCTGACCCTGGAAGGGGCTGCCCCATGAAGCTCAAGAGCCTTCGCATTCAAAATTTTCGATCTTTCGAAGACGAGACCATACATTTCGACGATTACACTTGCTTCGTCGGCCCTAACGGGAGCGGAAAGTCGACGGTTCTCGCTGCGCTCAACGTCTTCTTTCGCGACACTTCCGCTTCCACGGACGTTACGAGCCTCAGCGAAGAAGACTTCCATCGTAGAATCACAAAGGAGCCGATCGAGATCACCCTGACGTTCGGTGATTTGTCGACTCAAGCTCAGCAAGATCTCCAGGACTACTACCGCCACGAACAGTTGGTTGTCACGGCAAGAGCTGAGTGGAACCCCGATTCCGGTACGGCGGAGGTCACGCAACATGGGGAGCGTCTTGGGATGCCACTTTTTGCTCAGTACTTCGACGCAAAGAAAGCGGGCAAGAAGGCATCCGACCTCGGCGATATTTACACGAAGCTCAGAGACGAACTCCCCGACCTACCGGCCGCGAACACCGGGCCGAAAAGAGAAGAAGCGTTTCGCAGCTTCGAAGATTCGCATCCCGACGAATGCGAGATGCTACAGAGTCCTGACCAGTTCTACGGATTCACGAAGGGCGTCAATCGTCTTCGGCCACACATCGAATGGGTCTATGTTCCTGCGGTCAAAGATGCCTCAACGGAGCAGGATGAGTCGAAGACGTCAGCGTTAGGGAAGCTTTTGCAGCGGACGATCGGCAATCGAATTGACTTCAAGACGATCTTAGATCCTCTTAGAAAGCAGGCGGGAAGCGAATATCAGCGCATTGTCGAGGAACAACAGGACGAGTTGGCTGAATTGGCTGCAAGTTTAGAATCACGCCTTCAGCATTGGACGCATCCAGGGACCAGTCTTTCTCTAAGGTGGCAGGATGACCCGGAGAAGCAGATCAGGATTGATGCCCCGTCCGCGCGGATCGCCGCCGGAGAACGAGGATTCGTAGGTGAGCTTGCACGCCTCGGACACGGAATGCAGAGATCCTTTCTTGTGGCGATCCTGCAAGAGCTTGCCAGTAGCGCAGGCGAAGGGGGGCCACGTCTCGTTCTGGCGGTGGAGGAACCAGAGCTGTATCAACATCCTCCGCAAGCGCGTCAGTTTGCAGCTCTCCTCGAAGCTCTCTCTACGCAAAATGCACAGACCATCGTGACAACACATTCTCCATACTTCATCTCAGCGCGAGGCTTTGAAGCTGTGCGTATGGCCCGTCCTCTAACACAAACGACGGGTGCAACTATCAAACAACTTAAGGCGGAACAACTCACCGAGACACTAAACAAGGCGCTGAGCGAGGCCACCTCTCCCTCTTCATCGGTAATGGCGCGACTTGAACAAATCCTCCAACCATCTCAAGCAGAAATGTTCTTTAGTATCGTGCCTATCCTCGTAGAAGGACTGGAAGACCTAGCTTTGATTTCTACCTGCTTTGAGCTTGAAAAACAATGGGATGACTTTCGCGCGCTCGGTTGTCACTTCGTTATAGGCAACGGGAAGAGAAATCTTAGTCGCTTGCTCGGAATCGCTCAGGGTCTAAACATTCCGGCATGGCTTGTCTTCGACGCCGATGGGAATAAGCAGGATGCAAAAGTCCGGAAAAACAACAAGCGCGACAACCGCTGTCTATTGCGACTCTGCGGAGACGAAAAGGCCGATCCGTTTCCAAACGAGCCGGTGTGGGGAAAAACGTTCGCCGTCTGGCCGGAGAATCTTCAGCAATCAGTGAAGGCCGGTATTGGCAATGAAATTTGGAATGCAGCTACTGAAAAGGTCCGTAAGGAGCATGGCTGGCCGGGCGAGGTAAAGCCAAAGAATCAGCTGGTGCTTGCTGCGACGCTAACTGAACTCTGGGATTCCAATCCGTCGCCACTCCTAAACAGAAGTTCCCGCGCAGCTCCCCCAAAAAGCGAGGGTAAGTTTGCGAAAGCACGAGGGAAAGGGAGATTTTTCTTCTTCGATATGTTCCCATGTAGTTTTATAGCAAACTCTTGCATCATTG
>SDBV01013562.1_pt1 | contig 10357 bp, 16 predicted proteins | sample 2277081 | NCBI WGS metagenome assembly SDBV01 (sample SAMN10402039, study PRJNA504765) | marine sediment metagenome | isolation source: marine sediment core GS10_PC15, 223 cmbsf | place: Arctic Ocean: Southern Knipovich Ridge | collected 2010
CCTAATTGTTGGTGTGTATGGGGCGAAAATGAGCCGCCAGATAAACGTGAAGATGAGATTAATAAAATCGGTTCAGATATTCTAGAACAAATTTGTTATTCACCAATTTTATTCTTGCATGATACAGAAATAAATCCGGACTGGAGTCTTACTGATGCCATGATATTTTCTGGATATGATGATTTCAAAATAGAAATGATGAAATTTTTTGATAATATAGCATCAGAAATAATGGAGGAACGAGAAAAAATAAGACAGAAGGCGGGATACGATCCAAGAGATGGTATTAATATAGAGCAAGTTGGTATTTCAGAGGATAAAAGAATTATATTTAAATTTGACATGGATAAGCAAAGTGAAAAGTTTTTCATAGAAGCTAATTTGACCGAATTCGCTCAAAGGGTTCATAACTTTTTGAAATCCTCCTATAAAGATGGGGATACCTTTGTCATCATTGCTGATAAGAATACTATCATGATTATGGATGATAACCAAGTTGAAGGATTTATAGATAAGTTAATAGCATTCTTTAGAAATATCGAAAGATATGAGGCTTGTTCGGTTCTTAGAAACACCTATGAAAAATGGGCGGAATATAAGAAAAAAAATCCAACCCCTAAACCGGATGAAAAAGATGATTCAAAAAAGCTCAAATAATCTTATTTTTCATTTAATCAATGATAATTCTTCATTTACAGAAATTATTCCTCCTTTTTCTGAAGAGAAATTTCCAGAGAATGTTTTGTCGATTGATTCAAGTGGAAATATAATATGGGCTAAATTTCCTTCATTTCAGGACATAAAAATTCCAGAAGTCCCAGACTTTGAAGTTGTCGTAGATGGCAAAATCAAATCGACCAATATTTACTATAAAAATGGACGTATAGGAATATCACGTCCACCTTTACATACTTATAAATTTGATATTGCAGTTCCGAAAAATACGTTGATGACGGCATTTCATGTTGGAGATGGGAAGTATGGATTTTCAATGGGAAATGGAACATCTCAGGGATTTATACCAGAGATAATTGGCATGGGTTCAGATGAAAATGATGCAGGTCTTTATTTTCTCGGGCGTGCAGGTAATAATAAAAAATCAGATATTCCTCTTATAATTTTGGACGGCCGAAATAATAGAAATTTATCTCTTCGAAATAGACCTATTCTAGGTATTACGAGCGGCCAATATTCTGAGTATAAATTACTCATTGATTATAAAGGAAGAGTAGGTGTTGGTAAAATTCCAGAAATATATAGAATGGAGATTAATGGAGCTATTCAAGCAGATGATTTTATCATAGAAGATATGAGCGTTAAAGCCCTGATAGGAGTAATCAAGGATCATCAAGAAGAGATAGATAGATTAAAGAACATAGTAGACAACCTCCTTTAACAAAAATTAGGCTTATAATAAAAATTAAAAGAGATGAATGATACAAAGTTTATTATTAGGTGCTCTGATTACTCTATGCGTACTCCTTATAATATCTCTGATACGTAAACCGTTTGATCACAGAGTTAAGAATCCCTGCAGATTTAAGATTCTGCCTCCAAAGTATACAACTGACGGAGATAAAAAGATAGCATCTTTCAATATAATAGTCGAAAATAGACATCGATATTTTATAAATTTTCCTCTTTTATTTCGTTTCTTTTCGGATGATAAATTCAGATCCATAGTAAAGGTTTTTTACTCAATTCCTGGGGAAAACAAGCAGATACTTCTTGATAAGGAAGTGGAATTTATTTCCAAAATTAAAGAATATACAGTTTACATCACAGATGTGATCATGGGTAAGATCCTTATTGAAGTAGAACTTGAAATAGATCACGGAAGCCCATTAATTGAGTTCGAAATCATGGAAAATAGCACTTGTACTCTAATGAAAGAGCATAAATTACAGATAAAATTTCCAGAATAAAAGTCCAAAAATATTTTTTTACTAAGGAAATATTTCGTATATTTGCTATATGGAAACTAAGCAAGTGAAATTTCTGACCTTAACTCAGGAAGAACTAATGAAAATTCCAAGTGCCTGGATTGATCGATCTGGTATATACTATCCGGTAGGAATAGCAGAACATGATAGTTGGGCTTGGAGCCATCTTATTGAAAAATACGGAAAATTAGAAGCCGGCCGAAAAATTTCAGATGCAAGAACAGCTTCTGAATACCTTGAGAAAGCTGGATGGGTTCGTGTAATGAAGTGGCCTGGTTTAGAAGTTAAATTTATATTTTCTGACAAGCTAACACACGCCCAGAAGCAAACTCTGGACAAATATTGCCAGATCTACAAAGAGCCTCTTCCTTTTGAAGACCCACTTTTTTGACGATTTTTTAACACCTAGATTTTTTTATCTGGGTGTTTTTTTGTATATTTGTAAACTAATTTAAAGATATGGAAAAAGACCGCTTATCAGAAGACAGATACTTAAAAGCAAAAATCGCCTATTATGAGGGTGATCCTATCATGTCAGATAACGAATTTGACGTTCTCGAACAGCATCTCAGAAATCTTGGATCTAAGGTAATCGAACAGGTCGGAATGAAAAGGAAAGACTTTGATTTTTCTCATCCCACCAAAATGTTATCCCTGGGTAAAATTCAAACCGAAGCCAGAGAAGATGGCACCACAAATTATGTTATCGATGATTTTGACAAATGGTATCAAAAAAACAGGGCTAAGGTGGGTGAAGTACTACTCAAGTCTTCCCCAAAATTTGATGGTAATGCTATTAATATTATTTTTCAGAGAAACAAACTGGTAAATGTATTAACTCGCGGAGACGGATATACGGGTAAAGATGTTACCAAAAGATTTCTTCCTCATATTAACAATGAATTGGAATTAGTAGACCTTGATATTTCAGAAGACGATGTTATTGAGATCCGTGCAGAAGTCGTTATTGATATTAATTTTTTTAAAGAAAAATACGAAGGCACTAAGGAAGAGGGAAAATTTGCAAATGCCAGAAATTATGTTGCTGGTGTAATTGGAAAAGATGATTTTGATAAAGTTAAAGTTTCAGAACTTCAGATTATACCACTTCATTATTTAGTAAATGGTAAATTCATAGCTCATAAGCATTTTGCTAAAAACTCATTTTGCTCTAAATCTTGGGACATACCATTTCGTCCTACTGATTATAGGCTGATTATTGAAAAATATGAGGAAATGAGAAAAGAGATCCAATATCAATTGGATGGGGTAGTTATTTCATTCCCAATTGAATTTAGGGAAAAGCTCGGAGTAAATGATCATGATCCAGAATGGGCATTGGCTGTTAAGTTTGTACCAGTTGAAACAATCACTGAGGTCGAAGGAATTGAATGGAATATCTCCAAAAGGGGAGAAATGATTCCTACTTTGCTTTTGAAACCTGTATTCCTGGATGGATCAACTGTCAGCAGGTGTTCTGCTTATAATGCAGGATATGTAGTTAAAAATGGTATTAAACCAGGATCTATTGTTAGTATATGCAAACGGGGGGATATAATACCTGCTGTTCAAAGAGTAATTTCATAAAACTATAAATAAAGAAGAATATGAAAAATATAAAAATAATGGATGGCACAGAGGGCGTAAATAATGAAAACATATTTCCCGAATTTTGCTATTCTTGTGGATCTATATTAGATTTTGATGGAATTCATCTTTCATGTCCAAATGAGGAATGCCCTGGTCGTATTGCAAAACAACTTACCGGAGCTCTTAAGACCCTGGATATTAAAGGAATCGGTGAACAAACGATTAAACCCTTCGCAGTAGATTTTGGAAGTATGTATTTTCTTATTGTCTGGGTTTATAAATCTGGACATACTAAAGAAATTGAAAATTATGGAATTAAGCATGGGTCGAGATCCCAAGAGATCTTTGTCCAGGCTTTCAAAAATATAAAGTCCCTTACTTATGAACAGGTTATCAGAATGTTAGGATTTGATAACGTAGGTAGGAAAATTTCTACTCAGCTCGCCCGCGAGCATGCAGATTTAGATTATGACTATGCTCACCTGGAGAAAGCTTTGGTTACTAAACTTCGTTCTTCAGATGTAAGCGATTATATCAAGTATGTTGTAAGTGGACTTGAAGAACTTGGGATCTCTATCGATCGCCCAGTGGAAGAGGTAAAAGAAAGTGATGATTCTACAATAAAAATTGAATTTACTGGTTCTCCAAAAAGTGCAGGTTTTAAAACTAAACAGGAATTTTTAGATTTAATAAAAAAATATGATGTAATCCATTATGGTTTAAAAACTGATACGGATTATTTAATAACTGATTCATTAGAATCATCATCATCAAAAATGAAAAAAGCTGAAAAATATAATGTAAAAATTATTACTTATTCTAAGTTTAAAGAAATAATTTTAAAATAATTTAGGTGAACCTGTCAAATTTTCTAGTGAATATATAAAATAAAAATGAATTTTGTATATTTAATAATTAATTTAGTTAATGGAAAACAATATATTGGTTCGCATAATGGAGATGAAAATGATTCTTATCTAGGGAGTGGTCTTATATTAGAATTTGCGAAATCTAAATATGGAAAAGAAAGTTTTAAAAGAAAAATATTAGAAATAACAAAAACTAGAAAAGAAGCATTTGATTTAGAAAAACCATATATTAAAAAATATAATACATTAATCCCTAATGGATATAATATTCTTCCTAGTGGGGGAGCTAATCTACCCGGGTGGAAACAAACTAAAGAAGCAAAAGAAAAAATAAGTAAAGCTAATAAAGGGAAAATACGTTCAGAAAAAACAAAAAAACAAATAAGTGAATCTAAAGAAGGGATGATGGGTTATTTTTTAGGAAAAAAGCTTACTGGAAATCATAAAGAAAAAATTATAAATGGATTAAAAAAATATAAAAAAAAGAATAAATTTAAAAATTTAAATGAAAATGAATTAAAAATAAAAAGGGTTGGAAAGTATAATCCTTTTTATGGTAATACTCATAAAACTGAAAAAAATTATATAAAAAAATATACTACCCGCAAAGGAATAACGCCTTCAAATGCTATTAAAGTTAAAAATATAGAAACTGGAGAAATATTTGATAGTTGTTCGGCAGCTGCAAAAAAATTTAATAATTCAAATACAGCTAGGAGATTTATATCTGATGTATGTAAAGGAAAAAGAAAAGATTATAAAGGTGAAAGATTCGAATATTTTTGATGCTTTTTTGAAATTAAAATATATGGAGATTTTTAATTTAGCCTATGTGGTAGTATGTGGCAGTTTTTAACAGACCTTAACATTGATAATAAAGCACTTAAAAAATAATCAGGCAGTATCAGGCAGTTAATGGCAGAAAAAACAAATATATTATTTTTAGATTTTGATGGAGTTCTCAATTCAATGAGATCATTTTGGAAGAAGTTTGCCGACTTTTATGAAGTTGAATGGACTGAAGACGATTTCGATTTGAAGTGGGTTTACGAAGGGCATACAGAAAATATGAACCCAGATTTATGGGAACGTATTGAAAAAGCACGTAAAGAGAAAAAGAGATTTCCCGACATTGGAATGTACAAATGGCCTCATGAGGAAGAAGCTATTCAAAATCTGAATAAGATCATTGAGGAGAATGAAGCTAAAGTGGTGGTTTGTTCTTCCTGGAGGATAGGAAAATCTCCAGAAGAACTTCAAGAGCTACTTGAAGACTGGGGAGCCAAGTGTGAAGTGATTGATAAAACTATCAAGATCCACAGAGATTTTAATTCGCGAGGATTTGAGATTCTGGAATGGGTAATGGAAAACCGCAAAAGGATTAAGGGCATTTGCATATTGGATGATGAAGCTCCCTATGATATTAATTTTATCTTTGAAAAATGGGCAGTCCAGGATATTGATACAAACAAACACGGTCTTTTGGAAAGTCATATTCCAGTAGCTAATAAATGTTTTCAAATTCAGATCAATCCTTTATATGACTTTGATAAGTGGCTTCCGAAAGAGAAACTGAAAGAAGCCAGAAAAGAAGATGGAGTAAAACCTCCCTCAGAATGGGAACCGCTACCTCCTCCAAGAGGAGACATGGATTCTCAGTCATATGGGGATCTTCCGGATTGGAGGGATACTGGAGAAATGGGAGGATAAGATGAAAAGATGTCAAACATGTAAGCACTGGACTCCGACTACCCTTTATGATTATGAAGGAGCAATCAATGATGGAAAATGTTTGGAAATCAGGGATAAAATGGAAATTACTTTACATACTGGCTGGGATGGTGGATATGTTGATTATATTGAAACAGAAAGCGATTTCGGCTGTACTTTACACGAAGAAAAATGATGGTAGATTGGATACAGAAAATGTTTGCTCATTCATTTGAGAAAAAATGGTTTGATACTTACTGGGCCTTTGATATTCATGGAACTATCTTAATTCCTACATTTAGAAAAGATAGTTATGATTCGGAATTCTACCCATGGGCTAAGGAGACATTGCAGCTTCTGACAAAAAGACAAGATATTGTAATGATCCTCAGTACATCGTCTTATCCTGACGAAATTGAACACTATCAGAAAATTTTCAAAGAAAATAATATTCACTTTAAATATGTGAATGAGAATCCTGATATAGATTCATTAAAAGGTAACTTTGGATATTATGAAAATAAATTTTATTTCAATGTTTTATTTGAAGATAAAGCCGGATTTGATCCCGATTGGGAGTGGCAAGAGATTTATGAACTCTTGAAGTATTACAAGCAAACAAGATATTTGCCTAAACGAAAGTGGACTACTAAATTTTAATCATGAGTATAAATAATAAGTAAAATGAAAAAGACAATCGTTATTCTAATCGCATTGTGCTTCACATTGATGGCACAAGGACAATGGCATTCTAATCAGTATAATGTTACTGATATGAATGAATTAACTAAGGCTCAATTGGAAATGTCAATGGACCAGGCCATAAAGCTTAAAAAGGGTGGAATGATAACAACAGGACTTTCCACTGTTTTGACAATTGTTGGTACTGTTATGTATGCAAATGGTCTTGATGACATTATCTCAGCTACTACCTATGGTGGTATAGATGATGGTCTTGATAAAGGTCTAAATGGTGCATTATTAATGTATGTAGGAGTGGCCGGTATGAGTGTTGGAATACCATTATGGATTATTGGGGCCCAACGAGAAAATAGTGTTAAAGTTCATTTAGTTAAGTTTGACCAAATGGGATTTAATAGTCCTCGTATGGGTGTTGGATTTAGTTATAATTTCTAATTAAGCATTGCTGCTTCTTTTGGGATTCCTGAGAGAGTCAGCATTGTAGTATTTATAGAAGAAGAAACCGATTGTAAAGATCATAAATTTAAGAAAAAATGAAATTTTATACACACGAATATCGTTGTAATGCTTGGCCTTCAGCTTGTAAGGTTTACATAAAAGAAATAGATTTTGTTGTTTGGATTGGATTTGAAAATCTTCAAGGAACTTCAGTAACTAATGCTTCTGAATTACTTGCTACCCAGATTTTAGAAAAAGAGGAATTAAATCCAGATCAGTGTAGATTTTTTGAATGGTATCCCGAATATGAGGGAAGCTTGGATGAAATTGAATATATTTGGGACGGCGATAAAGCTACAAAAGCTACTTGGAAAAGATTTTGTGATAGAGAAGCAAATCCATTTTATGAATAAAATAAAAAATATGAAGAAGACTTTAAAAGTCATTATATGGAGCTAGGATGAAACAAAATTTCGAAAGAGGCGGAGATCCAAAGACTTCTATAGGTATTGGCAGAATTAATACTCTTGAAGGACAGATAGAAGCTATTTTTCATAAGTATTGGGATGAGTTTGGTGAGATTGATTTCTTATGGGAAGATGATCTACAATTATATGTTTTTGTTCCTTATGATTACAAAATTCAGCGGGGAGCTATTGAACACAAAGCTTATCCAGTTTACAATGAACCTATAATTCAAGAACTTGGTGGTTGGCCCCTTGGAGAATTATCTGAGTTGATCCAGGATCATATAGGTTTAGGAATTCTGAATTTCCAAACATATAAACCAAAAGCTTGGAGAAAAAATATTCGTAAATTTCACTATTGGGATAGGGGAATGATACTAGATTTACACATGGGATAAATAAAGTATGAGAGCTCAAACTGTAAATTTTGAAAGGGGATTAGATCCAAAAGACTCGCTAGAGATCGGTAATAAAGAAGGTAGAGAATTCCGAATAGCATTAAGGAACAAGAATTATTTTGCTCCGGTCCTTGAAAATATGATTAATGGATTAGAACAAGGATTTGTTTCTGAAGAGTATGCTATTAAATTTACGGACGGGGCTATTGAAAGGTTTGATAAACATAGTAAACTCCTTTGGATTGATTGGTATCATGACACTGGGAATAATGCTTACTGGAATTCAAATTCGGGTAAGTGGATAATTTCAGTAGATATTCCTGTTAACGATTTAGAGTTGGAGAGAAAGATTATATGCGAAATATCTCAGTCATTTAATAAAGAAAAAAAATTTTCAATTTATAAAGTTCGGGGATTTGCTAGAATAAAAAGTCTGGAAGAAGATTTTCCAGAGGATCATTTCGAAAAGGAAAATGTATTTTATCCAGGAGATGAACTTTTTACCTTAATGTGGTCCATAAAAGTAATATCTCGCGTTATAGAAACTGTAATAAAAAACTTAGGATAATAAAAAATTATCAAAAAAAGAGTCCTAGATATTTTTTATTTAGGATTTTTTTTGTATATTGCGAGTATGATTCCAGAACAATTAGAAAAAATCTTAGTAGATCTTCGAGAAGAGGTTTGGATACAAGCCTTACTTCAGAAGGCTGAAGTATTTGTTGTAGGAGGATCCGTACGTGATGCTTACCGTGGCAAAAGTATCAAGGATATAGATATTGTGGTGGAGGGCCCTAACATGGATAGGATCAAAGATATGTTGTCCAATTTTGGAGAAGTTGGCATCTATGGGGAATCGTTCGCAGTGATTAAATTCAAACCAAAAGGATACAAAGGAGAGCCTTACGATATTGCAGTTCCTCGTGTAGATCGTAAAATTGGGGAGGGGCATAAAGGATTTGAAGTTATATCTAATGAAAAAATATCTATTGAGGAGGACTTAAGGAGAAGAGATCTTACAATTAATTCGTTTTGTGTAAATATTATAACAAATGAAATAATAGATCCATTCAATGGATTATCAGATATGGAAGAAGGAATATTAAGAGCTACAAACCCTTTAGCTTTTGCTGAGGATCCTTTAAGAATTTTAAGAACTATAGGCTTTGCTTCTAGATTCAGATTTAAAATTGATCCGAATACAATGAAACTAATGCAAAATCATGCTGACGAAATTCGAGAGATCTCAGGAGAAAGAATCTTCGATGAACTGATTAAGATCCTTAATAAAGATGGAGATACTCAAATTGCTTTTGATCTTCTGACGGAATCAGATGTTGATGTTGCTTTGTTTGATAAGAAGATGATTCATTATGGCGATGGCCTCGATCACTTAGATAAGATCTCATTCTTTTATGTTTTAGGAATAGTCGGAGATGTAAATCCAGCTGATTTTCTAAAGAAAAGATTTAAGGGTGATAATATTCTTGTAAAAGATGTTCGAGCTCTTGATAATATTTTCACACTGCTTCCACATATGGTAGAGGAAGAGGACCTTTTATTTATGCTCTTCAAAGCTTTCAATCATGCTCCTAATATAATGGATGCTTTAATTCTTTCCGAAGAGGTTGAAGAAATTGTTCTTAAAATGAGAACTTTACAAATACCTCATACCTGGGACGATATTAAGATCTCCGGAGAGGATGTAATGAAATTTGGGAGATTTAAAGAAGGTCCAGAAGTTGGATTATACAAAGAGACCATTTTAAGAGATGCTCTTATGAATCGATTTAATTGGAGACAAAGAGGATCTTGTATAGAATACTTAAAAAAAATATTTTTTTAACGATCTCTTAACGTTAATCTTTTTTAAATAGAAAACATTTTTAGTATATTTGTAAAATGCTAATAAAAGAAGAATTTGATAAACTGACACCAGGAGAGGTGTTTGCAACAGGAGTTCAACCCAACTCGCCAGAAGGTATATTTATGACCCGATCCGGTGGGAATTTAAGATGGGTAGCTGTGAAAGGATATGTAAATGACTGGACAGCGTATTGTCATTGGGAAAATAGCTCTGTTGAGTATGTCAAACAATCAGGAGATAAACTTCATAATGAACAGCACATAAAGATGTGTGTTCCCTGTGAAGACTCAGTTTATAAATTATATAGATTTTAGTAATGGGAGTCGTGAAATTTTTTAGCTCGGACAGTAGAGATTGCACAGAACGAACAAAA
>SDBV01013564.1_pt1 | contig 10355 bp, 9 predicted proteins | sample 2277081 | NCBI WGS metagenome assembly SDBV01 (sample SAMN10402039, study PRJNA504765) | marine sediment metagenome | isolation source: marine sediment core GS10_PC15, 223 cmbsf | place: Arctic Ocean: Southern Knipovich Ridge | collected 2010
ATTCAATTTTTTCTTTGTACGAGGCAAAATTTGATAGCATAGCAACGCTATGGTCGAAAATTTTAACGAAGTAGAAAGGAAAAATGGGGCGAAAATAGTGAATGAATTTAGTAATTAACACACCAGGCCCTGCTTAGTTGGAAATATGCTTTCAAAGAAGCATTCATGAAGTACGTAGATTTATTAAAATCAGATGAAAAAGTTAGCTTATACACATCTGAAATATCTTCAGGGACAGTTAAATACAAAATTTTTTATTTATATTTCAAATTGCATATCTGATAAAAGTATTAGCCACCTTAATTCTACCATTATTCTTGAATTCTTGGCACAAAAATAAATTCATGTTTTTCATGAGCTTAAGTAAGACTTATATGTAGATGTTTAAATTTCTCAGCGCACTCATTTTTGCTGCTTCTTTTAGCCTTCCGGCAAATGGCCAACCTTATTATAGGGCAAGTTGGAAGATGGATGGAATGTTGAATGGAATTGGTTTGCTTATTTTAGGTTCCTCCTATGCGATATCTCAAGATATCCATGGGCTTACCCCGGAAGAAATTTATGCGCTTGACAGGAACGACATAAATTCTCTGGATCGTCGTGCAACCTACAATTACTCTGAAAGCGCCAAAACAGCTAGCGACGTACTATTGTATACTTCGTTATTGCTCCCCGCTCTACCATTGGTTGATAAAAAAATGAAAGAAGAGCAGGGGAAGATTTTCTTAATGTATGCTGAGACGCTTTTGTTGAGCCGTGGAATTACACAGCTAACTAAAAACCTTGCTTTGAGGGCGAGACCGTATGTTTACAATGAAAATGTGCCTATGGATGAAAAACTAAAAATTAATTCCCGCTATTCATTTTTTTCAGGCCATGTCTCAACTGTATCTTCACTAACTTTTCTCACTGCGTCTATACTTAAGCAGTACCACCCTGACGGTAAACTTATGCCATTAGTTTGGTCAGCTGCTGTTATATTGCCTGCAGCCACAGGGTATTTTAGGCTAAAGGCAGGAAAGCATTTTTCGACTGATGCCATGGTTGGATACGCTATTGGAGCTTTAATAGGAACAATTATTCCTAAATTGCACCTAATAACAAAATTGAATGAAAATGAAGCAACCATTCAGCTGGGACCTAACTACCTTGTTGTAAATCTGAAATTTTAAGTATTGCAACTTTTCTTTTTTTGGTTTTACACTGAATTTAATAGAAGATAATAAATTGTGTAAGAAGTCGCCAGCCAGCCGGCGAGGCAGGGAAGATCGCATCATCTTCGGCAATCCTATGGCGACCGATGGCAGGAAGCTATATGGTAACGGTGAGTAAACAACACATGGGGAATTCGATGCTTCACTTTCCTTTCTCGATCCATTCACCTTTTAAAGCAGTCACAACAGACGGTTGTCGTGGTAACCGGCCACCCTCTAGTGCTGTCAGGTGTTTCCACCTGACAATTATAACCCACTGTAATTTACCAGCCTCCGATTTAAACCTGAAATTTTAAGGGAACCTCTAATAATTATTTTTTGTAAAAACAAAACCCCGGAATACTCCAGGGTCTTATCAATTATTATGATGGATCTTTTATTCTTTTGTGGTGACAATAATTACTCCGTTTTTGGCTTTTTGGCCATATTTATTTACAGCAGAAGCATCTTTTAAGACGCTTATTTGATCTATTCTAATATCTGGATTGGTATCCATTTTCTTCATTTGTTCATATGTAATTTCTTTTCCATCTAAAATTACCAATGGATTTTCGTCATCATCAGTTGATAAGGAATCGCTGAGCGGTTCATAGCTCGTCGGTAAAACATGTTTATATCTCCTTGGTAAAATTATTTTATAATTATCTTCCTTAGTTATTGGTATAATTTCAGTGCTAAATCCCCTGGCTGAAACAACTAATTCAAGCTGATCCCGAGGACTTGTTTTTACATTTATGTCAAACTTTCCAGTAGGATCAGAGAAGGTTCCTGTTTGAGTGCCTACTACCGCTACACTAGCGCCAGGAATGGATGTTCCTTTTTCTGAAACAACTTCTCCTTTGATTATTCGTGTTTTAATGTTTTGACTCGTTTTTAATGGTACTCCAAATGGTATGTGTAGTATCATTTTGACATCTACTTTAATTCCCTTTTGTTCTGCAGGAAACCATTTCGGACCATTTTTTATAACTCTTACCGCTTCTTCATCACAATCAGGATTAATGCCTTTTACTGCCTTTACTTCGCGTAATGTTCCGTCTTTTTGCACAATAAATTCAACGAATACTTTACCAGTAATCTTGTTGCGCTTTGCTTTTTTGGGATAATTGAGGTCTTTGTAAATTTCCTGGTAATAAGAATCCATATCTCCGGTTGAAGGAGTTGGCATTTTTTCTACTATAATGAATACTTCTTTTGTTTGATTATCAGTTGTATCGGAATTTTCTTCGATCTGAGTTTTTATGATTGGGGCTGATTTACGTTGAAGATTTTGAATTGGAGTACTATTCACGACCAATGGATATGCAGAATCCAGTACCGCAGATTCATTATTGTCGTTTGAAATTGTATTTAATTGTGGAAGTATTGCGGATACTTCCTTTTTCAAATCCAGGGTTTCGAATTTCACAGAAAAAGACATGAATAGTATTGCTAGAAGAGGAAGCAATAGCAATAATTTTATTGAACTTATCTTTTGGTTTCTTTGCTGATTCATCATAACGATTCTGTTTTTGAGGTTAGATTTAGAAAATTCTGATCTTAATAACTTACTCGATGACTGATGTGAAAACTTAACTATAGCCATTTGGTAATCCTGAGTGTTTTGTAAAGTGTCTGCAACCTCCTTGTCCGCAAGGTATTCAAGATTTTGCAGCGATTCTTTACCAAATAGCCATGCGATAGGATTGAACCATTGGATCGTTTTTAGCAATTCTACCAGTATTACATCTATTGAATGGTATTGTCTCGAATGTGCTTGTTCATGTGCCAGGATATATTTTTTTGCCTTCGAATGATAATGTTGGGCATTTAAGACAATGATTTTGAAAAATGAAAAAGACTGAATTTTGGCCTTGGTAATTTTGAAAGATTGTCCTTCAGGGCAATTCGTGGTTTCCTTTAGAATTTTACCAATATTGGATAAGCTGAATACTAATCTGAAAAGTAAGATTGCACAACCTGTTCCCCATAGTATTGAAATCAACAGCCATGCATCTAACATATCCGGCTGAATGGCGGATGGCGTGTAGGCAATTAGCTGGGACGGAATTATGTTGATGTATTCAACAGGAATTTCTTCGGTGCTTATGCTAAATTGAATATGAAGTGCGGGCAAGACAAATGCCATGATGCCTGTGCATATAAAATAGAGCCTTTTGATGGAAAAATTTGTTTCCTTCCTGAGCAAAAGCATATAAAACAAATAGAACAAGGCAAGGCAACAAGCGACTTCGAGTTGATATATTATAAGGTCTTTCATTTTTGTTGTTTTTTGGATTTTATCAATTCGATCAGCTCATCAAGGTCATCCTTGCTCAGATTTTGTTCCTCAATAAAAAGGGAGACGGTTTGTTTGTAGGAATTATCAAAATAATCCTTCACAACATCTTTTATAAATGATTTACGATATGTCTGTTTGCTGATGATCGGAAAATATTGATGTGTATTTCCGTAAGCTTTGTGGTCAACATATCCTTTCTCTTCCAGCAATCGAACCAACGAAGAAATGGTATTATAATGAGGTACAGGTTCCGGATAATGCTCGGCGATGTCTTTTACAAATCCCTCTTTGATCTGCCAAAGGATTTTCATCAATTCTTCTTCCTTTCCGGTTAGTTTTTTCATGCTGAATAGTATTGGTTATTCTTTGATGAAGTAAATATAAAACGGATAATTCAGTTATGCAACTGATTTAACAGTTAAGTAACGAAAAAAACAGTTAATCTTTATGCGAAATGAAAAAGAGCCTTTCAAATGGCTCTTTTAAAATTGATTGATTCTAAAAATCTCTTAATTCAATTTAAAGACGATTGGGAAGTTGTATCTAACACGAACTGGATTCCCTCGCTGTTTGCCTGGATTCCATTTGGGTGCATTTTCTAAAACCCTGAGTGATTCTTCATCACATCCTGCACCAATACCTTTCAGCACAGAGACATCAGTAAGTGAGCCATCTTTTTCTACTACAAAAATCATAAATACCCTTCCTTCTATTCCCATTCTTCTGGCTTGAGCGGGATATTTAAGGTTTTTATTTAAATATGTGTAAAATGCAGCCAGCCCTCCTTTGGGGGATGGCATTTCCTCAACGATCTGATGAATGACTTCTGCAACTTCTTCTTCAGGAGCATCAAAAACAACGATTTCTACAATTACATCGTCTTCATTCATTGCTATATCCAGATCAATAATGATGTCCTCTTCAATATCTTCATCGTCAGGGACTTCTATAATCATAGGTTGTTGGATGACCGGGGGAGGTGGAGGCGGTTGCTGAGTGATCGGGACATCGATAAGATCTTCAAAATTATCAGCTAGACTTGTCAACTGAACTAAACTTCCCTGATCAAATGTTTTCCATTCGAATACATAAATTATTGCAGCAATACTCAGGCAAAAGCTTAACCAGGTGATGACGTATTTTGTGTTTTCACCTTGTTTTACACGATAAGATTTTACCTTAATAAATTCCTTAACTAAAGATGAACTGATGGTTCTATGGTGATTTCCCATAATATTTAATTTTTAAGTTAGAGAAGAATTGCTATGAATATTGAAAGAAAGGAATTCGAAGGAGCGATATAGATAATAAAAGTTCGCTTACTTCGAATTCCAGATTTTAATATGCTAACCCAGTTTGTAAGTAATAGGTAAAATCATTCTCACTTTCACAGGCATATCGACGACCATTCCTGGCATCCAGATTGGGGCTTCTTTCAAAACCCTGATAGCCTCTTCGTCACAACCGGCGCCAATACCTTTTACTGATTTTATGTTTATGAGTTTCCCATCTTTATCGACTACGAATTCAACAAATACTTTCCCCTGAATTCCCATTTCTTTAGCTTCTGATGGATATTTGAGGTTTTCTGAGATATACGCAAAGAAGGCCTTCATGCCTTCTTTGGGTGAAGGTTGTGATTCAATTATAATAAATTCTTCTTCCCTCCAGTCACCTACTATTTTTTTTACAATTAATCCCATTAATTTTGAATTTTGTTCACGTGATTCTAACCTTTCAAAATCAGTGAATTCAATCTTCAACTCTTTTTGAGGGAACACCCACTCTCTTGCTGACGAAACAGTTTTATTCTCCCTTTCGAGGTAATAATAGTGGCTGTTTGTGTTTTCCAATCTCAATTCTTCTAATCTCGCTAATGCATCTGAAGAAGGATTGTCGATCTGATGATAGCCTTCAGGCACAAATATTTCATCCAATACCAGCGCTGGATCGATTTTGTTCTGGTTGCAGGAGAAAATGATGCTTGTCAAAATAATAATCGAAAATAGCTTGAACATTGATTTTTTCGTTTTCATGATTTTAATTTGTTTGTAATACATAATTTAATTCAACTAATTTATTAATTACATAACTAATGTCATAGTTACGTAGATGCTATAAAAACCGGCAAACGAGCCGGTTGGATTTATTATCCTAATTTAAAGGTAATGGGCAAAATCATGCGTACATTTACTTTTTGACCTCTTTGCAAACCCGGATTCCAGCTTGCGCTTTCTCTGATTACTCTTACAGCTTCCTTATCACAGCCTCCTCCAATTCCTTTTACAGCCTTGACGTCGGTTAATTTTCCTGTTTTATCTACCACAAACTGTACAAATACTTTTCCTTCAATACCCAGGCTTCTAGCTTGTGCAGGATAATTTAATGATTTGCCTACGTAATCGTAAAACGAAGCCATATCACCTTTTGGAAATGGTTGATCTTCAACTACGGTGAATATTTCCTCAGAAATGGATTCATCTTCAAATACATTTTCCTCAATTAATGTTTCAGTTTCCACGGCTGCTGCTTGAGGAATTATTTCCTCCAAATCTGTCACATCGCAAGCCAGTACTGTAATTAATATGGTCAAGGAGGGAACAAGTAGCGTAAGGTTTAGCCATATTGATTTGCTTCTTTTTGATTTTAGCATGCGAATACGCTTAACGACCTGTGACTTGTGGAAGTTATTGCTCAGTGCAAAATCAAAGCTTTTAAAAATCTGAAGCGTCAGTAACTTACTGTATTTTTCAATACCTATTTCCTTTGTGGCATCGTGATCAGCCAGGTATTCATGAACTTCGGTAATCTTTGATTTTAGTTGATGGATGACCGGATTAAACCAGAATACCGTTCTCAGTATTTCCATCAATAGTACATCAATGCTGTGCCATTGCCGGATGTGAACAAGTTCATGTTCCATAATTTGTTTTTTCTCATCGTCGTTAAGTTCTACCGTTTTATCCCAAAAAAGAAACTTGAAGAATGAACAGGTAGGAAGTTCACCATTCGTAGTGATGAGTGTGTATCCGTCTTTTCGTTCTCTTGATGAGTTGAGAAAGGGAAGGTGTTTGAATATCCGGATCAATTGCCAGGACAGCCTGGTGAAATAAAATACTACTCCTGAGATGTAAATGATTCCTAAAATATGACACCATTTTGATATAAAACCAACACTTTCGCTTTGTACATTGGAAATGGTAAGGGCAGGGAGTATGATGTATCCTTCCAAAGATTTTTCTGCGAGCAAATCCGCTTTTATATTAAAGGACAGCAATGGGAGTGAGAGCGATAAGATAACGCCGATCAATATAAATGCCCGGTTGAAACGAAAATGTTTGTCTTTGGCCAACAGCAATTGATACAGCAAATAAAAGCTGATCAGATACAAGTTGGCTTCCAGAAAATAACTTAAGAGGTTATTCATCTTTTTTGTCTTTTATATCATCTTGAACGTTTTTCAGCAATTCTTCCATTTCGTGGATGTCCATATCATTATCTTTGGCAAAAAAGGAAACCAGGCGTTCAAAGGAGCCACCAAAATAGCCGCTTACCATCGTTTTCAGATAGAAACTTCGGTACTGGTTTTTCTCTACAAGCGGGAAATATTCATGCGTTTTTCCATATGCTATATAGCCAACAAACTCTTTTTTCTCCAATATCCGTATGATGGTCGAGACGGTATTATATGCCGGTTTAGGTTTTGGCATCTTTTCCAGGACATCTTTTACAAATCCTTTTTTAATCTCCCAAAGAATCTGCATCACTTGTTCTTCCGCTTTCGTTAATTGTTTCATTATTAAGTCAACTTTTTCTATTTGTCTAATTTAAATTCAATTGGTAATGTCATTCTAGTCATCACGTATTTCCCATCCTTTTCTGCGGGTTGCCACATGCCGCTTGTCGATTTTATTGCATGAAATGCTGCCTTCATTAATTCAGTGCCAACTTCTTCATTAGAGGTTGCCGGCTCCTGAACAATATTTACATAAATTAACCCACCGTTTTTACTTACAACAAAGCTCAAAACTACTTTATCCTCAATCCCTAATATTTTGGCCTCTTCGGGGTATTTCATATTTAACTTGAGATATTGGGCTAACTGTGAAGGGCCTCCTTTAAAGCGAGCCTCAGTATCGTAGTCTTCGCGGATGCCAGGATCGCCATCCATTTTGTACTTATATTCTGCAAGCTTGAGTCTATCGACCTTCTCAACAAAAGCAAATCTATTTCTAATAATAGATTCCGTCTCATCGCTGAAAAAATCATTTGTTTTTTTTCTATTGTTTTCAATGTGTTCCACCTTCTTAATATAAATAATTTCATTTTCAAGCATACCAGATTCTAAGCGAGCTTTCATTTTTGCTGTGGTAAGCAATTCTTTGGAATCAACATTAGCAAAATGCAACACGTATGCCCTATATAGGTATTCAGGATGCCTATTTTGTTCTCTAGTATACATGTCAATCATATCCTGCGGAGCATTTTGCTTTTTTAAATAATCAACTCTTTTTTCAATTTCTTGTTGAAGGTCCTCATCCAGAATTTCCGATTTGACTGATTTATTTGTGGGTTCAAATGAATCTAGCTTGTCTTCGCAAGCAAACATAAATGCTGTGAAAACGGCAATTAGGGTTAACATGAAAGTTTTCATATATGGATTCTTTTTGTTTGAATTATCAATCATTTTTAATCTGTTTTTAATACTGGAACCAGAATATCCGCTGCCCAGCATCATATTGATTTCGTGCCATTTAAATGACTTCAATAATGTCGTATAATCATTTTTTCCATGTTGGATAATCGTATGCCGGTCAGCAAGATACTCATGGGTTTCTTTCATGTTTTTCTGAATTTGTATGATGACGGGATTAAACCAACACAAAATCCGTATGAGTTCTGCAATAATAATGTCTATCGTATGCTTCTCCGAAAGGTGGTATTCTTCGTGGGTAATAATAGCATTTTTCTCTTGAGGTTTAAGCGGGAATAGATCCGATAGAAATATTTTATTTAGAAATGAAAAAGAAAGGATTTTTGAATGTACATATAGTAATTGATACCCTTTTGGAGAAACTTCCTGTTTCGTGCTTCTTTTACCAAGATTATGAATTCTAATATAATCGATTATGAATTTAATTGTGAATGGAATGGCAACCATCAGATAAATGACCGGTATTAAAATGATCCACCAGCTAAGTTCCGTAGATATAGCCTGACCCCCATTAAGGACAACGCCTGGTAATGATTGGTCAATGATGTACAAGGGTTCAAACGCGGCAATAGGATTCAGTTGCGTTGAGAATATATCTAGTTGAATTCTTAGGAATGGGATAAAAAAGGGTACAATTAAAATAGAAAGCAGAAAGTATCGATTGAAATGAAAACTTGAACTTTTGCGACTAATCAACCAATATAAACCAAAGAGAATGGTTTGTAGAGCTATGACTTTCAGAAAATAAACCAGATATATTTCCATGCGTAAAGAATTACACCCGAATATAAAACTAAATAATTAGTTTACAAACTAAGTCGTTAGTTTATTTATTGTTAATTTGTGGTTGGTTTACGCGGAGCTTGGTGTACGACAATACTCCGTTTAAGTCCTAAATCTTCTGAGGGATCGCATTACGGCAATTCGTCTGCATGCAGGCGAATTGCCTTTGCTCACTCATGCGGAAAAATCAGGCTCAAAAAATAATTGGATATTTTTTTTATATTTATATCTGTAAATACAATTTTTTAATTATGATCATTTCTTTTCCAAAACTCAAAGAAGCTTTTTTTTCAATAATTTTATACTTCGCCTTCAGTTTAACTTGTTTCAGTCAGTCCGATTTTCGTAATGGGTATTACATTACCTGGAGAAATGATACTGTTCAAGGTTTAATCGATTTCAGGGGTGAACAGAAAAACTCAAAGTTCTGCATTTATAAAAAAGACGCATCTTCAAAATCCATTAAGCTTAGCCCTGAGGAAATACATGCTTACAGATTTGTTGACAATAAATATTACATATCGAAGAAAATAAATACAAGTAGAGGAGAAGAGCAGGTTTTTGTTGAATTCCTTTTAAACGGTATAACTAATTTATATTTTTTCCGAGACCTCGAAAACTATTTATACCTTATAGAAGATGAAAATGGGGGACTATTAGAACTATTCAATGAAACAGAAACCTTGTATATAGAAGGAAAGGGAGAGGTCAACTGGAACTCAAACAACCATATCAGATTGTTAAAAGTAGCATTTGCCGATTGTATGGAAATACAACCACAAGTAGATCAGGCAATGCTCACACACAAATCGTTAATAAAATTAACCAGGGATTATCATAATTATGTCTGTGAAGATGAGCAATGTATAATATATGAGAAAAAGCTACCTGCCATAAAAGTACAACTTGCGCCTCTTGTTGGAATCGCAATTTCAACACTCAGATTTGATAGGGAATTTTACTCTCGCTTTATGTATGACCGAAATATGAATCCGTCATTTGGAATTCAGGTAAATACAATTTTGCCAAGAGTTAACGAAAGAATCTCTTTACAATTAGATGTACTGTATAACAAAAATGATTATTACGGTATTTACAATGATTATTATGAATTATATATTAATAATTCCATGTTACAATCCTCCCTTGCATTTAAATATAACTTCCCCAAAAAAAAGATTAGACCCTCACTGGCAATAGGTGTTGCTGCTAATTTTATTTTAAATCCCGAAATAACGGCGCTAGTGTTAAGTTAACCATCAATTGACGGGTAAAGTCTTCTTAATTTGATCCTTGACTCTTTTGTTGTGAATTGCCAGTTTATTTTACCTCCTTTGCTGTTTCTGTAGTTTTGCCAAGCTGC
>SDBV01013565.1_pt1 | contig 10354 bp, 5 predicted proteins | sample 2277081 | NCBI WGS metagenome assembly SDBV01 (sample SAMN10402039, study PRJNA504765) | marine sediment metagenome | isolation source: marine sediment core GS10_PC15, 223 cmbsf | place: Arctic Ocean: Southern Knipovich Ridge | collected 2010
AAATCGATGAAAAAGGCGGTATTCGCCGGGACGGGGGGCAAAGACTTCGTCATCAGACCTCATTCGGTTTCAGGCTTAGGCCAGTGTTCCAGTCATGATTCCAATGCTTTAGGGGCTCCGGAGCCCGCCTGGCGTCCCGCCGAAGGGGTTGGCTCAACCTCTGGCGTAGAACAATTCCCGCCATGTTAGGAGCCCGTTCGGACATTTTCGGTTTAAAGTCAGGCACTTCAATCGGAAGTGGAACATGAGGGCGTCCTCGAAAGGGCTATGCGCTATGACGTGGAACGTCTCAAGCCTGGAACATGGCACCACCGCGCCGACGCCTGCCCGACGCCGGGAGGCGCGCGATGACAGATAAGTCGCGAAGGCTCGTGGTCGTCTCCAACCGCGTCGCGGATTTTACCGCCAAGTTTCAAACCGGCGGCCTCGCCGTCGCTCTTGGCGATGCGTTGAAGGCCTCGCACGGTCTCTGGTTCGGCTGGAGCGGCGACGTGACGGAAGATGCCGCAACCCAGGCGCCGAAAGTCGAGACCGTCTCCGGCCTCACCGTGGCCACCATCGACCTCACGCCCGAGGAAGCCGAAGGCTATTATTACGGCTACGCCAACCGGTGCCTGTGGCCCTCCCTCCACTACCGCCTCGATCTTGCCCAATGCAACGAGGAGCACAACGAGATCTATTTCAACGTCAGCGCCAGATTCGCCGACGCGCTGATGCCGCTGATCGGCCCGGACGATATGATTTGGATTAACGACTACCATTTGATCCCCCTCGCCGAGGCGCTGAAAGGCCGGGGCTGCATGGCCCGCATCGGATTTTTCCTCCATACGCCCTTCCCGTCGCCTGAGATTTTCGCCGCCGTTCCCGGCCAGAAGCGGCTCGGCAACGCGCTCATGGTCTACGACGTGGTCGGCTTTCAGACCTGCACTGACCGTGACAATTTCCGCCGCTACGTGGCCGCATCGCTCGATGGCGAGCAGCTCCGTGGCGATCGCATCGCCGCGCAAGGGGAAACGACCCTGGCTTCGGTGTTCCCCATCGGCATCGACGCGGGGGCGTTCCGCAAGCTGGCCGAGAGCGAGAGCGAGAAGGGCCCCGTGCTTCCCGATCTCGGCGAAGACATGAAGACGATCATCTGCGTCGACCGCCTCGACTATACGAAGGGGCTGCCCGATCGCTTGCGCGCCTTTGAAATGCTGCTGGACGAATTTCCCGAGCATCGCGGCCGGGTGCGGCTCGTGCAGATCGCGCCGCCCACGCGAGAATCGCTGCCCGTTTATCAGACCATCCGCGAGGAGGTGGAACGTCTGGTCGGGCGCATCAACGGCCGGTTCGGCGACATGCGCTGGACGCCCGTTACCTATCTTCACCGCGGTTTCCCGCAGGATGTTCTGACCCGCCTCTATAGGCAAAGCGCCGTCGGGCTCGTCACGCCACTGCGCGATGGCATGAATCTCGTGGCCAAGGAATATATCGCGGCCCAGGCGCCAGAAGATCCGGGCGTCCTCGTTCTGTCGCGCTTTGCCGGCGCCGCCGAGCAGCTCCGCGAGGCGCTCCTCATCAACCCGCACGACATCAACGAGATGGCGCGCGCGCTTGATCGCGCGCTGACCATGCCCCGCCAGGAGCGCTGGGCCCGCCATAACCGGCTCTGGCAGCGGATCGAAACCTATGATCTGGCCAACTGGCGCGACAGCTTCATCCAGACCTTTGCCGACTCCGATAGCGATCCGGTCAATCTATTTCCCAAGAAACAAGGCGCCGCTTAGGCCGCCAATCCAAGGGCCTCTCCCCGATCGCCAGGCTACGCCCCGGTTCGCGGACGCGATGAGTTCTGGCCTGAGATCATCAAGCCCCTTACTTTTCTCCCGAGTTGCGCCTATTTAGGGCCCCCGAAACGTGGTCATAGACGGCCCCAGCCATCCGAGCTGCCATGATCGATCGCACCGACCGGCACTGGTACAAGATCGCCGTCATCTACGAGCTGCACATCAAGGCGTTCTTCGATGCCGACAATGACGGCGTCGGCGATTTCGCCGGCCTGGTGAAGAAGCTCGACTATCTCCAAGAGCTTGGTGTCACCGCCATCTGGCTGCTGCCGTTCTATCCCTCGCCGTTCCGCGACGACGGTTACGACATCGCCGACTACACCGCGATCAATCCCACCTACGGCACCATGCGCGACTTCCGCCAATTCGTGGCGGCGGCGCATGCGCGCGACATCCGGGTCATCACCGAACTGGTGGTCAACCACACCTCCGACCAGCACCCGTGGTTCCAGCGGGCGCGCGCCGCCAAGCCGGGCTCCGTCTGGCGCGACTACTATGTGTGGAGCGACACCGACCAGAAATATCCCGACACGCGGATCATCTTCCTCGACACGGAGACGTCGAACTGGACCTGGGACCCCGTCGCCAAGTCCTATTTCTGGCACCGCTTCTATCCGCACCAGCCCGACCTCAATTACGACAACCCCCGGGTTCTCGCCGACATTCTGCGCGTGCTTCGTTTCTGGCTCGACATGGGCGTGGATGGTTTGAGGCTCGACGCGGTTCCTTATCTGCTGGAACGCGAGGGCACCAACAACGAGAACCTGCCCGAGACCCACGAGATCCTGAAACGCTTCCGCGCCGAGCTCGATGAGCGCTACCCGGACCGCATGCTGCTGGCCGAGGCCAATCAATGGCCCGAGGACACGGCTCCGTATTTCGGCGACGGCGACGAATGCCACATGGCGTTCCATTTCCCGCTGATGCCGCGCATCTTTATGAGTCTGGCGCGCGAAGACCGCTATCCCATCACCGACATCATTAGCCAGACGCCATCCATTCCCGAAGACTGCCAATGGGCGATCTTCCTGCGGAACCATGACGAGCTGACGCTGGAAATGGTGACCGACACGGAGCGCGATTATCTGTGGGAGACCTACGCCACGGATCAGCGGGCGCGGCTCAATCTCGGTATCAGGCGGCGCCTGGCACCGCTCCTCGATAACGACCGCCGCAAGATCGAGCTTCTGACCGGCCTGCTGCTCTCCATGCCGGGCACGCCGATCCTTTATTACGGCGATGAAATCGGCATGGGCGACAATTTCTATCTCGGCGACCGCGATGGTGTGCGCACGCCGATGCAATGGTCCGCCGACCGCAATGGCGGCTTCTCGCGCGCCGACCCGCAGCGTCTTTATCTGCCGCCGATCATGGACCCGATCTACGGCTACGAGACCGTCAATGTGGAGGCGCAGCAGAGCCACGCCAACTCGCTGTTCAATTGGACCAAACGCATGATTGCCGTGCGCCAGTCGCACAAGGTGTTCGGCCACGGCAAAATGAAGTTCCTGCGTCCCAACAACCGCAAAGTGCTCGCTTATCTGCGCGAGCATAACGGCGACGTCATGCTGTGCGTGTTCAACCTGGCGCGATCGGCGCAAGCCGTTGAACTCGATCTTTCGCGTCAGAAAGGGAAAGTTCCGGTCGAGCTGATCGGCGCCTCCGCCTTCCCGCCAATCGGCACGTTGCCCTATTTGCTGACGCTTCCGGCTTACAGCTTTTATTGGTTCACCCTCGTCGACGCCTCGCGCCTCCCCACCTCGCCGGAGGTCGAGCCTGAGTCGTTGCCCGAGCTAGAGACGCTCGTGCTCGGCGAGGGATGGAACGTCGTGGAGAGCCAGCGCGGCGAGCCCGAGCGCATCGACCGCTTCGTTCACGAGACGTTGCCCACCTATCTTGCCCACCAGCGTTGGTTCGGACCTAAGGACGCGATTATCAAATCGGCCACGCCCCGGCGCATTGGCGAGCTTCCGCTCGCGGACCAGGAAAGCTTCCTGCTGCTGACCGCCAGTATCGTGCTCGAAGACGGCTCTACCCAACGCTATTTCCTGCCGCTCGCCCTCATCTGGGGCGAGGAAGAACTCCGGCCCGACAGCCCCCTGCTCCCATATCTGCTGGCCAAAATCAGGCGCGGCTCCCGGTCAGGCATCGTCTTCGACGCGGCGGCCGGCGAGACCTTCCCCAGAACGGTGCTGAAGGCGATGGTGGATCAGCAGAGCTTGCCAGCCTCCGATGGCGAGCTACGCTTTGAAGCAACCGATGCGCTACGGGCGCTCGACCTTGCGGACGACATCCCTGTGCACCGCATCGGCGTCGGCGATCACGCCCACACATCCAGAACCCTCGGTGACCGGGTGAGCCTCAAAATCGCGCGGCGGCTCCGCCCTGGCATGGACCCGGGCATCGAGATGGGCCGCTTCCTCACTAAGGCCGGCTTCGCCAACAGTCCGGCCTATCTCGGCTCCATCGAGCATGTGGATAGCAAGGGCACGCCGACGGCGCTGGCGGCGGCCTTCGAACACATTCGCAATCAGGGCGATGGCTGGACGGTCGTGGTCAACGCGCTCGACCGCGAGCTGGAAGAGGCAGGTCTTGCCGCGCTCGGAACCGAGGACGGCGACCAGGGCCTTCCCTATTCACTGTCCTTGATCGAAACCATCGGACAGCGCACCGGCGAGCTGCATCGTGCTTTCGCCGCGGCGGGCGACGCCGACCCGGACTTCGCACCTGAGCCGGTCACCAGCACCGATCTTGAGGAGTGGCGCGCCCGCACGATGGCGCGCGCCGAACAAGCCTTCGCATATTTGGAAGACCTGCCTGACATCGCGGACGAGGACACGCGCGACTTGGCCGCCAAACTGCTTAGCCTCCGTGAGACCATGCTCAAGCGCATCGACACGCTCGTCCCCAGGATTGCGCGCGGCAACAAGCTCCGCCTTCACAACGACTACCACTTGTCCAAAGTCCTGGTCGCCGAGAACGATGTCTACATTGTCGACTTCGAAGGCGAGCCGGACCGGCCGGTCGAGGAGCGCCGCCAGAAGGGGCCGCCGTCGCGCGACATCGCCACCATGCTGCGGTCCTTCGACTATGCCGCGCGCATGGCTGTCGGCCGCCAGGCACAACGTGGCGCGAGCCAGCTCGACGAGATCGAGGCCCTCGCCCTGAAATGGCGCTCCCATGCCGAGCGGCGATTCCTCCGGGCCTACGGCATGGCGCGGGACGATTCCCTAAGCGGCTCCCATCTTGCCGGCGGCGAATTGCTGCCAATGTTCCTGGCGGACAAGCTGTTCCACGAGATCGTGTATGAAGGGACAAACCGTCCCATGCTGTTGTCCATCCCCTTGCGCGCCGCGCTGGAATTGGTCGCGCCTATGGACGATGAGGAGAACGGCGATTGACGGCCGTGGCCCATCCGGGGCGCGGGCTCCCACTATTCGAGAGGACCGAGTGATGGCGGCGCGTTTCGCGCACTCTTTGCCGTGGGGGACCGAGCTCGTCGACGGCGGGGCACGCTTCAAGCTGTGGGCCCCGGCGCAAGACGACCTCACCCTCCTCGCCGAGAGTGGCGCGCGGGTTCCCATGACCAAAACACCAGACGGTTGGTTCGAGGTCACGACCGACGCCGTGTCTCCGGGAGGCGGGTATCATTTCGTCCTGGCCGACGGCATGCGCGTTCCCGATCCCGCGTCGCGGGCACAAATGGGCGACGTGCATGGCATGAGCCAGCTCGTTGATCCGCTGAGCTATGAATGGCGCACGCCGGACTGGACGGGACGCCCCTGGGAAGAGGCCGTCATCTACGAGCTGCATACGGGAACCTTCTCATCCGAAGGCAGTTTCGACGGTGTCGCCCGCGACCTGGACCGGCTCGCCGATATGGGCGTCACGACAATAGAGATCATGCCGGTGGCCCAATTCGCCGGCAATCGCGGCTGGGGCTATGACGGCGTGCTGTTCTATGCGCCGCACGCGGCTTATGGCGGCCCGGACGGTTTGAAGCGTCTGGTCGATGCGGCTCACGAGCGCGGGCTCATGATCGTGCTCGACGTCGTCTATAATCATTTCGGGCCGGAGGGGAATTATCTCCATCTCTACGCGCCGGACTTCTTCGATCCGAAGCGCCGCACGCCTTGGGGCAGCGCCATCGCCTTCGAGCGCAAGCCGGTGCGTGAGTTCTTCATCCACAATATGCTCTATTGGCTGGAGGAATTTCGTTTCGACGGTTTGAGGTTCGACGCCATCGACCACATTAGGGACAGAAGCGACAAACCCATCCTCATCGAGATGGCGCGCGAGGTCCGGAGCCGGCTCCCCGACAGGCACATCCATCTCACCATCGAGGACGAGGACAACTCCACTCGGCTCTTGAAGTACGACGACGACAACCGCCCGCGCCTGTTCACCGCCGCATGGAACGACGACTGGCATCACGCCATGCATGCGCTGCTGACCGGCGAGGACGCCGGCTACTATCAAGACTACGCCGACGCCCCGGCCAAGCGCATCGCCGAGACCATGGCGCTTGGCTTCGGCTATCGGGGCGAGCCGTCGCCCTATCACGGCGGGCGGAAACGCGGCGAGCCTTCAGGTCATCTGCCGCCAATTGCCTTTGTCGACTTTCTCCAAAATCACGATCAGGTGGGCAACCGCGTGCGCGGCGACCGCATCGCCCATCTCGCGCCAGCGCCCGCCGTGGAAGCAGCGCTGACGCTGCTGATGCTGTCACCCCATATCCCGCTTCTCTTCATGGGCGAGGAATATGGCGAGGAGCGTCCATTTTACTTCTTCACCGACTTTACCGGCGACCTTGCCAAGGCCGTGCGCAAAGGACGGAACAACGAGTTCCGCAACAATCATGCGTTCGCTAAAGGCGGCGCCGAAGACCTCGTTCCCGACCCGAACGCGCGCGCGACCTTCGCCGCGTCGGTGCTCGCGCCAGCAATGACCGAACGGGCACAATTCATGAAGCGTCTCATCGCGGCGCGTTTCGAGCATGTGGTACCAAGGCTCGCGAGCATTGGCGGCGATGCCGGCACGGTGGACGCCATCGAGGGCAACGCCTTCGCCGTGAGTTGGAAGCTGGCCGGCGGCGGCAGGCTGACGCTCCTCGCAAATCTCGCCGGCACACAAGCCACACTTCCGCTAAAAGAAGCAGGCGTTCCTTTCTTCGCCTATCCCGACAACGCGGGCGCAAAGCTCGCGGAGGGCACCCTCCCGCCTTGGTCGGTGGTGCCCTCCATTTCCGGCCAGGATTAGCCCATGCCAGATCGGCTCGACAAATTGGCTAAGCGTTTCGGCGTCGCCGATGGCTATTACAGCGAGAAGGGCGATTGGGTCACCACGCTGCCCGAGACCAAGACCAAAGTGCTTGAGGCCATGGGCGTTCCGGTCGGCAAGACGGACGCCGAGCACCGCATGCCAAAAACGCCCCCAGCCGACGATGTGGCCGGGATCTCAGGAAGCGCCTACTGGCCGCAGTTTCTGGTGGATCAGCGCGCCTGGGGCGTCGCGGTACAGACCTACGCTCTGCGCTCGGCCCGGAACTGGGGCATTGGCGATTTCGAGGACTTGGCGCGTTTGGCCGAGTTCGCAGCAGGGCTCGGCGCCGACTTCATCGGCGTCAGCCCCATGCATGCGCTGTTCATGGCCGATCCCTTGCGCATCAGCCCTTACAGCCCCTCGACCCGTGATTTTCTGAACCCGCTTCTGATCGCGCCGGACCGCGTGCCCGGCTTTGTGGACCTGCCCGAGCGCGCCGAACTTGAGGCGGAGCTGGAAGACTTGCGGGCCACCGAGCTCGTGGACTATCCGGCGGTGCATCGGGTGAAGCTCCGCGCGTTCGAAACTTTGTTCGCCCATTTCGAGAAGAATGCGAATGACGACGCCAAGTCGGCCTTCGAACAGTTCCGTCACGAGCAGGGCGACCCGCTTGAGGGCCATGCGCTCTATGAGGCGCTATCGGAACGCTTGGTGGCCGAAGGCGGCTACGTGGCCTGGATGACCTGGCCCGAGGAATATCAAGACCCCAACAATCTCGCCGTGCGCGACTTCGCGCGCGCCGCCAAGCAGCGCATCGCCTTTCACGCTTGGCTGCAATGGATCGCCGAGATCCAACTGACCAACGCCCGCGAGCGCGCCAAGGCGGCGGGCATGCGGATCGGGCTCTATCTGGATCTCGCCGTTGGTCTCTCGCCCGACGGCTCACGGGCTTGGGTGGGTGGCCCAGCCATCGCCCGTCACGCGCGAATCGGGTGCCCGCCCGACCCGTTCGCCACCGCCGGTCAAGACTGGGGCCTGGTCCCCTTCTCGCCGGTCGGGCTTTCGGAGGAACGCTTCGAGCCATACCGCTCGGTGCTCCGGTCCAACATGCATCACGCGGGCGCATTGCGGATCGACCACGCCATGGGCCTGCAACGGCTCTATTGGATCCCGGAAGGCGCCACGGCCAAGGAGGGTGCCTATGTGGCCTATCCCTTCCGCGAGATGCTGGAAGGTGTGATCGAGGAATCGTGGATCGCCCAGACCATCGTCATCGGCGAGGATCTCGGCACGGTGCCCCCAGGCTTCACCGACATCATGGGGCGCGCGGGGCTCCTGAGCTATCAGGTCTTCTATTTCAGCGAGCAGGGCGGCGAGTGGATCCTCCCCCATGCGTATCGCCGCGAGGCCATGGTCTGCGCCGCGACCCACGATTTGCCGACCTTGCGCGGCTGGTGGATCGGCAACGATATCGACTGGCGGGTAAAGACAGGCCGGGCCACGGGGGCGGAAGCCGGGTCGCAGCACCAAGAGCGCGTGCGCGACCGGCAGCTTGTCCTCAACGCCCTGGTCACGGCACAGGCACTGGCGACGAATATGGGCCATGCCGGGTCCGGGGAGATGCCCGACGAAGTTCTCATCGCCGTTCATCGTTTCCTCGCCATCACGCCTTGCCGGCTGCTCGCGGTGCAGCTCGACGATGCCCTCGGCACCACCGAACAGCCGAACCTGCCGGGCACGATCGATGAGCACCCGAACTGGCGGCGGAAGAACGCCGTCGCCATCGCGGCGCTGGCTGAGCACAAGCTGTTTGGCGCCGTGACCCAGGCTGTTGCCGCAGAACGTCCACGGCAGACGAGCTAAAGCGCGTCGGCCCCCATCTCGCCGGTACGGACACGCATGGCGCCTTCGAGCGGCAGCACGAACACCTTGCCGTCGCCTATCCTGCCAGTGCGCGCCGCCTCGCCAATCGCTTCCACCACGGCCTCCGCCACGGAGGCCCCGACGGCAAGCTCAAGCTTCACCTTCGGCACGTATTGTATGGCGTACTCGGCACCACGGTAGATCTCGGTCTGCCCCTTCTGCCGGCCGAAACCGCGCACCTCGGAGACCGTCATACCCTGCACGCCCATGTTGGCGAGCGCCTCGCGCACCGCTTCAAGCCGGTGCGGCTGTATCACTGCGATGATGTATTTCATGGTCTCCGCCTCACATGTTGTAGCCGCGTTCCCCGTGGACATTGATGTCGAGCCCTTGCTCCTCGACCTCCGGGCTAACCCGCAAGCCGACGACCGCCTTCACGAATTTGATGATCAGGAAGCTGACCACCACCGACCAGATCAACACGGCGACGATCCCGGTGAGCTGAATGAGCGCCTGGCCTCCCATGGTCCGGCCTTCCGCCAGGCCGATGCCACCGAGCGTCGCATCGGCGAACACCGCCGTCGCCATGACCCCGAGAGCGCCGCCGGCGCCATGCACGGCCAGCACGTCCAGCGAGTCGTCGATTTTGAACCGATGTTTGACGAGCATCACCATGAGGTAACAGACCGAGCCGCCCGCCAACCCGATCAGGAGCGCGGCGCCTGGCCCCACATAACCCGAGGCAGGCGTGATGGAGGCGAGCCCGGCGATGGCGCCAGTCACCGCGCCAACAATGGATGGCTTGCCAAACTTCACAGCCTCGATGACGATCCAAACCAGCGCCGCCGTGGCCGCCGAGATATGTGTAGCGGTCATGGCCATGCCCGCATCCGCACCGGCGGAAAGCGCGCTGCCGGCGTTGAAACCGAACCAGCCGACCCACAGCATACAGGCACCCACCATGGCCATCCACGGCGCATGGGGCGGCCTCACGTCATGAGGAAAGCCCGAGCGAGCGCCAAGCATGACAGCAAGCACTAGGGCCGAAACGCCGGCGGTGAGATGCACAACGAGCCCACCGGCGAAATCGAGCACGCCGCGCTCGGCCAACCAACCGCCACCCCAGACCCAATGGGCGACAGGCACATAGACCAACAACAGCCAGAGCCCGCTGAACAGGATCACCGCGCCGAATCGCATGCGCTCAACAAACGCACCGACGATGAGCGCCGGCGTGATGATGGCAAATGTCATCTGGAACATGAAGAAGACGGATTCAGGAATGGTACCGGTCACCGCGTCCCGCGGCATCCCGATGAGCATCACCCTTTTCAAATCGCCGATCCAAGCGCCATCGCCGGAGAAGGTGAGGCTGTAGCCCACCAACAACCACAGCCAGA
>SDBV01013566.1_pt1 | contig 10354 bp, 12 predicted proteins | sample 2277081 | NCBI WGS metagenome assembly SDBV01 (sample SAMN10402039, study PRJNA504765) | marine sediment metagenome | isolation source: marine sediment core GS10_PC15, 223 cmbsf | place: Arctic Ocean: Southern Knipovich Ridge | collected 2010
CATAGAAGGCCAAGTCTTATCTACAAAGATAGTACCTAAACTTCTAGGTTGTTCTTTATTAAGAATCTCATTTTTAAGACTGGCAACTATATCAGAGGTAGCAAAAGAATCTTTAGGATCTAAATTTTGTAATTTAGCTTCAACTTCTTTATCTCTTTTATCCAACTGTTCAAAAAGATCATTTTCTATAACAAGAAGTTCTCTAAATATTTCAGGAACTTCTTCAGGATTTATTTCTTTAAATTCTAATGCTTCTAAAAGATGCTCTCCTACCCCTGATACAGGAATAGCCCCTCCTATTTGAGAAGCAAATTGATCATCAAATTCTTCATCAATTTCAATAGGAGCATCTTCTTCCTGAACAGGTTCTACAGGAGGAGGGGCTTCTTCTATAGGAGTTTCAGTAACTAATTTATCAGGCAAAAGAATCTCTTCTTCTGTCAGAATCTTTTCATCTTTAAGTTGTTCTGCCATATTATTTTACAGGAGCTTTTATATTAGGAGGAATGCCAGTTTCTACTTCTTTTTCTTTTGTACCAAATACTCCAGAAAATGGACGTTTTCTACCGGGATTTATTTGATTAAACCATCTTTCAAACCATCCCACTGTAGCTTTTGTATTTCTTTTTCTGGTTTCAGCATCACTACCAGCAACTTTAGTACGATCTTTTACAAACCCTAAAAATTCTTTTATCCTTCTTTGCATATCTGCTATTTCACTTTTTCTAAGTTTATTATTTTTAGCTAATGTTTCAGCATTTGTATTTAAAAATGTTAATATATTTTCAAGAGGTTGTTCAAACAATTCTTGATGTTCATTCCCAATCATTGCTTCTACAGCAGTTCTTAAACTTTGTCCTTGGGCAGGAGTAAACTTATCCAAACTAGTAGTAATAATACCCTTAGATACAGGTACCCACACTCTATCCATTCTATAGTTAGCAAACATATTCATTACTATTCGAGCAGCATTTCTTTCTGCACCAGGAAACTTAACACTAGTTTGTGCCGTTCTAGATAATTTATAAACTTCTGTAAGAGTATTCAGACCTTTTATACGGTTTATCCATGTAGGAAGATCTACTCCCGTCATATCCGTCATTTCTTTATTAACTCTAAGGGCAGCAAGTCCATTAGCATTTGATACTGCTATATTTATAGCCTGCGCTTCAAGTCTAGCAGATTCTAACCGTCTATTAAACTGAGCGTCATACATTTTTTCAAATTGAGGCACAAGATCTTGTAATTGTTTTATTATAGGCATTATATCTCTTGCAGTAAGGCCCAATTTAGCACTAGCCTCTTGTAATTTTACTATATATTCAGAAATATACGTATGTACACCTTCTACTAGTAATCTGGGAGTTACGCCATTAACTCTACCATTAGCCAATAAATTCATTATAGTACCAGAGGTAAATTGATTTAATGCTACAGTAACTTCTCCAACAGATTTTTCAAAGACTTGTTTTGAATAAGACCCCCCTTGTTCTCCTAAAGAAGCCCATCCAGGAGTATTACGCAAAGCACTTATACCAATAATTCCCTTTTCTAAACTACTAACAGCAAAAGTCATTAATTGAGATATTTGTATAGCCGCGGTAGCAGTTGCACTAGTACCAAAATTTTCCATTCCTGCTTTTTGTCTTGCAGATATTATTTTATTAAATATAGAATCCCAAACTGAAGCAGAGCGAGGTAAATGAGATTTAAATTTTGCCATTCCTGTAAGAATTACTTTATTAGTTTCTGTTATAGCTGTAGGACCTTCTTTACCAGTACCAAACCCAAATTCTACCTTTTGTCCCAATCCAGTAGTTGCTACTCCTCGTCCAGTACCAGCTTCAAATCTAACTGTACTACGAGGAGCTCCCTTTAGAAATTTTTCAATAAACCCTGCATTAACAGCACCAAATTTAGTAGTTCCTAATTTAATAGCTTTTTCTACTTCTCTAGTTTGGTCCATAGGATTAGGAAGTGCAGATATTCTATCTCGCTGTTTAGCAGCCCATTCTCCCAATCTTTTTTTATCTTCATCTGCTGTAAGATTACTTATAATATTAGTAAGTCCTGATAAAGAATTTAAATTAATTCCACCAGGGGTAATATTGCCAGTAGGACGAGTTCTAACACTAACACCTTGTGCTCTAGATATCTCTTGTTCTGTTCTAAATGCTTTTGCCATTATCCTGTCTTCAATGCTCCCAAATTAAATGCGCCCTTTGCAGATACTGCACTACCTATACTACCAATACTCGAAACAATACCACTAAATAATGCTGCATTAGCACGAGATATAGTTGCACTTCTTTCAAATGCTATTTGAGTTAATGTTATAGCATCCCCTCTTGCAGCTAATGCTGCAGTCTGATCAGAGAATGCTATTTCCCTCTTTAAGTTTGCTCTAACTGCTCCCAATGCCCCACTAGTAGGAGTAGTAAATCTAACATTTTGTGCAGCAGCTTGATTTAGTACAGCAGCTTGTTTTAGTCTAGCCTGTCGCCTTAAAGCAGCAATTTCATTCTGGCGCCTAGTTTCTGCCTCTAATCTAGCTATATCTACTCGTTGCTGCTCAATACCTGCACGCTTTTTAGCTGCACTCTTAGCATCTGATGCAGCTTGAGCTTGTAAAGCAATCCCTACTATAGCAATTATAATTGTCACTATTGTCCCAATTACTGGCATTATTCTACCCTTTTTACTTCTTCTTCTTTAAATTCCATTTCATCATTTAAAGCTATTAAAAAAATACCTCTACCTTTAGTGAGTTTAAGATCTCTTCCTTTTAAAGATTCATATATTCTAAAATCTCTAATAACAGTATCCTTAAAAATATCAAATATTTTTATAGGTATATCTCCAGTAACTACAAAAGAATATTTTAAAATATCTCTAGCATGATCTCGTAATACATTATTAAAATCTTCTTTAAATGCATTTATATTTTCTCTAGATGGCCTATATATTCTCATATGAACAATACAAACTTGCTCTAAACATTGTAGTATCACATCTCCATAAGGAGCATTTAAATCTTCTCCACATAAAGCTATATACTCAATTCCTTTAAATCCCTCTTCATCAAATGGTCGTTGATATATATTTAAAATCATCTGGTTCTCTTACGTAACATTTTAGTTAGTGGACTCCGTATAAGTTTTCTCATACTACCCCCAACACTACTACGAATACGAGATGTTTTTTTCTTCTTCTTAAATATAATTCCTTTTTCTTTTAATTCTTTTTTTGTCAGGGGGCGACCAAATTTTCCTCCTTTTGCTCTTTTACGTAGGCGTTCAGAAGGTGTCCCTTGCTTTTGTGTTGGCATAATTTACTCCTGTGGTAACAATGCGTCTGAAAGTTTATTAAATAAAATATTTCCAGACTGTTGAAAAGCACTTATATCACTATTTTTTAATTCTAATGCAAAATCAGCAATTCCCCCTAAAGTATCAAAGGCTCCTAAATCAGATTCTCCATTAAATATACTTAACTGATCCTCTCTATTAATGATAGTATTTAAAGGAACTTCACTAGTAGGAACATCATGTAGTAATAATGCAATCTCGTTATCTGAAAAATCCGGTTCATGAAATGCAGTATCAGTCATTTTTACCCCAGAATTGATAATTCCATCCAGTTAGATGAAAAGGTTTATCTACAGTACTTTCTAAAATAAATTGTACTGCATTCCCCCTACCTCTAATTCGTTTATTAAACCATGTATGACTATGCCCATCTTCTGCACCAGTATTTCTAGTAAGTCCAAACCTACCAGGAAAATACACAGCTGTAGCATCCCCATAATACGGAGAAGCTGTAGACGTTGCCCACATAACAGCTACTCTAATGATAGCCCCACCTTGTGTAATATCTACTAAATTAGCATCTAAAACATTAGATTCTGTTTGATCAAATAAAGCATATAAATATGCCCCACCCTTAACATGTCGAATATCTCCCCCAGTCAAAGTACCAAATATAGCTTTTGAATTATACGAGATAGAATACATAGAATCAGAAGCCCAATCTACATTACTATATCCTTCTAATATCCCAAAAGCATTATTAATATCTACAGTACCATCGCCATTATCAATACGTTGCCCAATAACAAACATAATAGAATCTTTGTTTTGAAATTCCCCTCTAACTACTAAAGAATCTCCAGCATTATTTAATAATAAAGAATCTGAATTATCTACGAGAAAATCTGTAGAACCTACAGAATTAAGAGATTTAAAAGGAAAGGCAATATAAGGTTTTCCAGCATCCCCACCATCATTAAATTCATATAGATAAAAAGCCCCCTTAACTCTACGATTAAATTGAGCACTTTCTTGTGCTTCAAAAGGAAGTAATTCAGCTATAAACCTAGTATCCATAACTAAACAATTAGTAAAATATACAGGGTGAAATGGAAAATGCTTGTTGTGTTTAATAGAAAAAATCTTAGACGCAGAATTAAAGAAATAATATAACTTTCTTTCATTTGCATTATATAAAACTAACGCACTGGCTTTTTCAGACTTAGGAATATTTCTATAAAATGTAGCTATTTTAGGTTCACTTAAATTAACAAAAGAAGGTTCTCCTGTAGTAGTAACAGAAATACTCTTTTCAATTTTACTAAGCCAAATGCTACTCTCTCCAAATATAACAAATTCTTGATCTACCTTTTCCAGATTATAATGGCCACCAATTCGCTCATCCAATATTAAACTTCGAGCAAAGTTAGTAGCCTTAAACACTCCATCAGGACCAGATATCTGAAAAATACCCGTATTTGTACCTATAAATAAAGAACCAGATTGTGCTAACAATCTAAATATAACCCCTGCCCCTTGTATAGTAATAAGTCCACCATCATCATCAGCTAAATTGGCATCAGTAGCATCAAAAGGATCTGCAGCCTGATAAAATCTATTTATCTTAGAATCATTATCTATAACTTGAGAAAAAAGAATTTCATTAGAAAAAGACACATCCCCAGATAACCAAACTCTACCGGCAAAAAATTCTACAGTAGAAGGATATGTATCTGAAACAGTTGGTACAGAATTAGTATCATATCTTTTTATAAATTGAGTAACATATCCAGTAGCAGTTAACCATGTAGCAGGAGAAGAAGGAACAGCAGAAAAATTTTCTGCCCAATACCTTTGCCAATTTCCAGTACCATCTCCAGGTCTATTGACAGAATCACTAGTATGTGCTTCTATACAATCAAACCACCTAGACACAGAACTAATAGTTCTTTTTACCTGATCATTTAATTGAGTGGCCTCTGGATTACGGATAATCACATCATAGTTTACAAATGTTAATGTGGAGTTATCTGCGCTTACTTCAAAATACCCAGGAAGAAGATGATATCCAGTAAAATAAACTCTCCTGCCAGATTGTGCATAAGACACGTGATGTAATTTTTGTTCTCTATAAGAAACAGAAGTTCTAGTACTAGTTTGAAATGGGGAATCAAAATTAACAAGTCCATCTCTATCTATTTTATATACTTGCCATTGGTTATTAATATCAGTAACTATACGCTCTACTAAACTACCATTTGGAGCAGTTAGCCTAACAAATACTGTAGCAGGACATTCTGCATCAACTTCATCTGTTTCAGGAGAATTATTTCTCACTGTATGTAAAAAATTCCCATCAAAATCAGCACCAATAAAATCTATTCCTAAACGTCTTAATATAGAACCATTTTGTTGTATAGTAATATTAATACTCCCATCCATTAATTCTGAAGGCAGAACATTAAGAACAGAAGCTTCTGTATTCAATCCCGAATGAAATCCAGATACAGGTAATTGAAATTTACGAGTTGTCATTTAATTTGGTTTCTTTAGTTTTCTGAGCCATAACTACTTTCTTAGTAGCAGTTACAGTTAAATCTTTTTTAATTCTACCAGGGCCTGCTTGCTTTTTAGCAATATCTAAATATTCCATTAAAGCATTTAATGCAAATGCCCTAGTAGTATATTTACTAGGAAGAGCATTCCCATTCTTATTTCTAATTTCATATAATGCAGTGTCTGCATCATGATGTATTTCATATCCAGTAACATTAGGGTATTGACTAAGGTCAGCGGTCATGTCAATTTTCATAATATATCCTTATTGTATAAGTGGGTTAAGAAGTACTGCCCCTCGTCGGGGAACTATATGCTTTCTACGGTCATTTAATATATCTATTACCCTTGCATTTCTAGCAAGAGCAGCAACAGATTTTACATATTCTCTATATATCCTCTGTGCCTCTTGTGTATCTCCCTTTAAAGTCCCCACAGCCTTAGATTCACATAAAAGACTTAGTGCAGGAAATGCTTGTAAAGGAAGATCAAATACATCTGCATTTTGACTTTTTCTAGCCACAGGAAGTTTGTATATTAATGCTCTAGATTTTGTTGCATCTAATCCACTGGCAGAAGGAATTGAATCAAATACTAATGTTTCATCATCAAAACTTGTAAACCATTGAGGATCTCTATCGTTAAAAACCTTTACATTATTAATTTCTTCTATATTATCTGCATCTGTATCCCGTGTAATTGTAATAGCAATAAATCGCTCAGTACCTAAATAATATACAACATTATCATTATAATAAAAATCATTAGGCTCAAGCGAAAATGTTCCAGAAGGAAGAACTAACTCATTTAATTGGGATCCTGTAGACAATTGAGCATACTCTCTCATATGTCTCCATCTAAACCCCCCAACCATTTCTTCAAATGCTCTATTGGCAATATTACTACACATAGACGATTCTTCTGTTTCATCTATAGAAGTAACATTTTGCCCATCTGTAGCTACAAGCATATCTTGTACTAAATTTAATAATGTAAGTTGCATTCTAGGCCGTCCGTTCGTATGCTATAACCACAGTTAACTCTCCAGCAGTATAATCTACAGCACCACCACTATAAGCAGCTACAATATCAGTACCAGCAACAGAATTAACAATTAAATGTGCTACAACACTGGGGAAAGGCATACCCGCATCCCCCCATCTAGCAGTATCTAAATTTTGTAGATTAGCAGCAGGAATAAGAGACCATATACTAGTTCCATCTGAAATAGATATTAATCTATCCCCACCACCCCCACTAAAATCAGTACCAACGCCAGTTAGGAATAATTCTCTTATTTTATATGTTTCTGAATTACTAGAATCTATTAGTATTTTAGTTGTAGCAGAAGCCAATTCACTTTGATTGACAGTAACTTCAATATATAGTATATAAGTACCCCCAACAGGATTGTTCTTTACTCCAGTAGCTATATTAGTCCAATCCCCAGAAGCAGCTCCATCTGCTATATACACTTGTCCAGTAGTAGCAGCAGCTACCCCCTTAGGTTCATGTAAATCAGAACCGGTTACAGAAGCATGACTAGTAGGCATAATTTATTCCTTTTAACCTGAAAGAGCTGCGCCACCAACATTTTCTACAATAGTACCATTGCCAGCACTATCGATGTATACAATAAGACATTCATTTAATGCATTTAAAGTAACAATAGCATTAGTACCATTACAAGTACCTGAAGTCATAGTACAAGTATGTGCAATAGTACCGGTAGCACTGGTATCCTTAACTACTAACAATCCTTGATGATTTAAAGCATCAGCAATCGTAGCAGCAATGATAGTACCTGTATGATTAAGTTCTATAAGTTGTATACCAGCAGTAACTGCACCTGTAATAACAAGCTCTTCAACACGAGCAGAAACATCTGCAGCATTATTAATTTCACCAGTAGTAGCAGTAACGCCATCTAAAATATTAAGTTCACCAGCATCAGCAGTAACAGTATCTAAAATATTAAGTTCAGCTCCAGTAGAAGTTACTGTAGTACCTGCGAGGCCAATAGTTTGAAAATCTGGATTTTTAAGTTGTGCAACAAGATTATCAGTATTTCGAATATCTCCAGTACCCCCTTCACTCCCAGCATTTACATTTTGGTAAGTCGAATTTGCCATTATATATTATCCTTTAAAAGGGAGGGGCCGAAGCCCCTACCCAAATTATATTAAACGTGTCCCTGCGACTCATACGAAATGAGTAACCTGAACGAGCCAACCCCAGCAGTGCCATCACGATCTGCAGTGACTTGAATAACGTCACCAGCATTAAAGTGAGAAGCATCTGAAGTGATACTATTTGAAAGGTAAACAGTCGTATCAGCAGATACAGCAACATCCTTATCAGTTGCTTTTGCAGCTTCTGTACCAGAACCAAACCCAAAGTATGCACACGTAACATCTGCCTGTGTGTCATTAATAAAGTCTAATTCCCAACCATTTGTACCATCCATAGCAGTAGCACCGTTGGCATACATAATACCAACAATTCGACCTGTATCTGCAGCAACCATCTGCCAAACAAAATCAGCCGATGTGGTTTCCACAGTACCACTGAACAAGGTTTGATCAATGATCTCCATGAACACTTGACCATCAGCCATCGTGTTTACAAGACGAGGAATCTCGTTAAAAACGAGAGCCACGGGGGCATTAAGAGTGGTAGTAGAACTACCAGTCTGTTCCGAACCAGTTCCGGTGCCTGCACCCGAACCAGCAGGAGTTCTTACTTGTGTCATATCATCTCCTCCTATTGGGACAGAATCACGATCAACGACTCTGGACGGAAAATCTTAATCCCGTAGCGAGTAGTGACGTGATACACATCAGAACGTGTGTTTTCATCATACCAAGAACGCATATCCGGCATCGCACGCATTGCACCAATAAATGCTTCCTCACCAACAATCATGTTAGCAAAAGCAGCAGTACTAGTTAATGCACCTGAATTCGGGGCCGTGGCAGTAATAGTTTCAGCAATGGAGTTATCCAAGAATAACGACTCGAACATATCCAATCCAGCAAAACGACCAACAAAAATGTTTCCGGCCATACCCTGTTTAAGATGGGCATTAGAACCATAAACATCTTGCTGGATCACATTACTGATCTGCTGTAACTGATAAGTAACAAGAGGATCGAAGAAGCCACGACGGCCTGCTCGGCTTACCTTTGCCTTATCTAAAGCAAACTTAGCTTTCTGTATATCGGCTAATGTCAGAGCGAAACTAGTACCAGTACCAACCCAACGGTGATCGGCACCGTTAATGGTATTGGGATTAGCGCTCGTCTGGCCGGATTGCAAGTTAGCAATATCCGACTCTTTCTGCTCCATAAGAGCACGAGTCAGTTTACCAACAAAGTTAGAAGTAGCTTGATTTACATAAAATGCATCATGTTTAAACTTCTCAGGGACCTTGAAACCTGCTTGATAATACTTAGTAATGGTAAGTGTAAAGTTACCAGTCGTCGGGTCATCCAACGTAATCTGAGCACCTTCGCTATAATTGCGAACGGTCATCTCGGAAAGAGTCGGAATATTTAGAGTATCACCATCAGGGAATTCAGTAATCCACCGAACATGAGTGTCAAGCTGCAGTTCTTCCTGCAATACGTCCTTGATTTCATTAGCCCAAATATTAGTTCTAACTAGTGAACTATTATTGACTGTATCAAGAGCCATAACTTGATTCCCTAACTTCCTTGTTTAGAGCAATTAAGTTGCCCAAAAATCATGTCCTTTATCCATTGCTTTTTCCACAGAGGCAAACAATTTGTCCTGAAAATCCTGAGTGTAATACTTACCAGGATCCTTTTTTCTAAGATCACGCGCAAATTCTGGCGTGAGCGAGCCATCGGAAGTATTAATGGCATCAGCAGAAGGAGCATTCAAAACACCAGGAGTGTTTTGGGTCGGAATTTGGACATTACTAGTATTATAGGAATTAATGAATTTAATAAATGCATCAGAATCAGTTTCTGCTAGGTTATCAATAATACCCCTTATAGAAGGATTACTATTTACAATATCTCTAACAACACCCAATCCAACATCTCTAGATCCAAATTCTTCCTCTAATTTAGCAAAGGATTGATCTCGAACCGCGCCTGCTTTATTAAGAGCATCTCGCTTATCAAGAGTTTGTTCTACCCGACGTTCAACTTGGTCTAAGTCAACAACGTTATTAGCGCCTGTACCTTGGTTATGTAGAGGCTCAATCGGCTCCACTGGCTCCTCCGGGTTACGGATTTGCTTTATAATTTCGTGGAGAGATTTCTCTCGTGCACGCATGTCTCTATTCTCTTCTTCAAGATTATCAATATGCGTGCTGGCATAAACATGCGCCTTTGCTAGCGCATCAGTTGTATTATATTTCTTATCTTGCCCTACTAAAGAATCTAAATGATCCAAACCTACAGTAGGTTCAGTAGGTACATTAATATCAGCAATTTCAGTAAGGGTTACATCATCAGTCA
>SDBV01013567.1_pt1 | contig 10354 bp, 10 predicted proteins | sample 2277081 | NCBI WGS metagenome assembly SDBV01 (sample SAMN10402039, study PRJNA504765) | marine sediment metagenome | isolation source: marine sediment core GS10_PC15, 223 cmbsf | place: Arctic Ocean: Southern Knipovich Ridge | collected 2010
CAGGCCAACCGCCAATCGCTAATAGCTAAAGGCCAATTGCCACTTTCCCCCTTCACCAGCGATGCTCCGACGAGCGTCCGTCGGGCCCATTCTCGCAACACCACATCCCTTCCCCCTCCCTGTTAATATTATTGGCTCTCTGAAACACTTTATGGGTACAAATAGAAGCAATCGCCTTCGGCGAAGTTGTTTTATCATTTCAAACACCCCCCAACCAAAGCCAGATATTTAAAAACGAAAGTGAGTAAAATGAACGGGACAGATAATAAATATTGCTCTCACTTTCCCGCAACCACCATGACCGCCTACCTGGCAAAGCCAGTCATGATTCAACACCCGAGGTTTCGCAGAAGTTCACTTCGAGGAAACTACCTATTTTGCCCTACACGCCGTTCCTATCCGCTAACAGCTGATCGCCAATAGCCAATAGCTGCTCTCCCCATCCTGTCCATCCTTGTTAGAACCTTGGCTCATTGCTGACAGCTAATCGCCAGAAGCCAACCACTGCCCCACCATCACCGCCAGATCCTCCAGCCCAATAAATCCATCCCCTCCCTCCGGCGCAAGATCGCAAAGCTCATTCCAGTTGCCCATCTCAGGCGTTGCCTGCCACGCGGCAGCCATCGCCGCAAAATCATGCATTTCCATGAAGTAAGTATGCTGTGAAAAGGTAGTCAGTTGTCGTTGCCGCCTGCTCTGACTTCCGCATACGAGTTTGTGTGCCGTACGGGCTCTACAATAGGTGCTTGACAGAATCCACTGTCGGGCGAATTCCGCTAAATCATTCGAATTGGATTATTTGTCTATGCCTTTCGTTTCCTGTTCTTAAGCAAAACCGTCCCTCCCAAACCAAAGAGCAACACCGTTGCCGGTTCGGGTATGGTAACGGTGAAATAATCGCTTCCACCTGTAAAGGAATCCGGAGTAAATTGCAGCAGTTCCGTGGACAAATTACTAAGAAGAACAGAATTTTTGTCAGAATCAGTAAGGTCGAGTGAAAATGTATAATCACCGACGGTCCCATCCCAGGTAAAGGCATATCTTGCTACAATTTCGCCGGCAACCAGAAGTTCCGAAGTCGGATTATCGGCAGTGTCGCCAAAGGCGTATTCATTGCTTCCTACGCTCTTAGCAACAGCACCTAATGAGTTGCCGTGTATCCAGTAACCAGAGTTACCTTCTACTGCTTCGCTTCCTGTTGCGTCAAAAGTCAACGTGCCCGGCCCACTGACGCTTATAGTAGTGTCAAAAGACTTGGCGCTGACGCCGTCGGAATCGTGAATTACGAAATCGAAGCTGAATATCCCACCTGCAACACCCACATTATCCGGCTTAATGATAACAGCGCCGGCTGGGATGGAAAAAATGAGACAACTCAACACAAAAACAAAAGATACAATTTTCATTATGCCCCCCGGCCTTTTCCTTGCGAAACAATTCAGTTTTTAAAAACTCACTTTAGGCTTTACGACATACATATTGCACTAAACACTACGGTAATAAAAGCCGCACAATAATCGCAAAAACATTGTCTGGCAAACTAACTACCTGTGAACTACTGCTGCCCCCAACAATAAGCTACTACTTCAACCCCGCTTATAAACGTATTATACAGCCTATATTTCTAAAAGTCAAGTGTAAACCCCGGAATTTGAAGCTTTCTTCGAAAAGAATTCCACTTGCAGGCTTATCTGTCATCTACGATTTTGCCAGTCCCGTAATAGTGGCGAATCCATCAGCGCAGCGGGCATGGCTGGCTTACTCCGCCGGACGGCTCAAATTCGCCATAGAAAGCGGCGTTTACGATAGCCCTGTCTGCGGCTGTTACAGAACCGCTGCAATTAAGGTCGCAATCACGCAATGAATACTGCCCAGCGGAACCGTCTACAAAAAAGCCGTTTACAATGGCCCTATCGGCGGCTGTTATAGAGCCGCTGTTATTTGCATCGCCGAGTAAAGCTATACCGAACTGTGCTTGTGCGGTACCGGTATTGCCGCAATCATCGCCTGTAACGGTAACCCTGACGGTTAAAGCCTGACCCGAATCGGAAATCCCGTACGGGTCATTACAGGACGGTGCCGCAAAAGTCCAAGTATCATACAGATCGCCGCCGGAAACCGTAGAAGGCGCAGTCGTAACATCATCCGGCAGGATAATCTCCCATTCATATGTATAGCTGCTGTTGCCCATTGGGTCTGTAGTTGAAACACTTGCCATCAAATTGGAATTAGTTTGTCCAGGCAAACTCTGATACATCCAACTGTTGTCTATATTCAAAGTAACATTCAAAGCTTCATCTTGTCCCGAAAACAGCCATTGCTCCAACAACAACGCCAGATCCTCCGGACCAATCATCCCGTCACCTCCCGGTGGAGCAAGATCGCATGCCACATTCCAATTCGGTGCGCTAGGCGTCGCCTGCCATACGGCAGCCATCGCCGCAAAATCACGCAAATCCACCTTGCAGTCCCCCGTAACATCCCCTTTAATCTTTCCATCAAATTCCGAAGGATCAGACGACACAAGCTCAATGCCTTCGCCAAGCCCCAGATTCCGCGAATACTGCTTGTCTATCGGATTGTTCCAGTGCTCATGCACCCCCAGGCTTTCCAATCGCGACCCATCCCCTTCAGGGTCATATAACACATCCGATGGCGGATCGTGAGCTAATGAGGCCTCATGGAGATAATTATCTGCATTGTCCTTCAGCACCCATTCTGCATTCAGAAAATCTAACCCCACCGAGTCAATCGCCACAGGGTCCTGCGAAGCTAACAGGCTTGCAGGCCAGTATCCATTGAAAGGTGCTGAATTCCATTTAGTTGGTACTCCATTCCACTCATCGGAGCCATAAAGGCCGTCAATCATATAAAGAATTGTTTTGCCACCCAAGTGTTCATGTCCCATCAGATCCACTTGTGGATCATAGCTACCCATGCCGTCTTCCCACGACCTCACATGAGGATGCAGGGCATGAGGGTTTCCTATGCTGCCGAAATGGTTTTTTCCGCAAAGTGTGACGGCTGTTCGCAAATTGTGCCGTTTGAGGATGGCCAGATTGATCATATATTTTGCGTCAAGCACACACTGCGGAAGTTTGCTGGCATCTGCATCGGTGATCTCGGCAGAATATGCGATCGCATCCGAGACCCAGCCAATGTTGGTGTTGTAATTGACTTCGGGGAACTCTGCTGCGCACCAGTTATAGACAGGCTCACCTATCGGTCGAATCGCATCGTAAACAGTAATTGCTGATTCACTGACACCTGCCTGATAGACAAGTTGACGCAACAGGGAGCGAACAAGATGTGGCGATGCATCAATCATATTGTAACGGCTTCTGTTATTCATATTTATCTTAACGACAACTCTTTCGCCAGCCTGATACCCAACATCGTCTTTACCCTCTTTCTGATTAGAATATCTGAAAAGAGTATCCCATGCTGATGCATCGTTGGTTTGCCCGGTAAGCCAACGTAAAGTCTTGGAAAACATTGAGTCCACCGCTTCCTGATCAGTATTGGCCCCTTCCCACCAGTTGCCATCAACGCCATCCCAGGACGTAGCGTTCGGATCATGCACCCAGACCACCCGGCCCGGATATGTGCCCTTTGCCTCACCAATTGGTGAATTAACCGGATCTGCAGGAATAAAGTCACCCTTGACTGTCTCAGAATTGTAACTTATCGTAAAAAACATTGCGGCCAAACCGACACCCACACAAATAGTAGCTAATAGATAACGTGCCTGCCGGATCCACTTCCTCGCCTTGCCAAACGCCACCGCTGCCCCAAGCAGCCCCATGACATAAATCACAAAACTGGAAGCTATGGGAAAGGCTGCTCGTTGACATGGATATGACGCTCTACTGGGCTTCGGTATAACTCGAATCAGAAACCACACAAGCGCTATCAGCCCCGTTGCCGGCCAGACACACTTAATGGCCCAGCCCTTCAACCGGGCTACAAAACCCGATTTCCCTGCGCTTCTGTGCTTGCATTTCATGTGTCTATAAAGTCTAATGTCGTCTCACCCTTCACCATCCCCCAGCCACTTTCACACGCATTTGGCACACAAAGCGATCTTAACCATCCTTTCGTAACCGTTTCTTTTTGCTTCCGTTTGTTCAGAAAACGTCGAGATAAAACGAAGACACTTTAGTCCCATCAAAACGACTATCAAAGGGCACATAATAAACATTGTACTTGCTGGGGGATTCGTAGAAACCGAATCGTTGAAACAACCTTTGGTCGAAACATCCCGTGGCAGGTGCACATATCAATGCAACACTGTCCCAATAAGAATCGGCCATCATGGATGCTACAAAATCTGCAATCTGCTTTTCCGTCATGTCCCCAAACGCCACATGTTCCAAGCATCCGCAAAGCGATGTCTTGTCCCCGACGAGTGTTCTAAGAAAGACATTCAGAAATCCAAGTACCCTCCCCCCCCTCTCATAAACCCACGTTCTTGTCAAACATCGCCCCATAAATAAGTAATCAATTTGTTCCAAAGCCCAAACTTGAGCAATATCCAATCTTTGTCCCATGGAGGTAAGTAGCTCCAGGCAATCCTTGCTCATCGAAGAACTATAGGATTTTGCCGGCCTCAAACCCTCTGAGTTCAACCTCCGCCTGACCATATTTGGCATCCCAAGCATTTCACTAAAGGTGCTCACATGCAGAACTGATTGCTGAAGACGTTGAAATGTTAACCGGTTTGCTCGATCGGCCTGCGTGTCGGCATGTGTGAAAAGAAATAAACCTGCATATCCCCTCTGCTTTGCTGCGGAAAGAAGTTCTTTGTGCAGTCGCCCTCCAATCCCGAAAAGAGGACACTTCTTACTGGTACACCACCATTTGCCAAACACCACCGGCATTACCCGTCCACGATAGCTCACAGTACGAGGGAGATAAGACAAGAAACCTGATATCTCATTCGCATACCGATACGCAAGGCTCAAGGGGCTGTCTTGGGACGGTAAATTCAAATGAGCGTCAAGAAGTTCTAATGTATACTTCCAAGTGGGACGCGGCCACGCTTCTTGCAGGAACCGGCTGACTTCTACCAACTTAGGATTGTACTCCAAGTTGCTTGAGGGATGCTCGATTCCAGACGATTGGCTTGTTTGTGACATATCAGAAACCCCTCTTCGATGTTTTTGGCGAAAGCTGATCGCCCCATCCCACATAAGGCCATGTACATCTCACAGAGTCGCCGGGAAGCTACATCCCTGACTACTGTTTGAAGACACCTTTTCGCAAATCAGGATAATTGATCTTTCCAGCAGCAGTCTTAGGCATAACATCAATCACCTCAATATGGCGAGGAACCATATAAGCCGGCATTTGCCTGGCGCAAAAATCAATAATCGTCTGGCAAAAGTCCTCCATTTTAGCCTGCTCTTCGTCGGCTGGCAAAACAAACACTTTGATGACCTGTCCAGCAGCTTCGTCCGGAATGCCAACCGCAGCAGCCTGCTTTACCAGACCCGTTTTGAAGACAACCTCCTCAATCTCAGTTGGGCTGATTCGGTTCCCTGAACATTTGATCATGCCATCTCTTCGCCCGATAAAGTAAAGATATCCGTCCTCATCGGTTTTTACAATATCACCGGAAAACACAACCTGTTCTGTGACTTCTCCGTCCTGCCCATTCCATGGATAAGCCCGAAACCTTCTGGCTGTTTCCTCTGGACGTTTCCAGTATCCAAGCGATACGGTAGGCCCTCGGTGCACAAGTTCACCCTCTTCGTTTGGGCCGCACAGTACACCCTCTGCTGAAACAACCATTATCTGCGTGTTTGGTATGGCTTTACCCATGGAAGTGGGACGTTTATCAAGTTCATGCGGAGGCAAATACGTAGAACGAAATGCTTCTGTCAGCCCGTACATTAGATTGATTTCGACCTGCGGAAGCGTCTTGCGCAGCTTTTCCAGCACTGCCGTAGGAACCGCACCGCCGGAATTCGTGATATATCGCAAATGCGGCAATGATGTTCTCTGTAGTGAAGACCGAACCATGATCGCCCAAATTGGTGGGATACCCGCAAAGCCGGTAATCTCGTGCTTCGACAAAGCTTCGACAATCTCATTTGGAAACTTGAAAGTCAGGAAAAAATAAGTGCCGCCTTGGGCCAGCATCGTGATTAGTTGATTCAAGCCATAGTCAAAAGACAAGGGCAGCACGCCAAGCAATCTGTCTGATTCCCTCAAATACAGATAATCAGACACAATCCAGCACCCGGCCACAAGGTTCTTGTGAGAAATCATTACACCTTTGGGTTGGCCGCTTGATCCTGACGTATAAAGTATGGCAGCAAGATCATTTTCAATGGCTGCACAGTTTCGCGGCAAACTTTCAGAACCGGCCATATCTTCGACCACAAGCACCTCTTTCAGGTTCGGACACTGTCCGAGAACTTCACGGATCTGCTCATGCCTTTGGCGAGTCGTAACAAGGACTTTGGCCTCTGAATCACGAACGATGTGCAGCACCTGCTCAGGGTACAGCAACGCATTGACCGGCACAAAGACGCATCCTGTCGATGAGACAGCAAGAATAGTAATTGCCTGGTTCGCATCGTGGTCCAGGAAGAACGCCACCCTGTCGCCACATTGCACCTTGGCTTCTCGCAGTTTCGACGCGAAGAACCCGGCTTTCTCATAAAGCTGCTGATAGGTGAGACTTGTAGTGTCATCCACTACAGCCGGTTTATCCGGCAACCTGTTCCAGACCGTCAAGAAAGGGTGGTGTACCAAGTAGTCCATTTTACAATCCTCCACAAATTCATTTATCCTGTGGCAAAACACGACACCGTAAACAAAACCAGTGCCCGCATCATTAACCGGGGCGCGAGAGTGAACGTTTCACGTACTCGATGATTCTTTCCACATTGCCAAAGTTGTTCTCCCCCACATCCATGTCTGAGACAGTGATATCAAATTCAGATTCGACGAAATCGATTATCGTAAGCAAGCCAAGAGAGTCCACAACACCGGAATCAATCAATGAGTCCGTTAATTCCAAAGATTTCTGTCGTGCCTTTGGAAAATTCAAGCATATGAATTCATACAGCTTCTCACCTACATTTAATCCTGTCTGTTCTTCCAAAATACAGTCTCCTTCTACAGTCTTATTGCTGTCTCACATTACAACTCTATCTTACACTGTCCTTACCTTCGAGAGGATTTTGGAAAACGCCGAATTCCGGCTTTAGCTCATCGAAAGACTTTTCCCACCATTTCTCTTCGAGAAGTTTGCCTATAGTCTCTTCAGAAAAACGATATCGAATAACTCGCGCGGGATTGCCAACCATAACCGCATACGGCGGCACATCCTGATGTACTACAGCCCCCGCCCCGATAATGGCTCCATCGCCGATCGATGAAACACCCGAAAGCAGAATCGCGTTGTGGCCGATCCACACATCATTTCCAATTGTAAGTTCGGTTCTTGTCAGCAGATCTTTTTCGGCGTATCCGAGGAATGGATTGTAGAAGAGCGGATGAGTGGATTTGAGATTCATAGGATGATTGGCGTTAAATCTCTGCACGGTCTTATAGATCGCAGTATACCGCCCTATCTTGGTTCCGGTCCGGAAATTGCCATAAATAAAACAGCCTCTCCCGGTATACATTCCAACTTCGATATCATGGTACTTAGAGAAGATCCGACGGATTGTGACTGAGTATGTCGCCCCTCCTTCCAACCGTAGTATCATGTACCTGATCAGCCTGCGAACACTGCCTCTTTTCACTGCCCCATACACCGCGTACAACACGGCCCCGAGGAACCTGGCCTGACGCCCTCCTCTAAATTGTCCGGTTTCAATAACTTTCATACTCTTGTTACTCCTAACCCCTCCCGTTGCAAAGCTCAGGCTGGCCGGGCCAGCCATGATTCTATGAATCACAGTGGCCTTGATTTCCCTCGCGACCAAAACGCCCCATCTCATCTCGCAGCTTATCCTACGCCGAAATTTCCTCCAGAAACCCAGTAATCTGCTCCACCACCCCCTGCCAATTCGGAACACGGGCCTTGGGGACAAACGTTTGAAGCAGCTTAATCCTCTCGGCAAGTTCCTCTTCATCATATGCAGCTAAAACATGCCCCAACTGTTCAAACTTTCGCGCCGTATCCACCTGGTGATCATTCACTACTTCCCCAAACCGCTTTAGCCGAGGCATCACCAGCAGCGGCTTTCCCATTTTCAGTGCAAGTGCAATATTGCCCATCCCGGCATGACTGATCATTGCATCACAGGAATTCAATACTGTATCAAACCTTTCCTTTTCAAGACTTACAACATACTCCATTCGCTTGGGTAAATAGCTACCGGGCCCTATCTGAGCAAACACTGTATCTTGAATAAGCTGCCGCCCAATCGCTTCATCAACTACCTTGACAAGCCGATCAAAGCCAAATTGTGTTCCCACCGCCAGGAAGATCATATCACTTCACCTGCATATTCAACGTTCGGATACATGGCCGCCACTTCGGGCCACTGGCTCAGGATCAGATTAGCAAACGGACGAATCATCCTGCCGCTCATTGAAAGCTTACTGGCGTTAGCGATGCTGTCGATCCAGACTATCTTCGCGCCAGACAATTTACCCCAGAAACACATCAGAAACCCCGGGGCAGCACCGGTACTAAGCACTACGTCCGGCTTCTCTTGCAATACAATCTTAAGGCATTTCCACATTACTCCGATAGTTTTGAACGGATGCTCCCGGTTACACTCTCCGACAATGTACGTCCGCCCTATCGCCTCCAGCTTATCTCGAACCATCTGGCCTGTGGAAACACAAACAACCTCGTAATCCTTCCAGACAGGCTGAAGCGATAATAATTGACTCAGATGACCGCCCGCCGAGGCGACCAGCATTATCTTGCCAAATCGGTGCATCCTATGTCCACCTTCTTCTCCAAAGGAATCGTGTTTCCTCGGCAGATTCTCTGAAGTTGTTCTTTTCGATTAAACCGTATGACATCCGTTGGCGTTTGAAGTGGGAGCCTTCTGGCACACCCGTAGATGTAGCCACAAAACCGAGCCACACCGGCAAGGAGATATGGTTTCTCCATGCAGGACCGCTTAACACACTTCAAGAGCACAAACAATGGATGACTGCCTATACCATACTCATTGAGGCCCAGAACAAAGCGGGCCCGAAGGATGCTTCCGGCATTGCCGATTCCGGTAGGGCGATGATGAACAGCTTTGATGTCTGGAAATGACCACGTTTTCCAACCCTTCATTCGGGCCATGACACAGGCCGCAGTATCCTCCCCTCCATATTTTAGCGGCAGAAACCCACCAATCTGCTCAAATACTTCTCGCCGAAAGACCATGATAGCCTTGGGCGTCGATCGCCGGTCATTTAGCACCCTGCTTAAAGTCCCATTAATCAAGTTTTCATATATCCCTGAGGCGATCCCCAGCTTCGGGTCTTGCTCGAAACCTTCAAAAATATCCTTATAATACGTCGGCGGCAGGGAGATATCCGCGTCCAAAATCGCAACGTGCCCAAACGAAAGGCCTTTCACCTGATCATATCCCGCCATAATCGCATGCACATTACTGCCAAAATACGTTTGTCCCGCCACCTTCGGTCTATAAATATATCGAATCCACTCATGTTCCTGGGCATATCTCTGAATAATATGGACAGTCTCATCGGTGGACCCATCGTCTACAATCACCCACAACAGCGGCCTGACCGTCTGAGCAATAACACTCTCGATTGTCGCGCCAATATATTTTGCCTCATTGTACGCGGGAGTAACAATAATGTATTTACTCATGGTATCATCAAATCCACTTGGATTTCTTCCGGCTTTCAACGGCGTCTTCTAAACATTTTGTACATCCACTCCCCCACAGTAACTATCTTGCGTTTGAACCCGTTCGGATAGTACTCAAACGGCCCCGGTGCTGTAACATCTACTCCACCCATTCCTTTCTTGAAGCTGTAAACGCCTGGATTACCCTCTGGATCAATTCCCCCCAGGTCATACCATCTAAAATCTTGTTCGCGAGCATGACGTACCCCATCCCACTGGATTAGATATGATACTCGGCTCGCCAGGGCCACCTTCGTATTGGCCCTGAACAGGTTCACCGCTGTATCTCCAAGCAAACTCGACACATGTCCTGAAATCAGGACACCTTCCTCTTCGCACAAAGCCACACGCATCCTCTCTGATTCCGGCAGCGACTTCTGCACTTCAACATAAAACTCCGGAGCCAGGTCAACTTCAAACTTTTTTCTCCCACGAAACACTTTGTACAGGTCGTAGAATCGCATAAGCGATTCAACAGAGTAATCGCTTCCAAGAGAGTTGGTTCCA
>SDBV01013568.1_pt1 | contig 10354 bp, 10 predicted proteins | sample 2277081 | NCBI WGS metagenome assembly SDBV01 (sample SAMN10402039, study PRJNA504765) | marine sediment metagenome | isolation source: marine sediment core GS10_PC15, 223 cmbsf | place: Arctic Ocean: Southern Knipovich Ridge | collected 2010
GTGTGATGTGAAACCGATGGAGACCAGATCGTCCCTGTCGTATTTCTTTTTGGGGTGGGAGATGTGGTGTATGTCGAGGACATGTTCACCTTTAGGGGTTGTGGCCTCTATCCCCAGGGCATTGATGACCAGCTTGTCCACTGGCAGGAGGCGGGTAGGATCGTAAAAAGAACCTGTTGGGGTCTCCCCCGGCGTTTTGATTCTTAGCCCATTTGGCTGCACTTGCACGAGTTTGACAAGCCCTAGTTCACGGTGTTGTTTATCCATGGTTGGTCCTCCAGGAAGGGTGTGATTTTATGTGTTAATTGATTTTTAGCTAAAAAATAATCAGAAATTGATTTTATCACACCAAAGACTAATAAATCCCCCTAATCCTATCCACAATGTGCTTTTCAGATGAAAATGTGTCAGTGGACTAACGCTCGAAATTTCATCCTTCCAGGAAAAACAAGGTCACATCCCGCTGACTTCACGGGCAGTGTAAAACAAGTATCTATCTAATAATTCTGCCACCAATACGAGCGTAAAGCACACTGCATATAAACTGGGGTCGGAACGAGTCTGAAAAACCATGAAACCCAGGAAGGCCATCCCCAGTATTCCCATAAGTAAACGAATGTAAAATATGTTTTTGTATTGTTCAATTAGTCCTTGAACTGACTCTTTCTCACCGATCGAACCTGAGAGCATTTGTACGATCCTGGTAAGGATAGAAACAAATCTTCCTCCCAGTAAAATAAGTACAAGTCCCGAAATCGAAGCGACCACCTTATAAGCAGAAGACGAATCTGGGATAAACTCTCCTGGGGTGTTGACTACAAATACAACACTAATCAGTAACCCACCGAGAATGAGGGCGGTAAGAAAGAATGAGATCATTGTATAAATTGTGTTCCAAGATGGGACGGTGCGGATCATATACAACTTGGACATTGAGTAAATCAGCATAAATCCAAAGAACACTGCCAACCAGGCAGCCCCTGAGCGTAACCCATCCGAACCTACTTGCCAATACTGCATGGCTGTGAATACAATACTTGTCCCAGTAAAGAGGACCGCAAAAAATATTTCCCGGCTCAACCAGGAAGAACGCAGATTGGTGACTGCCCGATAAGCAATTACAGGTGTCCCCAGGTGAAGGAGTGACAACAAAAGGCTTCCCAGCATGATTGCTTCTACCACCAATAATGGCGTCTGCGTTAATCTCTCCACCAGAGCTTCTTCATTTCGAGAAGATAAATAAAGCTGGGCACCCCAAAGCACCCAAAATGCTCCTACTGCCATCTGGGAGAGGATCGTGAAGAGGATCAAAGATAATTTCTTCATCTTAGACCTCCTCTCGATTAGAGATTTTAGAGGACCCCATAATGGCACGATGGGCATCTTTATGAGGGGTGATCACAACAGAGGGTTCAGTCAGTGTGGTATCCGGCAGGGGGGAAACACCTACACCCTCACCATATTTTTCCACCAGTTCGGTGATCTCGCCAAATTCCAGTACTCGCATCGGGCAGGCCGCTACACAGGCTGGGGATTTTCCTTCATCAATGTAATCGTAGCAGAAATTGCACTTGGTCATCTTACCCGCATTTGGATCATACTGCATTGCGCCATAGGGGCATGCCCAACTACAATATCCACAACCAACACAATTTTTCTCATTGATCAAGACAATTCCATCATCCCGTTTATAGATCGCTTTGGTGGGGCAAACTTCCTTGCAAATTGCCTGTTGGCAATGATTGCAGGACATAGATACATTGTATGCAAACACACTCGACACCCAGGCATCACCATCTTGCAGCCAGTCTCCACCTGAAACCTCATATACACGACGCCACAAACGGCCTACCTCCAGGCCGTTTTTATCCTTGCATGCAACCTGGCAAGCTTTGCATCCGGAGCAAGATGTTGAGTCAAAGTAAAATCCGTATTGCTTAGCCATCCGGTTAGCCCTTTACCTTTTCAATCTGAACCATAATTGAGTGCAGCGCATTGCTGAATGTCCAAGGAGTCCAGCGTTCCGAGGTTAAGACATTTGTTGAACCACTTTGGTCAACTCCCTTTTCGTCTGGAGACCACCAAGCGCCTTGAGGAATATCGACCACACCCGGCATGATCCGTTTTGTTATCCGGCATTGAGAAACGAGGGCGCCACGTTGATTGAAGACCTTGACTTTGTCTCCATCATTGACCCCACGGGCTACTGCATCAATAGGGTTGATAAACACTCGTTGGGGAAAAGCTTCTTTAAGCCAATCGTTATTTGCATGTGTTGAGTGGACACGTCCCATGCTGTGGTGACCCATTGCCTGGAGAGGAAATTTCTCTGCCGCCGATCCGAAAGGGCTTTCTACTTCTTGGATATATTTTGGTACAGCCGTAATTACATCCGGTTTGCCTTTATCATGCAGGGTCTTTGAAAATATCTCGATCTTGCCCGATGGGGTTGATAATGGATGAGCTTTTGGGTCTGCGCGGAAATCTTTGAGGGCAACTGCCGGATTGGTCACTGGGACTGAATAGACTCCAATATTAGATGCTTCAAATTCATCCATTGTAGGAACATTAGGAAAACGCGCTTCTCGGTAAGCTTCAATAGACCATTCGATCCAAGCGCGCTCATCGCGTCCCTGGGTATACTCTTCCCCGATCCCTAATTTCTCAGCAAGTTCAGCACAGATGCGATAATCGCTCTTTGTTTCACCGAGAGGCTCAACTAGCTTAGGCATTAAAATAAGTTCATCCCCATACTTCCAGCCGTCTTCAAGCCCCCAGGTCTCAAATTGGGTACAGGCCGGTAAGATGATATCGGCAAAAAGCGCAGTTGAAGTTAAGAATTGGTCTTGCACAGCGATAAATTCTACAAGGCTTTCATCACGAAGGATTTCGATTGTGCGGTTGATGTTGCCATGTTGGTTGACGAGGGTATTGGCTGCCACTGCATAGATCAGCTTAATGTTGGATTCTAATTTATCTACCCCAATCACCCCATCCTCAGGTCCCATCTCTGTACCACGCAGTACAGCTTCAGTCCATAGGAAAGCGGGGATCGCGGCTTTGACCGGGTTTTCCTCCATAGGAAAAAGGGACCATAGTGGGCCGCCATCATTCGCCTGGTAGGCCATGCCGCTGGCCCAGCCGCCGGGAACACCAACATTACCGGTGATTGAGGCTAAAACACAACCCGCTAGCACAGCCTGCTCCCCATTATCCCGGCGCTGCATACCGTATCCTTGATAGAGCACACCGGGCTTGATCATGGCATATTCCCGCGCAATCCTTACAATGGTTTCACGCGGAACACTTGTTATGGCTTCAGCCCATTCTGGAGTTTTGGGAATGCCGTCTTTCTTTCCTAAGATGTAGTCTTTATAACTTTCTTCCTGTTCCAGGCCAGACGGCATTTGGGTTTCGTCGAAACCGATACAATGTGTGCGGACGAATTCCGCATCGTATATATTTTCAAGGATCATCACATAAGCCATTGCGCTCATCATGGCTACATCTGTTCCTGGACGAATAGGGATCCACTCATCTGCTAGGCTTGCGGCGCTCATGCTCATCCGTGGGTCAATGCAAACAACTCTGGCGCCATTTTTGCGAGCAGATTTGATCAGGAAATCGCTGTTGGTGCCATCTCGCATTTCAGCCGGGTTCCAACTCCACATCAGGATATATTTTGAATTCAACCAATCCTGGCGCTGGTTGCCAGTTACATTTGTGCCGTAAATATATTCTGTGGCTTGCTCGATAACCCCCCAACTATAGCTGCTGTAGTAACCCAAGCAGCCTCCGAACAAGTTCAACAGGCGCTCGGCATTAGCAGAACCCATCGTATGGCTGCTGCCACCTGTGCCATAGGGGATGTGTAAAGCGCTATTTCCATAAGTATTTTTGATCCGCTGCATTTCGCCTGCAAAAGTATCAAGGGCCTCATCCCAGGAGATACGTTCAAATTCACCTTCACCGCGTTTCCCTACGCGCTTCATCGGGTATTTCAACCGGTCGGGGTGGTATTGGCGGCGCAGATATGCACGCCCACGGACACAGGCCCGCAGTTGGGGATCTGCAATACTGTCGGGGCGGTCGTCCGTTTCCAAGCGCGTTATAACCCCATCTTTAATGTGTGCTCTTAACAGGCAACGACCGCCGCAGTTATGCGCCGGGCATCCAACTTTTACTATTCGTTCGTTAGTTTGCATGTGAACACCAACCTATCTTCTATGGATATTCTCTACCTCTATGTTGCCAACAGTATGGAAACTATGGACAGGAAAGATAAAATATTACCTGGCTCACGGTTTTGTTTTTCCAGTATTTTTCTCCGGTTGGGATGTGATTATTTATTGTCCTTGTGGTTTAGCCAAAAATAATTAGAATAGATTTTATCATAACTAGATAAATATAGAAAATAGTTATCATTGCGCTTGACACAACATGTGAAACACAATACAATGTCATAAATGATAAAGTCATTCAAGGATGCTAACACAGAAAAGGTGTTCCTAGGCTTTTTTGTGAAGGGTTTGCCTCAAAATATTCAGAGGCGAGTCTTGCGAAAATTAGAACACTTGGATAATGCGACTTCTTTGAATGATCTTCGTTTTATTCCAGGCGATCACCTTGAGAAATTGAAGGGTGATCGGGAAGGCCAGCACAGTATTAGGATCAACGAACAATGGCGGATCGCTTTCACTTGGGATGATAACCATGCATATGATGTCGAGATCGTTGATTACCATTAGGAGAACTAATATGAGAGACCGGATTCCTCCCATACATCCGGGAGAAACATTACTAGAAGATTTTATGAAGCCGTTGGATATTTCTCAATCAAAGTTGGCCCGTGAACTTGGTGTTGACCCCCGGAGGATCAATGAAATTGTGAATGGCAAGCGCAGCATCACTGTTGATACGGCTTTGCGATTGGAGAAATATTTTGGCGCTACCGCCAAGTTTTGGGTAAATTTACAAACTTCATACGATCTACGGATGGCCGATTTTGATCGGGAATTGTCTCAAAGTCTAAATAAAATTGATCCCATTGCCACAACACCATAAAGATGGTATTTGATTTTGAAGGGGTTTATTTATTCATTCTTCCTAATCCCACCCATAACCATACCCATATCCGGACCAACAATCCAAATTTTCCCCATCCACGATTACAAAGGCATTATATAAATTTTCAGATCCATCATATTGGACCTGGAAAGAATCTCTATCAGAGCTATCAAGTTGATCCCACTTATTCTGGGCTGAATACAAGGAAAAGTGGAAGGACTGCCATGCCTGTTTCCAATCCTCATAGTTTTCATTCCGCAAAGCATGACAAGCAAGTGCTCCAGAAATAGCTTCGGGTTGCTCTTCGGTTCCGAAGATTTCAGCCAGGACGGGGACGACATCCGTGGAGAGGGAAGCCAAATACCCAACATCTAAAACATTGCCTTCGTTGATCCGAACGTAGTTTTGTCTGGCGATGAACCCATCCACGTTGAGGAAATTGAGAAACACAACAAAGAACAGGCCCGCGATCAGGAACGCGAAGGTGAAGTGTCGTTGGCGTTTAGTCAGCTCAAGGATAACCACTCCTAACAGCAGTAATCCCAGACAGATGGTGAAAACGTGGGTGTAGGTACGTAAGCGGGTGAAGCCGTAGGCGGATTCATAAAGCTGTAACCGTTTGAAAGAGGAGACCAAGATCACTGTGACAAGGGAAACGAGGAGGACTCCCAGGCCAGAGAATATTTTGTTTTCATTTAGAGTTTTTCGGATGGTAATGGTGGAGAAAACCAAGAACATGAGCAAGCTGATGAAGGCAACCGCGACCAGTTCGCTGAAACCACGCACGGCGTATTCTGAAAAGGTATAACTCCCCACCGCGACATTAGACTGTCCACCGAAAAAGTATTGGAATTGGATAATAACAAAAGCAAGGAACAGAAGGTTGACGCTGCTCAGAACGATACTGGCTTCTGTAAATCCGAGAAAGCGGGATTTACCGGATTTTTCCTCCGCAGTGATATTTTCATCGTGGTTCTTATAAAAGGCGTGGAGGTAGATACCCATTAGGAGATGAGCGAGGATGAAGATGTAGATTCCGCGAAAGATGTATTCCTGAAGGTTCTCAATCTCGAAAATCTTTAGAAACTTGCTCACGTTTTTCTCGAAAATGGGGTCAGCATTGGCAAGCAGTGAGGTTAGGATAAGGACAATCGGTAGGGCTAATAATAATCCGCGGACTACTGCAAGAATCCGGCGTGATGTCGGTAATTTCCCTTTGGGTTCTTGTGTGCGATTTGACTTGTCGGTGAGGACGCCCAATTGTCTGAAGAGGGCATCGATCCCGAGATTGAAAACCCCGATAAAATAGTCTTTGAAGGTGTAAAGCCACCACTTGCCGCCAAGAAAGGAGTGCGCCAGGACGCTCATCAAGAACAAGGTCGCGGCAAAATTTAGGAATCGGGTCATTGGTTCCATCCGGACGATAGTCATGATCGAGAAAAAGCTGATCGGGAGAAGCAGCCAAAGGGTGTTTTTGGCTGGTTTAAGTTCTTGTCCCCGCGCAAGATAGAATCCGACTGCCAACACGATGAACACGAAAATCGGGAAGGAGATCCCAGGCATTTTTTTCCAGAAGAGGAAGTCGAAAGACCAGCCTGTCAGAATAGCAGTTAGCACAAATTTATTGGGGCGTTTGAGGGTCATGAGCCGCTCCTTTTTATGGGTTATATGCTGATTGTATATTAAAAGGGGTATAAAGGCGATATTCTGAGTGTGGGAGGTTAAGCACCTGAGTGTTTATTCTATATAATCCCCTTACTGATCTTTTTCTGTTTTATCTGATTCATCTATCGGCGTGAACATCGTGGAAAAGGCAACATAAAGCATGAATCTCATATTTATGCCAAATGCTCCTGAATTCTGATGTTTTTCTTTAGATCATCACCAAAAAGTATGAAGGGGGAGGGAATATAATTAGGGCGAAAAGGGGTATTCGCTCTATATGCTTTTAATTGGGTGTTTCCAATAGATGATCTATTTTGAAAATATTTTACCGTAATGCGCTTGCCAGCATGGCAAAGATCATCACGAACGCAATCAATACGAAAAAGATATTGGTTAGGCTGATCTTTTTCCTTTTTGGAGCCACATTTTTTTGCCTTGGGGGTGGGCCTTTTTTCTTCTTCTGTGCCATTTTTCCTCTGATTAATTTCAGTTTTTGGTCAGGACACAGTATACAGCGAAATACATTTTCTGACAACTATCTACTGACTGCTGGCTACTGTAAACTCCTTCTCTCAAACGCCATCTTGATTGCCTCTTCCAATTCGTCCAATGTAACTGGTTTCATCACATAGGCGTCCGCGCCTTTTTCCAGGGCTTCGTCCACCTGGGCATCCGTGTGCTCGGAACTGAGCATGATCACAGGGAGGTCGTTGAAATCATCCTGCATCCGGATGAACTCCAGCATGTCGATCCCGGAGATTTCAGGCATGTTGATATCCAAGATGAGGAGATCGGGGCGGTCTTCTACAAAAGCTTTTGAAGCAGCCCGCGGATTTAGAAAGGGTAGGATCTCGAAATCCAGCAGCTTCATCATTAATGTGATGGCTTGGATCATTTCTTGGTCGTCGTCTACATGCCAGGCTATTTTCATAAGTTATTTTTTTGACCCTAAGGCCCTGAAGGTCTAATATATATTTTTTAAGTGCGGTTGCTCCCAAAGACAAATTGACTTTGTAAATTGACTGTTTCCATAAATAAGTTAGGAATCATGGATATGGTAATTTGGAATGAGGGATTTTAGCAGGTTTTCCTGATTCCTAATCACGAATTGACTGATCACTTGCCTGGATAATATTCTTTCCATGAGGATACGTCCCGTATCTTAAATAAGGTGACAACTCGAGTTATTTTACTATTCTAAATGCGATAGTATAGCATAGGCAAGGTCTTCGTTGATACCTTTCACATCTGTTAACTCGTTTATGTTGGCTTCCCTGATCTTTTTCAGAGAACCGAAATGAGTGAGGAGAGCTTTTCGTTTTTTGGGACCTATCCCGGGGATCGTATCGAGGATAGAGGTGATCCCTTCCCGGGAACGGCGTTTTCGGTGGGCAGTGATCGCAAAGCGGTGGGCTTCGTCCCGAATCCGTTGGAGCAGGTATAAACCTTCTGATTTGCGGGGGAGGAGCAGGCCGCGGGTTTCTCCGTGGATGAATAACTCTTCATGCTCTTTAGCAAGCCCTGCTATCTTGAATTTCTCCGTCAATTCAAACTCATCTAACACTTTGACAGCCCTACTTAACTGTCCCTTGCCGCCATCCACGACCAACAAGTCTGGCAGACGCCCAAAGGCGGGGTCGGGTTTGTGGGCTGGGTCGTCTTCTAATTCCCAATCAGCGATATAGCGGCGGAATCGGCGGGTGAGGACTTCCTCCATGCTGGCGAAATCGTCCGGGCCAACGACGTTGCGGATATTGAAACGACGGTAAAGTTTTTTGTTGGGTACGCCCTGCTCGAAGACCACCATACTCCCAACGATAGCAGTCCCCTGAGTATTGGAGATGTCGTAGCACTCGATCCGGTTGGGCGGAGTGTCCATCTTGAAGGCTTCTTGGAGATCAGCGAGGGACTGCTCCTGGCGGTGTTTGTCCGCTTCCCAACGGGACTGTAGCGAGGATAGGGTGTCAACAGCATTCTCGGTTGCCATCCGGATGAGGTCTTTCTTTTTACCGCGGCGGGGGATCTTTATCTCCACTTTTTGGTCATCCCCGCGGACTTGTTGAAGCCATTGTTTGATAATGTTGGCTTCTTCGATTTCTTCGGGGAGGAGGACTTCTTTGGGCAGGCTGGCAGCCTGGTCGTAGAACTGTTTGATGAACTCCTGAATCACGGATTGGTCATCGCTGTCTTCCGTCCCTTCCATGAGGAAATATTCACGCCCGATCATTTTTCCACCCCGGATAAAGAAGACCTGAATGCAGGCTTCCCGTTCGCTTCGGGCGATGGCGATCACGTCCGAATCCACGTATTCGGTGTCGAAGACGCGCTGCTTCTTGACCACTTCCTCTATGGCGGTCAGCTGGTCCCGGATTGCGGCGGCTTTTTCGTACTTCATATCCTCGGAGGCCGTCTGCATATCGATTGTCAGCCGAGCGGTGATCTCTTCTGTGCGCCCATTCAGGAAGCTGCACAGGTCTTTGATCATCTGGCGGTATTCCTCTTGGGATGCCTTGCCAATGCACGGCCCGGTGCACAGCTTGATGTCGTAGTACAGACAGGCGCGGTCGTCCTCCCCTGTGATGGTCCGGTCGCAGGTCAGGTACGGGAATATCCTACGGAGCACGTCGAGGGTCTTGTGGACTGCCCAAACACTGTAATAAGGGCCGAAGTAGCGCGAGCCGTCGCCTTTCATCATCCGGGTGACCGAGACGGTAGGGAAGGGATCTGCCCAGTGGACCTTGATGTAGGGATAGCGTTTGTCGTCTTTTAGGCGGACGTTGTAGCGCGGGCGGTACTGCTTGATCAGGTTCATTTCCAGGATCAGCGCTTCCAATTCCGATCCGGTCACGATCCATTCGATGTCAGTGATCCGTTTGGCAAGCTCGCGGGTTTTGGGGGTTTCCTGGGCGCTGGTGTGGAAATACGACCGGACCCTGGAACGCAAATTGACCGCTTTTCCAACGTAAATAACCGTGTCATCCTTGTCTTTCATCAGATAACAGCCGGGTTTGGTGGGGATCGTATCAAGGATCATTCGGATAGATTCTGGGGCAGACATGATAGGAAGAATTATAACAGTGGTCAATTTGGAAATAAACGCTTGACAAAAATTGAAAAATCTTGTAATATGTCGTTAAGCGACATGTCGTCAAACTATATAAACAGGAATGAATATGGATAATACTTCAGAAAAACATCAGTTTTTACCCCTGAGAGAAGCGACTTTCTTCATCATGTTAAGTTTAGCTCCTGGGGCAAATCATGGATATGCGATCATGAAGGAAGTGGAGAAATTGAGCGATGGACGGGTTGTGTTGAGTACTGGGACCTTGTATGGGGCTATCAAACGGCTATTGGAACGGGGATGGATTGAGAGAAAGGAATCATTAGAGGAAGATCAATCTGGAAGAGTTAGGAAAGCATACGCGCTCACAGACAAAGGACGAAGCATCTTGAATGGAGATGTTTCCAGGATGCAAAAGTTAATTAAGATTGCCCAGTTAAATCACATCAAGGAAATGTCATGAGCAAAGTGTATCAACTTGTTGTTTGGATTTATGACCGGTTGTTGCGAGCTTATCCTAAAAACTATCGGGTGGAGTTTGAAAGTGAGATGCGGGAT
>SDBV01013569.1_pt1 | contig 10352 bp, 10 predicted proteins | sample 2277081 | NCBI WGS metagenome assembly SDBV01 (sample SAMN10402039, study PRJNA504765) | marine sediment metagenome | isolation source: marine sediment core GS10_PC15, 223 cmbsf | place: Arctic Ocean: Southern Knipovich Ridge | collected 2010
AGTGTTATCGCCGTCAGGGTCACCCCAACCAGCGCATTCACGACAAGGGCTTTGTCCATGTCCAGTTTGAGCAACTTTCCCAGGATCCCTTGACCAGCCTCGAACAGTTTCTGTTTCTGGATCAGCCTGAGCATGAGGGTGATGCCTATAAGGTTTGAGGCCACTCCAATGGCAAGGAAAAAGCTCTGGTACTTGATGAGAAGGAGGGATGCGGCGGAGATACCCAGGATGGGCAGAAGGTCCGCTATGTGGTGCAGACAGCAGGCCACCATGGCAGTAGCGGACATTCCGCCGGCCGCGGCCATAGTGGCTGTCGCCTGAGCGGCCGCCCTGGCCTTTATTGATCCCCTGGCGTAGGCGAAAAGTCCCGTCTGAATACCAAATCCCACCGTCAGGAGCGCGACCCAGATACCGATCTTCTGGAGCTCCTCAATGGCGTGGAGAGCGGAGTTTCCAATTGTCAGTGTCAGGAAGTATATAGCCAGAAGAAAGACGGAGCCTGAAACTCCCCACAGGTACGAACGCCTGACAATGTTGTTTTTATATTCTGCCGTCATTTCCATCTCTCCCTGATCCGTGTTTGTTCTCCAAAGTTGATGACTTCGCAAAAATTCATCAACGCGCCCCGGGTGGGGCGCCCAAATCAATGACCGACAATTTAATTCACTGATTTGTGAGGAAAGCGAAAATGACACTTTTCGCTTTCCCCAAAGAAATTATGGATCTCAAAAAAGTCACGCCAGGACTTTTTGCGACCCTATCAAGGTTGTTTTCAGGTGCTGCATCTTTCTTGAAAATAGGGGGGGCGAATGACCGCCCCCCCCTGGAGCAGGGTCTTATTTATGATGGACTCACAAAATGACTCGAAGAGGCTTTTTGCGAGGTTATCATTCATAGACCCTGTATATTCTACCGGTATCCTTTTCCACCAACAGCCGGTCCACGAGTGCCTCGCCCTTTTTGGTCACGACCTGGACCACGAATCCGTCCTCGGTGGTCTTTATCTTACCGACCTTCAGGTTAGGGTTGCTTCTCGTAACCCTGTAGGCAATGATCTCCTCGGCATCTTTTTCGGTGAGGTCAGCCCTGGCTTCCGTGGTATCGCCCCCGCAACCGTGGCTTACTCCGTAGTCGGCTGCGCCGTAGTCCATCATGCCGCCCTGGTAGCTCATGTGGCCGTAATCAGTATCCATATGTCCCCGATTGTACCCGCTGTGGGCCTTGGCCAGGCTATATCCCGTGCCGATAATGGCGAGAGCCAATACTGCGATCAGTGCTGTCTTTTTCATTACAATCTCCTTATTCCATTTAACCGTTGTTGGTTTGAAAATCACCAGATATGGAGCATACAAAAGCATACGCCGTGCCAAAGTGAGGCTGGAAGAAAAAAATATTATAACCTTATGATATTTAAACCATAATTCAGTCACCATCAAAGGACCGCTCTTTGGTCGAACCCCGGATGGAGAGTTGAAATTACCCACATGGCTTAAGGGAACTGTCACCAAATTACCCAGTTGGGGGAGGGGGACGGTTCGGGAGTATGGGAGTAAGGGAGTGTGGGGGTATGGGGGTAAAACCTGAAACATGGAACCTGGAACGTGGAACCTGAGGCGTGGTAGCGCCGAGCGTGTCGAGGTATCCAGGTAAATACTTCATTCGTTCGTCATTCCGGACACGACGACTTGTCACGGCGAAGCTGAAAGCGAAGACAGAAGTCGTGAGCCGAAATCCAGATGTGCTTCGGCGTCTGGGGGACGGTCCCCAAAAATCAAATATTGTTAATCTGGACATGAATATTTGATTTTTGAGGACCGTCCCCTAGGGAAAATGGGAACAGGTGGTGTGGAATTTATATGTTTGATGTTTAAACTCGGAACCCGGAACATGGAACCTGGAACTCCAGCCGGCGGCTGGCCGGCCGGCCTATCCCTCGATACCGTACTCCCTGATCTTGGCAAGGAGGGTTTTCCTGGTAATTCCGAGAATTCGGGCTGAATGGGTCCTGTTGCTGCTCGTGTCGCTGAGTGTCTTCTCGATAAGGATCTTTTCCATCTCGCGAAAGGTGATGCCGGACTGAAAACCGCGTTCTGTTCCGCCCGTGCCATCTGCCTCTACGGGGTTTATTCCCGGAAAGTCGCCTACATCGAGATACTCGTACCGTGAAAGGATGGTGGCCCTTTCAATGGCGTTCATCAGTTCGCGGACGTTGCCGGGCCAATCGTGGGAAAGAAGACTGGTGAGGGCCCTGGTAGTGAAACCCCTGATATCCTTCCCGTGCCGGCCGGCGAACCGTTTCAAAAACAGTTCAGCGAGCGGTGGGATGTCGATCTTCCTCTCCCTGAGGGAAGGAATCTCGATGGGAAAAACTGAGATCCGGTAGAACAGGTCCTCACGGAAACGCCCATTCGCCACCTCCTCCTCGAGATTCTTGTTGGTGGCGGCCAGGATACGGACGTCTGTCTCAATCTCATGGTTTTCCCCCACCGGGGTGACCTTACCGTCCTGCAGGACCCTGAGTAGCTTCGCCTGGGCGGGGAGTGGGAGTTCACCGATCTCGTCCAGGAAAAGTGTGCCGCCTTCAGCGGCCTGGAACCGGCCTTGCTTATCGCGATCGGCTCCCGTGAATGACCCCTTTTTATGGCCGAACAGTTCGCTTTCGATGAGATTGTCGGGGATGGCGGCGCAGTTGATCGTCACGATTCTCTTTTCAGCCCTGGTGCTCATGCGGTGGATCACCTCGGCGAGGACCTCTTTACCGGATCCGCTTTCTCCGGTAAGCAGGACTGTGGCGTCAGTGGAGGCAACCTTCACAGCGTCGTCAAGAACATCGTTCATGACGGAACTCTCAGCGATGAGGTCCATGCCATTCAGCTCCGGGGCCGAAGCACGGGATTCAACTGTTATTCCGGCTTGCGGCTGGATGACAGCCTCGATTGCATCCTCAAGCTCGTCAATATTCAGGGGTTTGAGGAGATAGTCTTCAGCACCCAGCTTGAGAGCTTCGATGGCAGTCTGAACGGTTGCGTAGGCGGTCATCATGATAACAGGTATTACAGGATTGAAGGCCTTGATGTGTCTGAGCGCTGCCATGCCCCCCATCCCCGGCATCTTGATGTCCAGAAGTACGAGGTCGACCACCTCAGTTTCCAGGACCTTGAGACACTCTTCACCGGAGTCCGCTTCGAAAGGCCGGCGCCCCCTGTCCTTTACGGCCTCACGCAGCATCAGCCTGTGAGCGGCGTCATCGTCGACAATGAGAACTGTGCGCCCAGCCTGATCTATTTTTTCCTTCAAACCCCACCTCTATTGGGGATCCACATCGCCGCTTCAGATCCCCTCCCGGCGTTCTTGTGTATTGCGGCGCTGCCGCCATGAAGTTGGGCCACCTTTCTCACAAGGGGAAGCCCCAGACCGGTGCCGCTCACTTTGGTCGTCTCAAACAGTGAAAACAGCTTCTCACTGTCTTCCGGTACCCCCGCACCCTCGTCTGCGACACGGAAGATCAGGTTGTCATCTTCCGCTGCCGCGGACAATTTAACCGTCTGGCCCGTAGCGGAGGCATCTATGGCGTTAATGACCAGGTTCAGAAGCGCCTGGATGACCATGTCTCTGTCCACCTGCCAACTAAGGTCCTCCGGTGTGACTTCGGATGTTATTATCACGTTTTTCAACCTGGCATCACCTTCAGCCAGTACTGCGACATGCTCCAAAATATTTTCGATCTCCCATTCTACGAGTTGAAGGTTCTCCTGGCGGGCATAGGAAAGCAGGCCGCTCACCACCCTGTTAAGACGGTCCACCTCCTGGACGATTGTTTTCATCATGGCCCCCTGATCTTCGGGCACCTTTCCGGAGAGGAGCTGCGCCAGACCGCGGATACTGCTAAGAGGATTTCGAATCTCATGGGCTACGGTGGACGACAGTTCACCGATCTCGGCTAACCTCTCAGATCGGGCGAGCTTGTCTCTGAGGTGTTCCAGTTCACTGATGTCCTGGAAGAGGATGAGAAATCCCCCCGGCTCATCCCCTTCCCCGGGAATCGGTGTGGCCGAGAGGTTGATGGTCAAATTACGTCCATCGACGGCCATGGTGCCTTCCGTGACCGGGTGGTCCTGGCCGCTACGCAGGGATTCACAGGACAGGATCTGCTCCGGGAAGATGTCCTTGGCCGCTTTTCCCTTTAATTGGTCTTCACGTAAGCCCAGGATATGGGCCGCTCCCGGATTAGTGATGGCGATCATGCCTTTCGTATCACAAAGGATGAGTCCGGCCGGCATCCGCGTAACGATCTCACCCGCGTAGGACTCAGTCCTGGCCAGCGCGGTCGCCGTTTCCCGCGCTCTCTGGCTCCAGAATCCCCACCCCGCGATCCCAGCGAAGGAAATAACGAGGAAGAAAGCGGTGACCAGGTTCATGCGCAGGTGGTGACCCTTGAGGTAAGATGCGCCCGCCGCGTCCAGGACAACCGTTATGGACAGATCCTCCGGTAATATCGTCAGGGCTCTATGCATGCGCATCATGTTTCCAATGTTGCGAGGTTCATTCCTTTGGGCCGGCCGACCATCCAACACTCTTCTGAACACATACAGGTCGGGCTCCTTGAGAAAAAGACCGTTTTCCGGAACCAGCATCCCGCCGGATCGGGAATAGAGCTCTCCAGGCAGACTTTCCAGGTTCAGAGGTCCACTGCTCGAAGCGATCACCTCCTCCGGCGAGGACAAGTATATCAACCTCGCACCTGACTCGCTGGTGTTTGCGTCAAGCAGATCCTGCAGGATGTCATTAGTCCAGGCCGAGTGCATCATACCGACATTAAGGCTCGCTTCCAGCCCCTTTGAGACCATCTCCGCCTGCCGATGCAGGCTGTTTTCCACGAGGTCGCTCTCAACCAGTGTACTTCTGTAGGTAACGAAAGCAGTGATAGCGACAGGTATCAGCAGCATGACCGTGAAGTAGAAGGATCTGTTTTTCACAACTCCGTATTTTGCCTGTGTTGGCCACTTAACAGCCCGGTTACCCATTTCTTTTATCCTTTTCGGACGAGACGGGGTCTCGAAATTCACTGAACCGGTATCAGCTCCGGTCGTTTTGATCATTTTCATTTTACCAGAAGCTTTTATCATACACCACGGGCTCCCCGATCATGGGAGAGCCCGTGGTATTATTAACATCCTGCAAATACGCACGCGTCCGAGCCTGGAACGCAGATGATAAAGACCGGTTACTCCGACTTCCGGGGGGCGATCTTACTGTAACTGCTGGCCGGAAGTAAAATAGCGTGCTTTAATCCACGGCTATTCTCCAGGTATTTTTCCGCGCACATGTAGGTACAGAACTGCTCTAAGGGGAAACTTCCCAAAATGTGCCGGGCCATACCGTCCTGGAAATTCATATTGCACTGGGAGCAGGCGCCGAGCAGGATCATGGTGTGTGGCGCACGATGCCTCATTTCAAACACCTTTCATAAGAGTAATCCGGCTCGTGCAGCATCTTGCTGTCATGTGCCTGATCGTCCATTACAAGGAACTGCTCATCCTCCTGTTTCTTGGCCATGTAGATCCCTTCGCCCTCGGATAGTTTTGGCGACGGTTTGGATCTGTAACCGGGATTCTCCGGAATCATAAATCGGGTTTTCCCGTAGAATTCCACGTTCAACATTCTTAAATAATCAGCCAGGTCCTTCCAGTACGGATCATCGAGATCAATGCTCATGGTTAACCTCCGGTGTAAATTTTCATGGGTAGACACCTGTATGGGGCGTTTACCCGCGGTGGTTCTTCAGCTGGAACCGTTTGAATCAGGGAGGTTACCTGCGGGGAGGTTTTTCCTGGAGAAAAAGAGGCTCCGATCCTGGAGAAGGTAAAGTATCAAAAACCACGGCGGTGAACGGAAACAGTACTAACAGCATGATTACAGTGAAAGTGGCCACGCAGGTCGTGAACAGACACGAAAACAAATCGGACTGATGGAAAGTTCCGTTCCCGTCCAATATGTTCATACTGAGATATCCGGAAAACAGAATGATTACGACACTGAAAACGGCCAGGACGAAAATAGTGGAAGGATGTTGTCGGAGAACTGAATTAAGTATCATCCGAACCCTGCCTTGAAAATGCACTGGTGGCGCCGCTTTCCTCCATTCATTTCCGAAGGGTGGAACACAACACTACCGGGACTGGTTACTTCCATTTGCATACTCTGACCTCTTTACGTGAAAGCCCCCTACTGTAATGGTAAATTTAAGGTGCTTTTCATGCATGTACTCCGCTTCCTGGTCCCTGAACCTCCGAAATCACAGGCCCCGAAATTTCCTTTTTTCTGCGGCCGTGCAGGAAGAGATACAAAGAAGAAACCAGGATGCCGCCCAGCGTTCCGATCATCGCTCCCATATCCGTTCCCGTTTTCAGCCACCCCACCGTCGCCCCGGCGACCATGGCTGTCGCAGGCAGCAAGTAGACCATGGCGGAAGCTTTGACAAGTTCTTTCGGTGGCAGTGTAATGACCACCTTTTCTCCTGGCCTGGCTTGTATCGGGTTCCTGACTTCCATAACCATGGTGCCCCCCGGGGAAGAGTGGCACATACTTTTGGCTGCGCAATCTCCACACGCTTCCGACCTTACGAGGGATACCCTGGCCTTGCCTGGGGAAACCGACATTACCATCGCTGATTCTTTCAACATATCTTAAAACCCTCCTCTAGCCGGCCAGTAACCAGACAACCGACTTCCCATAAAGTCGCACATACCGTGCCAAAACCAGACAAACCTTATTGTATCTGCAAGCAACTGTTATTGCAGATGATTTTATCCTGCCAGTCCTTTCTGTCAGGCGATAGCTGTAACGGAACTACTCATCCTCTCCGGTAGAAAAAGTGATTTTTTTGCGCACTCGTACTCATTGGGAATTCAAAGGTCGCGACGCTCTTTCTGTACGAGCGGCTATCCAGACCCCCAACACTGATATGATCGCGCCGATAATTATGGTGACAGTGATAACCTCATTGTAAAAGACCGCGCCCATGGTTAGACCAAACAGAGGAACGAGGAAGTTGAATGCGTTGGCGCGCACGAGGAGTACTTCCCGCAGAATGCGACACCACATCCAGTAGGCGAGCGCTGTTCCAAAAAGCGCCAGACCCAATAAATTGAAAACGAACTTCACAGACCAGGTAGCCGCGGTTAAGTCTTCCGTCAACAGAGATAAAACTCCTAACGGTATCGCACCCAGGACAAGTTGCCATCCCATTGCAACAAGGGCATCCACTTTTTTCGGCAGTTTCTTGATCATGATATTGCTGAAAGTGATGCCAAGGGCTGCCAGAAAAATGTAACCAATACCCAGAAGATAATTTTCTGTTTTTCCGTTGATTAACTGAGGTATGGTGATAATCAGTATGCCGGCAAACCCGAGTATGAGGCCACTCTGCCTTTTAAAGGTGAGGCGCTCTCCCAATATGAAATGTCCAAGAAGTGCCGCGAGGAGCGGTTGTGTATTGGCTATCACAGTAGCCAATCCAGGGTTGATAAACTCTGCCGCGTGAAACATGCCGATAAAACCGAACGTCGCTGCACCAATACCAATGAAAGTTATTTGCCACCAGGTAGTCCAACTCCCAGGCATCGGGCGTTTCAGGTAAAGGGCGATTCCCAACAAAACTGTTCCAGCAATCACTGCCCGCAGGGTAGCGAAAAAAAGATGAGGCATTAGCGGTAGACCGGTAACGATCAGTGGAAAACAAATCGCCCACAAAAACATAACAATGACGATCCTTGAGGTTATCAATGCAAGAGCCTCCCTTTCCTTCGGGAATAACACGAAATCAGTATACCTCCACGACAAAAGTGGAAAATCCACGCAGCCTATTGAAATTCATTCAACTGGAATTTGTGAAAGTTGGAAATACGATTTTGGGGTTAATTTGTCAGGGGGATGCTAATCAAAATTGATGACTTCGCAAAAAGTCATCAACGCGCCCCGGGTGGGTGCCCAAATCAATGGCCGTTAATTAAAGTCATTGATTTGTAAGGAAAGCGAAAATGACACTTTTCGCTTTCCGTTGAGCAAAAAGCCACCAGCGCCCCGCTGGGGGCGCCCAGATCAATGATTTGCCATTCAAGTCATTGATCTGTGAGGAAAGCGGAAACGACGCTTTTCGCTTTTAAGTGGAGCAAAAAGCCACGAATGGACTTTTTGCGACCCTATCATAGACTTTTTGCGACCCTATCAAAGGAAAAAAACGGGTAAAAGCAGCCCCACATTGACATACCGTAGGGGGGTATTGTAGTTTCTGAATATGGGATCAGAGTTGATGGTGATAACCGGGAGGGAAGTTGACATGCATGAAGCACAGATCGTTCGACTCAATCGGATAGAGGGCCAGATCAGGGGTATCAGCAAGATGATCCAGGAGGGTCGTTATTGTGTTGATATCCTGACCCAGATCAGATCAGCGTCAAGCGCCCTGGCAAGTGTACAGGAGAACATCTTCAAAGGGCATCTTGAAAGTTGCGTGAGGGATTCCCTCACCGGAGACGATCCCCGGGACAGGGAGGCCAAGATCAATGAAATGCTTGAAATCCTTTCAAAGTTCCGATGACTACTTATTGCCATTTCCAAATGATATACGCCTGGTCAATTTCTTAAAAGAGCACGCCGGTTGTCCGGCGTGCTCTTTCTTTCAGATTACAGATTATGTAAAGAATAAAACGGCTTGAAACTCTTCAGCGGCCCGGAATGAAGAAAGTCATTTCGTGGGGCTCAGGCCACAGGTAAACCGTGTGGATCACCCTGCCTGCCTCAGGATCATAGATGTACGTCTTCGACTCGGTCTCGTCGTTGATGTAAACGTACTTTCCGCCGGGCGCAACACTGACGTGGCCGGGTCCTGTACCGGGGGTGATGGTGCGTATCTTCTTGAGGTCCGGCGTGGAGTACTCGCTGAACGTGCCTTCACCTCTGTTGGATGCGAACACCTTCTGGCCGTCGGAAGAAACAGCTATCCCGTGGGGACCCTTGCCGACTGGTGTTCTGGAAACAACTTCCAGCGTGTCGGTTCTGATGGCGTTCAATTCGTTATCCACGGCCGCAGTGATATAGAGATATTTACCATCCGGGCTGATGGTAAGATGGTCCGGACCCTTACCGACATCGATTGTTTTCGTGACCATCAGCTGATCCCGGCTGATGGCCGTAAGGGTATCGTCCCCCTTGTTGACTACATAGATAATCCTGCCATCGGGCGATGTTGCGATAGAGTTGGCCTTAAACCCAGTTTCTATCGTCTTCACAACCATGTTCTTTTTTGTCTCAATCACAACGATGCCCTCGACTGACGGGACTGTGACATAAACCTGGCTGCCGTCCGGGTTCATCCAGGCGTGATGGCTCTCACCGCCGACGTCCACCTTTGCCACCAGCCTGCCCGTCGATACTTCGAATACGGTGACCGGAAAGTCAGCAGGAGACGACACCGGCTCTTTGCCAGGGTTCCGACTCGTCAGGTAGACATACTTTCCGTCCGGCGTCACAGCTATACCGTGCGGGTTGACAGCTCCCGCGACGGCCTTCATCACCTTCTCGGTCGCGATATCAACCATGGCGTAGTTGTTGGACGGTCCCATAGCTATAAAGAGGATCCCCTTCCGGCCGTCGCTCTGGGTGCTTTCACCGGCCTCGTGGGAAAACACCACAGCAGGCAGGGTGAGGGTCACAGCCAGGAATATAGGCAGCAGATGCCTCAAATGGTTCTTCATCGTCTGATTCCTTTCAGAAATTGCCCCTCTCTTCCACTGACAACCTGACGGGCCATGCGGCCCGGTTATTTCAGGGGCAGGTTCCATTCGAAGACCCGTTCGGGTACTGATCCGATGTCGCGGATAGTGAGCTTGAGGGTCCCGGCGTCAACCGGTACAGGTCCTTTGAACTTCAGGATCCCGGAAATATGATGTCCCCCACCGCCGGGTTTGAACCACCCCAGAGGCTCCAGCGTTTTGCCATCCTCGACCTGCAGCACGGAAAGCGTATCCACCTGGTATGCATCCAGATCAACCGAGTGGGTATCCATCCTGACCTCGAAGGAGAGTTCATCACCTACGTCATCCTGGAGCGGGTTGAGATAGAGCACCGTCATCTCAACAGGGCCCTCCTTGTTCACTCTTCTCAGCTCCTTTTTGGAGACAGCTCCGGCGTCTGGGGCCCACGCCAGCGACAGAATCGTTAGAACGCAGAGAGCCACCATGAGGGTTAGTTCTGATTTCCTTAACGCTTCCATACTCATCCTCCTTCTTCCGTCACGCGAATCTTGTCATTATCTCAAACATGATAGGGTCGCAAAAAGTCCATTCGTGGCT
>SDBV01013570.1_pt1 | contig 10352 bp, 13 predicted proteins | sample 2277081 | NCBI WGS metagenome assembly SDBV01 (sample SAMN10402039, study PRJNA504765) | marine sediment metagenome | isolation source: marine sediment core GS10_PC15, 223 cmbsf | place: Arctic Ocean: Southern Knipovich Ridge | collected 2010
AGCTTATACGCACTGACAGCGTCGCAGGGATATAGGACAATACTATTAGGAAGCGAACGAAAAAGCGCAATATCCTCAAGACCCATCTGGGAGGGACCATCTTGACCTATAGATACACCCGCATGGGAGCCAACTAACCGTAACGGAGCTCTATCTATTGCAGCCATTCGTATTTGGTCATGTGCACGTGTCATAAAGGAAGCAAATGTTGAACAGACCGGAATATATCCGCGAGCATGGAGACCTATCGCCATCCCGATCATATTCTGTTCTGCAATAAAACACTGAATAAATCGCTTGGGAAATTTATGCTCAAACGTTTGTGCAAACGTAGAATTCTTTACTTCAGCGTCAAGTGAAATGATACGCTGCTCATAGCCACCTAGGACCGCAAGCGTTTCTCCAAAAGCCTTCCTCGTCGCAAGTACCGTTTCTTTTGAGTACGGTGCAGGCGGAAGTGAAAGTGTTATCTTAGGCCGTGGTAGACGTACATAGGGCTTTATCTGAGATGGTTCAATTACGAGAGCCGCTTCTTCTTTAAAGCGCTGTTCCATTTTTGTGAGCAGATCTGGCAGATCTTCTTTTGGAACCACTCGACCATGATAGCCTTCAGCATCTTCAATGCCTTCAAGGCCGTACCCTTTATAGGTCTTAGCAACGATTACGGTCGGTTTCTCTCCAGGTTTACGTGCCTCATCTAACGCTTTTACAATCTGCTGCATATTATGACCATCGATACAGATGGTGCGCCACCCAAACCCCTGCCACCGTTTAGCATGTTTTTCAGCGTCATGATCATCGATCGTTTCAGTTGTCTGACCAAGCCTATTTAAATCAACGATCGCTACCAGGTTATGTACCTTATAATGCTCAGCTAACTCTATCGCTTCCCATACTGATCCTTCGGTCATCTCACTGTCGCCAAGTAAGACATACGTATAAAATGGGACATCTTTTAACCGGCTACTCAGCGCCATGCCAAGCCCAATAGAAAGCCCACAACCCAAGGATCCGGTGGCAGCTTCATTATACACAAACCGCGGCGTTGGATGTCCTTCAAGGGGTGAATTGAACTTCCTTAATGACATCATCTCATCAAGGGTTAGCACTCCAACTTCTTTCCAGGCTGCATACAGCACTGGAGCTGCATGACCTTTTGAAAGAATAAACCGATCATTTGAGGGATTATCAGGATTTGTAGGATCGAACTTCATCGCATAGAAAAATAATGCCGCAACGATATCGGCAGCAGATAATGATGACGTCGGATGACCAGAGCCTGCCTCGGTCGTTGCCCGTAGCGATAGTACACGCAACATATAGGCTTTACTTTTAAGCTGAGAAACGATATCCATATATGCTCCTTTTCAGATTGATCTGATACCACTATACTAAAGTGGTCCTCACCATGCTAGAGTTTGAGGATTTTTATGTATATTTTAAGAACAATGCTCCGCAAAATGCGCGCATTTTTTCCTTCATCACAAACCTACTTACAGATTCAACTTTTTATTTCCCTGTGCTCATGGCCCTTCTTGGCTGCCTGGGGTATCCCGCTTTCCCCAGCAAGCCTTCTTGGTAATCTCATGTTTGCCCCATTGCTCAGCCTGTTCCTGTTAGTATCATCTCTTCTTTTCTTTAGTGAACTTCTCTCTCTACCAAATCGGCTTCTTATGTATTTTCTTGAACTCATCACAGCTTTCTGGCACACGATACTTACCCTCGGTAATCGCTCGTGGCTCTTTACCACCGCTCACCCACCATTTTTCTTAGCAGTGCTCCTTCCCGGTATTGCCGGTGCCATTATGATGTATACACCGTTTTCAGCACGACAACGCATCACCGCTTTCTTCGTGGTCTACCTCTGCGCAGGAACTATTATCCCTTACGTATACTCGTACTCATCGACCACTCTTACACTTCCCTATTACAATAAAAAGCTTACGCTTATCAGATCACGAAGACAAACAGCTCTCATCGATCCCGGTATCATCGGCAGACGCATATCGGCCGTTCAGCATATTAGGTATACGCTTCTTCCGTTTCTTAGTACCAATGGCATAACCCACCTAGACATCGTCATCATCGCAAAACCCTCCCATATGGTATTCAAGGCTCTTTCTGCATTAGTAGAATCATTCCCCGTACACGTAATCGTTATGCCAAGCTGGCATGGCACACTAACAAATAGAGCGTGGGCTTCCTGGGAGCAGCTTCTTAAAAAGGCCCGCAGATATGACACAGACATACGCCTATGCGGTGCACCATTGAGGAGCACCTGCGGTATCTATCATATTTCTGTAGCACACCAGAAGCGTCTCTCAAGAAAAAATCGGTTCAGCTATCATGAGCTTATCTGTTCATATGCTCCTCAAACTTGAATCTCTCACCTGTTCAATGCTAAACTAGCTTGAGACCATACAAAAAGGAGAACACTATGGAACTAAAAAAAATCGTATTACTTGTTGCTCATGATGGATATCAGCCTATTGAATATGGCGTCACCAAAGAAATCCTTTCACATAATCCAGCAATTACCGTACTCACTGCCAGCAATAAGCCTGGTGAAGCAACAGCAGCCGATGAGTCAACAACTACCGTTGATCTGACCGTGCAAGAGATTAACCCTAAAGAGATCGATGGACTCTTTTTAATCGGCGGTCCCGGAGCTCTTGAAGGACTTGATACACCGGACGTCTATGCCTTACTTCAAGAAATGATGTCTCTTGATAAACCGTTTGGCTCAATATGTATCTCATCTCGTATTCTCGCTAAAGCGGGAGTGCTCGGCGGCAAGAAAGCGACCGGCTGGGATGGTGATGATGAATTGAATGGTATATTTAGCGAACATGCTGTCACTTATACCCGCGAACCGGTAACTACTGATGGAACTATTGTCACCGCAACCGATCCAAAAGCTGCTGAACGGTTTGGGCAGAGTATTATAAAAGTTTTGAGCTAAGAACACAGCTAAATACGACTTCCTCTGAGAAAATTCTACACTTAACACTGCACAGTCTTAAAAGGGCTGTTAGTAGGCATTTTTCAGAACATGAAAATTATCAGGCTTATAAGTTACACCTAACACCCAAAACACCAATATTACCTACAGAAAAGACATATCAGAAAACCCATTGAAGCCTGAAATCTAATATCTTTGGGCTGGCATTAAAAAAATAGCCTCCTAAAAATTACCATTTTTGGGCTAGATATAGAATCCTATACCCAGCCCACTCCACTATTGTCTTTTTTACACCTAACACCCAAAACACCAATATCGCCTACAGAAAAGACATATCAGAAAGCCACTGAAAGCCTAAAATCTAATATCTTTGGGCTGGCATTAAAAAATAACCTCCTAGAAATAACCAGTTTTGGGCTGGATATAGAATCCTATAGCCAGCCCACTCCACTATTGTCTTTTTCGCACCTAACACCCAAAACACCAATATCACCTACAGAGAAGACATACAAGCAACCATCTTGAAGCCTGAAATCTAATATCTTTGGGCTGGCATTAAAAAAATAACCTCCTAGAAATAACCAGTTTTGGGCTGGATATAGAATCCTATAGCCAGCCCACTCCACTATTGTCTTTTTCTTACCTAACACCCAAAACACCAATACCACCTACAGAGAAGACATACAAGCAACCACCTTGAAGCCTGAAATCTAATATCTTTGGGCTGGCATTAAAAAACAGCCTCCTAAAAATTACCCGTTTTGGGCTGGGTATAGCGTTTTTCTGGGTAGCACTCGAACTCATTCTTTCTTAGGCTAGGCAAACAAATTCTCTCAGTCGCGGCCTTTTCAAGTCCTTCGTTGCCCTACGACCTCTTGAAGATATAGGCAGATTAATGGTACTCTCTTTCTATCTACACGATATGTAAGGTTTATAACGGAGAGGAGACGATGACAAAATTAATGCAGATATCTTCTAAAGTAGATCAAGATCTTGATGAGTTGGCAAAGATCACCGGAATGAGCAGACAAATCCTTTTAGAAAAAGCTGTTGAGGCTTTCTTGAAAAAGCTCTTTCTCAAGAAGACAAACGAGGAATTTGCTGCTATAAAGGCTCACCCGGATGTATAGAATACCATAACTCAAGAACGAAAAGCTTGGGATACAACCTTGAATGACGGCTTAGAAGATATATAACTTTTTGAGTTCTTTATGAGCTTTTCAGGATATCTCGCGTTTCTTGCTTATAGAGCTCAACCGCAGGTTGATCAAACGGATTAATCTCAAGTAACCGACCAAGAAGCATTGTTTCAACCATTTTTATCATGAGAAACGCTCCTATACTTTCAGCTGTTTGCTCAAGGCTTGTTGACATCGACGGTCGCTTCTCTTTTTTAAATGCGTTGATAGTTCCCTGCACGATGGCAGATTTAACAACCGTTACCGTTCTGTGTGGCATACCAGGTATAATACTACTTATGATATTACCGGGAATTTTGAGGGTATCAGACTCATCTTCAAAGAAGATAAATGAGGTATACATAGTTCGTGGTCCTGCTAAATACAGCTGAGCAACTGAGTGCAAATCGGTCGTTCCCAGCGATACTAATGGCGTAAATCCTGCTTCCACGATACGGCCATCTTTCGATTCCTTTTTGCCTAAGCTTTCTCCAATGAGCTGCTTATACCAATGCCCAAGCAGCACCAAATATGGAGAAAATACGAAGAGATTATGGAGGGTATATCCTTCTTTATAATGTGCATACAAAGACAGGGCATTCTGCGCTGCTTCATTAATCTCTATTGAGGTATTCAAACATGAAGGTAATGCCGCGCCTGCTCCCTTACAGAGCCCCTGAACGTCTACACCTAATAGCATAAGGGGAAAGAGTCCAACAGGGGTAAACACCGAATAGCGCCCTCCTACCTGCTTGGGAATCTCAAGAAGGCCAAACCTATTCTCTTGTGCCGTTTTATATAGCGGAGACCCTGCATCAGATATAACAACAACATACTCATGATAATCTTCAGGATGAAACTCTTTAAGTACCTCTAAAAACAACGAGCCATTTATGACCGTTTCTGGTGTCGTGCCTGACTTAGTAACGATACAGAGAACTACCGGTTCACCCCTGGCTAAAACGCTTCTGAATCGAGCGAGGAGACTTTCAGTATATCGTTCATCTATCGTGTCAGCACACAAAAAATCTATGTTTTTATCGGTTTTACCAAGGGCTTGCAGCACGCCGAGGGTACCCATATTTGAGCCACCGATACCGGCAAGTAACAGCAAACGAGGATTGAGCCTTCTCACTTTCTTAACAAGTTCAGTAACCTGAGTAAACGCTTCAGTATCTGAAGGAGTTAGAAGAGCACTGTAGGGAGTAGTATACCCCTGCTGCAAGGCTTCCTGGATAATCTGCAACTCATTTTTTATAGCTTCTACAGCTGCAGGGTCCTGGCCTGTAACGACCGGATCGATCTGTATCATAGTTCACCTTCTTTTCGTAGCTGCGCTGCCACCACAGCACCATAGAGACTTACGTTATAATCGGTTATCAGAAAAATTGGAATCGTCTCAAGCTGTTTTCGTTGTTTACCACACTTAACAAATTCTTTCATAAATAACGGATCGAAAAAGAGTGCTTTATTTTTTGCGGCGATACCACCTGCGATATAGATCCCATTTAACGCAAGCGTTTCGAGCACAAAGTTCTTACACGCACGCGCATAAAATGTACGGTACATATCGAAGGTATCTTTACTTTGTTTGTCTCGTTCAGCGTAATAGGATATCTTATCCGGATGAAACTCACTAGCAGCTATTTCTTGAGAGTAGCTCGTTTCTTCATACGTATTTACCCTACCCAAAAAACGATAAATTCGTTGAATTCCTTTTCCTGAGAGAACCATTTCCCATGACACCGGACATTTTACATACTCATCATGAATAAATTTGCCAAACGCATACTCACGTTCTGAATGAAATACTGCATCGGCATGCCCTCCTTCTGAGGCCACAGGAAAGTATCTGTTCTCATCACGATGCCAGATCAGCATACTCTTTCCAAGACCGGTACCAGCACCTATAAACGCAATATTCGCATGGAATCTATGCACACCATCTTTATTAATTTTAAGAACAGTATCTTGATTAACCAGTTCAAGACCGAGCGCTACCGCCTCAAAGTCATTGATAAGAAATATCTCTTTAATACCGGTCGCTTTTTCAACCTGATTGGTATTCATTTCAATCTTGAGGTTAGTCGGCCGAGCAGAAACACGATGAGGATATACGACACCGGCAGCACCTAAGCACGCCCGCTCAAATGTAATATCATACTGTGACCGTATATACTCAACAGCCTCTTTCATGAACTGAGTAAAGTCCGTTATTTGTTTGCTTTTATAATGCACTGAAAGGACTAATACCGGCTTTTCTGGATCGAGAGAAAAGATACCAAAATTACTGTTGGTACCTCCAATATCTCCCGCTAAAAAAAACGGAAATCGACGATCAATATGATCAACGTGCATAACTTCGCGCGGATCCATAGTACTCCTTTATTCGTACACCATACAGACAAGAGTACGTACCTGAGAATAAATATGCAAGACTCTTATCAGCAAAAAAATATTAAACGGTTTCAAACGCTATAAGCAATCAAATTCTCTTCACGAAAAATAGCGTGAAATACTCTTTTCATCGCAACACTTTAATGTTACACTAATGCTATCAATAACCTGCAAAGGGAGATATTATGAAAAAGAAAATAAATAAAGAACAGTCAACTTATGAAGAATTTATCAAAGATGAAGAACAGAAAATTTTGCTCGAAAAGGAGTATAGAGAACTCCTAATTTCTGAATTCATGCGTGCAACTATGGCTAAAGATGATCTCTCTGTACGGAAGCTTGCAAAAGCAATCGGTATTTCTCCAACTATAATCCAAGAGTTGAGAACCGGCAAACGCACAAATATAACGCTTAATACATTCTCCAAAATACTTGATGCTCTGGGCTACCAAATTGCAATTGAACCAAAATGTGGTTGATGCTTCAAGCTACAGGGAATGTACCCTGAGAGTTTAATGAACAGAACTGCCCCTTGTTGAGATATCTAAATCAGCTATACTAGTCTTCATCGTCGATAACACATGTATCATAAAAAGGATCTTCTATGAAAACTATGCTTAAGCTCGTCAGTATATCTCTTATTGGTATCTCTCTCACTGCAGCAACACCAAACCCCGTTATAAACTTTAGTAATTTAGTGCGTGGTGGTAAAAGAGCTCAAACAGTGTTTCAACAAGAGACACAAAATAACAAACTTTGCGTCATTAAATGTTCAATGGAAGGCTGCGGTCCCTGCAGAAAAATTGCTCCTCAATTCAAAAAGATAGCTACGCAATTCAAAGGAGTAGCTCGGTTTATCGAAATCGATATCAATCTCTTTAGAGAGGTTATAAAACGCTTCAAAATTAAAAGTGTTCCCTCGTTCATTATCTTCTCACAAGGTAGGCACCTACAAACGATACGAGGTTCAAGAAAAGTAAATGATATCACCCGGGTCCTGAACGGCCAACTAAATCTGTTTGAAAGTGCTGCAGCATAGCATAAAACCTCTCAATAACACCTCTAAGAGCAGGATTAATCCTGCTCTTTTCTTTAGTCGTCATTCATATTGAAATATTTTTAAAAAATATCGAAAACCCTTGCAATCGCACCTTCAGGCATGTTATTCTATATATGAATACAATAAGAAAGGAAGTAGTATGAAATATCTCTTAATCGCCCTCCTGTGCGCACTTTCCACCAGTTCATTGTACTGTGTAGCACGTACGACCGTCGTTGCTGCTCGAGCAGGATATCCTGACAAAATAATCGCCCTGCGTAATCAAGCAAAAGATTTTTTGCGTGACGAACGAATTCGTATGAAAATTGATGTCCAAGGAATGAGAAAAGAAGATCTTAATCTGAGAGCGGACGAACTCACCGAGCAGTACAAAGATGCATATTTTACTCTTGAAGATAACATCGACGAAGCATTTACGAAGCTCAGTAGAGAATTTATTCGTGGTGCAGATGAACTTGACAGCGACGAAGCACCTGTTGCTGAAAAAAGGCGCTACGCCAACCAATTCGCAATCAAAGCTCAACGAAAGATCGACGCACTTATAAAAAGGAACGAAGCAGTGATGCGAATTAATCCACTAAACCTTGACATTTAGAGTCAATAATTTCTAATATTAAAAATGAGTAAAGAAAATAGTAAGAAGTAATAATAAGTGAGGTTGACATGAATAACTATAATTGCACATGCTCTGTTAACACCAATGAGCAAAAGTGCAAAGTACACAGAAAGAGTAGGTACCGTAATCCTTGGAAGCGGGAAGACGAACAACCTAAAAGTGCTGACGAGGAAACGAGTGAGTAACTAGTTGAAAAATGATAGAAGAGTAACCATTAAAAAAAAGAGAAGTAATTATGGCACGTAAATCAAAAGACAATAAAGAACATTATAGCTCGAGAGCAAAATGGACGAGTACTAAAAAGCGAAAGCGACCAAGTAAGGAGCGTGCTCCTTTTGGTGAAAATACCGGTACGGTTCAAAAAAGAGACCATAGAACCAAGAAGGACTAAAGGGGGGATACTACGGAGGACACGTGAAAAAAAAAGGACAGAAGAAAACTGCTCAGAACGGTTGGAAACTGGGAGATCTTTTGAAACATCACGCTGAGGAAAAAAAACGACGTGAAGAAAAAGCGTCACACGACACAAAGTCGCCTCAGAAAAAATCAAAAGATATAGAGTAGTAATAACACATGTTTAACAAAGGGGAAAAACATGGCTAAGAAAACAGCACGTAAAACAGCAAAAGTGTCTAAACGACACGTAAAAGCAGGTAAAATTGGTGGTTTAGCTCCACACGTATGTCGTGGAAGTGAATGCACTAAGCTGCGTAAAGCAGCATCTAGTCTCAAGAAAGCTCGCGGATACTCAGCAGAGGATCTGTTAAAATTTCTTGGTATAGCAATGCCTGTTGGACATGGCATTAAACCTGCTAAGAAAAAGAAGGCAGCAGCTAAGAAAAAAGTTACCAAGAAAAAGGTAACTAAGAAGGCAGCTCCGAAAAAACGAGCAGCAGCTAAGCGTAAAGTTACTAAGAAAAAGGTAACTAAGAAAGCAGCTCCGAAAAAACGAGCAGCAGCTAAGCGTAAAGTTACCAAGAAAAAGGTAACTAAGAAGGCTACTGCTAAGAAGCGAACGACTGCTAAAAAAGCAACTACGAGAAAGAAAGCTTCACGTAAAACTGCTACCAAACGTACAACTACGAAGCGGAAAACAGTTAAACGTGCAAGTGCATCAAAAACTCGTCGTAAACGAGCGTAAAACGAAAAGGGGAGATTGATTTTCTCCCCTTTTCATAAAACTCTTGCAATTATAAATTATTATCGGTCATACTGATAATAGATTAACAATACAATACATTTTCCAAGAAGGGGGAAATATTATGAAAAAACTTCTATTAAGCTTAGCGGTACTAAGCTGTGTTATGGGTTCTGTCTTTGCTGATGAATTAGCAAGCAAAGAAGCAGAGCTTCAGCAAGTAAAAGCTGAAGACAAATCATGCGAAGAGCGTATAGCTCAAGCTCTTAAAGAGAAGGCAACACTTGCTGAAAGAGTTGCACGCGTTGAGTCTGATGTTGCGCGTCTTGCAGAAGCGAAAGCTACTCAAGACTCACAAAAAGCTATTGATGCATAAGCTCAGAATATAGCGTATAAGAGCCTTTCTACTTTTAGGAAGGCTCTTCTTATACCCACAAAACTATTCAAGGATATCATGATACAACGTCTTATTGCAGTAACTCTTGTCGGCACCCTTCTGTGGAGCGCTTTCGGCGGATCACTCAAGGCAAAAACCTTAGAAATAACAACGATAAAAGAGTTTGAAAAAGCCTGTTCACAGGAAAAACCACTCATTCTTTTTTTCTATGCACCATGGTGCGGAGCCTGTAAGGGTATGAAAGAGCCTTATGATAACATAGCAAAAGATAGAAAAGATGTGGTCATGGCTAAAATAAGCGTAGAAAATAAAAAGCTGAAAGGGCTATTCGACGCATTTAACATTACGGTGATTCCAACCATTATAACACGCCAAACCGGCATGCTCTCACAAGAACAGCTTGAAACGATGGTTACCAGAAAACCTCGGGTGAAACCGGTTAAAGCTGGTTCTGCGGCAGCAGCATAACATATATCAAACAGGGCTTTTGCCACAGGTACCGCCTCCTGGTAGACTAGATAGTATACTTCTAAACTACTAAGAGAGGATCCTATGACTATACGTATATTATTTGTGAGCGCTCTGATCACCCTATCAAGTATCA
>SDBV01013571.1_pt1 | contig 10352 bp, 7 predicted proteins | sample 2277081 | NCBI WGS metagenome assembly SDBV01 (sample SAMN10402039, study PRJNA504765) | marine sediment metagenome | isolation source: marine sediment core GS10_PC15, 223 cmbsf | place: Arctic Ocean: Southern Knipovich Ridge | collected 2010
TCATGGGTCATGCCGCGCGAAACCGGGATGCCCAAATGGGGTACCTCTGCAAATTCGATCGTGTTGTTCGGGAAGGCGGAGATCGCCTCAGAGAGATCGCGGCCCACTTTTGTGTCGACCACATCGAAGGCCGCGGTGAACTCCACATCCCGGATATGGTAGCCCCCCAGCCTGTTGTGCATCAATCCTGGTACGAACTCATCGTCCCTGGCATTCTTATAGAACTCCACGCCCTGAACCAGCGCGGAAGCGCAGTTTCCCACTCCGATGATCGCCACCCGTACCTTGCCGTTGTCTGTCATTTGCCTCTCCTGATGATATTTGTCCTGCTGCCAGGTCAGAATAATGTTCTTTCCTGAATATTTAACTGCGGTAAAGAAGCAAAACCTTGAAATTTCCCGCCGCAAGCAGACGGGGCATTACGGAAATTTCCCCTTTGGGCCAGGTTTTGCCACATGCTTGGAACCCACGCAGCAAGCTGCGGGGTATTCTGCTTCGCAGAATAAATGGTTAAAGATTCGATTTGAAACCGTGACAATTATACATGCTTTACAGGACTGCAGCAGTCTTTGACACAACTGTCCACTTACCCAGCCAAATCCTTTCGAAGAGAAATCAATATCCGCCCATCACGAATTAACCTCATGAGAGTACGGCGAGGATTCTCAGGCTCTACCATTTTCAAGTTATCCACCCAGTTTCCCATCTATCTTTGGCTGAATACTGGTACATCTTCCTTGCCAAGGGGATATGGCTGGATTATAATCTCAACGTTCGGGGCGTAGCTCAGTCCGGCTAGAGTGCACGGTTCGGGTCCGTGAGGTCGCCGGTTCGAATCCGGCCGCCCCGACTTAAGCCCACCAACGGCAGCACGGATATACGATTTTAGGTGACCGTGAGGCCTCCGGTAAGGGGGAATTGAAAAAAGTGGTGAACCGCAGGGCGCACGGTTAAATGCTCCAATCCTGACCATCTGGATCAAAAAAAAGTCCTTATCCGATTATCAGTTCTAAAGCTGAATTATCGGAACTAGTTTTTTTGACCGGAGGGTACACGGATGAATTCAGTAACATTTTCTCAAATAGTAGATGGCTATTTACTAGCCGCCAACGCCCGGCGCCTCAGCCCCCACACCATTCGCGATTACGTGACAACATTCAATAAATTTATTCGCTTCCTGGAAGATGATCAACCAATTGATTCTATAACAGCTCATCAAGTGGAGATGTTCCTTGCACGGCAGAAGGTCTCAAAGAAGACAGCCTTGAATTATCACATTGGGCTCTCTGCTCTATGGACCTGGGCAGTAAAGGAGGATTTGACACAGGAGCATATCATCCGAAAGGTAAAACGGATCAAGCCGGAGAAAAGAGCAATCAAGCCTTACTCAGAAGATGATATTCGGAATATGGTCAACGTGATAAACCAGACCCAGATATATTCTAGACCTGGTAAACGAGATTCATTCCACCGGCTGCCTCACGCCGATCGGAATCGGGCGATCATATACATTCTTCTTGATACAGGAGTGCGCGTCTCGGAGCTGATCAACTTACACATCCACGAGGTGGATCTTCGGAATAGGCGGATCTTAGTGATGGGCAAAGGAAGTAAAGAGAGGACAATACCTTTCTCACCCCGCACCGGACAAGTTATCTGGAAGTACTTGACAACCAAGAAAGAAGAGTCGTGGGGGAATCTCCTATTTGTGACCAATGAAGGAAGACAACTGTCACGCTCCAGGGTATTGCGGATCCTGAGGACCATAGGACGAAGAGCTGGTGTAATGAAAGTGACAGTCCACCGATTCCGACATACCTTTGCGGTGAATTACTTAAGGAATGGTGGTGATGCTTACAGCCTGCAAATGATGCTTGGTCATTCGACAATGGAGATGGTCAAGACATACCTGGCTCTCGCCCAAGCTGATCTGGATGCCAATCATATCCAAGCTTCACCAGTATCAAACTGGCGATTGTGAGGATGGATTATCTATCTATATCAACACGCAACTTGGCGACAAGAGCAGCATCTTCTTCGGCATCGGGATGACCGATCTCAAGTTCATAATCAACACAGACCTGCATGGCAGCTATAGCAGCTGGTAGATCACCTTGCTTTTCAAAAGTTAAACCAAGATTCCAGCCATGCCTTGATTCCCCTCCCCGGTCGCCGATTTCGCGGCTGATTTCCAGCGCTTGCTGGTAGTACTCGATGGCTTGCTGCATCTCCCCCAGGTTGGAGTAAGCGGTCCCCAGATTGCCCAAGTGGTTACCTTCCCCGCGCCGGTCGCCGATTTCGCGGCTGATTTCCAGAGCTTGCTGCAAGTACTCGATGGCATGTTGCGTCTCCCCCAGGTTGGCGTAGGCGATGCCCAAGTTGCCCAGGTCAGTCCCTTCCCCATGCCGGTCGCCGATCTCGCGACAAATTTCCAGCGCCTGCTGGTAGTATTCGATGGCTCGCGGCACCTCCCCCAGGATTCGGTAAGCGATACCCAGGTTGCCCAGGTGGTTGCCTTCCCCGCCTCGGTCGCGGATCTCGCGGCTGATTTCCAGCGCCTGCTGGCAGTACTCGATGCCAGGCTGCATCTCCCCCAAGTCGACGTAGACGATACCAAGATTGCCCAGCAAAGTTCCTTCATTGCGCCGGTCGCCGATCTCGCGACTAATTTCCAGCGACTGCTGGAAGTACTCTATGGCTCGTTGCACCTCCCCCAGGTTTTGGTAGGCGATACCAAGGTTGCCAATTTGACTCCCTTCCCCGCGCCTGTCGCCGATCTTGCGACTGATCTCTAGCGCCTGCTGGTAGTACTCGATGGATCGCTGCACCTCACCCAGGACGGCGAAGGCATTCCCCAGGTTGCCCAGATGATTACCTTCCCCGCGCCAGTCGCCGATCTCGCGGCTGATTTCCAGCGACTGATGGAAGTACTCGATGGCTCGCTGCACCTCTCCCAGATTTCGGTAAGCGATACCCAGGTTGCCCAGGTGGTTACCTTCCCCGCGCCGGTCGCCGATCTCGCGGCTAATTTCCAGCGCCTGCTGGTAGTACTCGATGGATCGCTGCACCTCCCCCAGGTTTCGGTAGGCAATACCAAGGTTGCCAAGTTGAACACCTTCCCAGCCCCGGTCACCGACCTCGCGGCTGATTTCCAGCGCCTGCTGGCAGTACTCGATGGCCCGTTGCACCTCCCCCAGGTAGCGGTAGGCGATACCCAAGCTACTCAGGCATGTGCCTTCCCCGAGCCGGTCGCCGATCTCCCGGGTAACATAGAGGGAAGATTCCAACCAATGAATCCAATCCAAAGAATGCAATCGGAGACTAAGAATATTAGGGCCAACATTCGGATAATCGACAAATAAACGTGTGATAGTTTCGTCATGCCCAGCATAATCAGCTACCCAGACCTGCCCTGCCTGGATGTTCTCCCATTCCAGGTCGAATAGCGCCAACCCTGCCAGAGTTTTTTCGCCGCCTTCTCTGTACAAAACCTCAGCAGTACTCAGAACGCGTATGAAATAATCAGCATGGCGTTCCTCGGCGGCGAGGCGATCAGGCTCTTCAAGAAGCTTGGCAGATAGCAGACGGGCGAGGTCGTGCATCTTGTAGCGTTCAGTAGTTGGATTGAACTCAAGGAGGCTGTAATTTAAGAGATCGCTCAATGACTGGCGAGTGAGATCTGGCTCCAAGACCCAGACCGCAGCTGCTGCCCCCAAGTTGAAAGAACCAGGGAACACTGATAATGAACACCACTTGTGTTGCAAATCAGTGGGCAGTAGATCGTAACTCAACTGCAGAGAAGCCTCAACGCCAGTCAGGTCAAGGAGCTTATCAAGGTCCCGCAGCTGGCGGATGAAATCCGCGGGGGATAAATCGCGATGCTCGCGCAGCGTGCTGGCAGAAACGCGCAGGGCCAGTGGAAGATAATCGCATATTTTGCTCAATTCACCCGCATCCTCACCAAGGCGCGGAGCGATTTTCAACATCCAATCTTCGGCATCAGTCGGCGGGAGCTTATCCAAATCGACATCCTTCAAACCAGGGAGGGTGAAACGCTGGCGAGAGGTTATAAGCAAGACGCAGCCCGATGGAGGGATAAGATCTTCAGCCTGTTCTTTGTCACTGGCGTTGTCCATCAATAGCAAGACCTGCTTACCGTACAGAATAGAGCGATAAAGGGCTTTTAGCTGATCACCTTCAGGCAGTTTTTCCTCAGGGTGAAAAGAGCGGATAACGTAAGCCATCGCATCGTCTGAAGTAAGAGTGGCCTTGGGATCGGTACCGCGTAAATTGAGGTGTATCTGGGCGTCAGGATAGTTTGGGCTCAGGATCTCGGCCAGTTTCAGAGCCAGGGCGGTCTTGCCCACACCGCCCATGCCATACAGTCCAGCGATGACCACACCGTCAGATTCGATAGAATTATAAAGTTCTTCAAGTTCATCAGTACGACCTGTGAAGTCAGCAGGAGGCGGTTCAAGCTGGTGGAGGGAGGAGAAAAACTGATCTGGATGGAGACCAGCAAGGACATCACTCAACTGTTCTGGTGAAATCCCTGTATGGATTTGAGTGCCAACCACATCCCTTCCCACGGTGACTATATTCTCTTGTCCAAATCCAACACCGCCGGACTGGGTTACCTCCTGGTGGGTAACTTTGAGCGAGGATGGTGTTTGAGGGGAAGATTCTTTTATTTCACATAGCTCTTTCAAATTACGGAGCAAACGGACCACACCCCCAATGATGGCGACTACACCAACAGTAGCCACAACCAGAGTCGCTAAGAATTTAGCTGGATCTTCACGCCAGCCAGGATAGATGAACCAACTGACGATAGCCGCGATCAAAATCAGCGCACCTAAGCCAATTAGAGTGTATAAGATCCAACGCTTCATGGAATTCTCTCCGCAGATTTGTGGATCAACAGTATATGAGTATTGTAGATGAATAAGGGAGGTCAGGCAAGCGATCGCGCTAGAAAAACGATTGGATACGAATTGATCCATTAGCCGGTAAACAGATTAATAGATCCCCCACAAGGTGCGCCGGTCCGCGGGCTGCAGGCGAGAATGGGCACAAGCACCTGCAGCCCGACTCTTCCGCCGCACTGCGTTAAATGGCAATGCAAGCGCGTTTCTAAAACGATCCGAGGGGCACGCTGGTACGCGCTTGTATTGGCATAGCAGTGTGGCATAATCAGAGGCTTGCAGGTGTGTGCCCAGACTGCAGCCTGCCGGCGCACCACCTAGAGGGAAAGAGCTAGAAACCAATACAAATGCATCAGGGTTGAGAAAAAAGCGCACGGGGGCGGCTTAAAGAAGGTTAATCCGAAATATTCAAATAAACATTGAGAAAAAAACAGATAACTAATAAAAGATTAAATTTTTGATTTTAGATAGTTTATAAATGCTGAGCAAACTACAAGAAAGAATCTTGCATCAGATTGAGATAGGTTGGGATCTTCAAGCATTGCATGCCGAATACCATTTTCATCACTTGTATAACCATATAACTTAATAAATGCAGATTTAAGTGCTGGATGAATTGTTATATCATTCTCAATATGTTTCAATGCATCACCAAGAGAAGCTTTTGGATTATTGGTAATAATACGGGAAATACTTTCAACAGCTAATATTGATTCCTTTATAGAGTTTCTATAATCAGGATCATCGCGATCGCTATAGAGCGCTAAAGATCGATATAAATGTTCGCGAACAGAAGGAAAATCGTCATCATTAAGAACACTTTCTAATGATTCAATTTCTTGCTGACTTGTTATATCGGTAAATACTCCATCAACATAACGAAATCCTGATAATTCTCTTTCTAATACGATATTTATTTGGATGTTTATTGTCTCGGAATCAAGAAAAGATAATAAAATTTCAAGAAAATCATAAACTTCAAACCATTCACATTCAAAGAAATAGTCTCTTAGATGATTGACATATGTAGAGAAATTATATGGAATTGAATCAACAGGAATTTTAAAATAGAAAATCAAAATATATCTACAGATATTAATGATCCTACTCTTACTATCATCTCTCGAGATGGAGTCTACAGACACATGATAGTTAATAGAGAATACAGATACCGAAAGTATATTCCACAAAGAATTACGAAGTTGAGGACTGATGGAATCTATTTGAATGGTTTCCGAAACAGGTTTATAACCTTTTCTCTGACTAAACATATTGGGAAATACCTTTTGATATTTATGAATTGATATTGAACTAAATGAAACTAATGGTCAAAAACATGGCGCAAGTTGATCATCGCAAAAGCAATACAGTGAGCGCCAAAAAAGTAAGCATCTTTACGATCGAACCTTAATAACAAAGCTCTGAATTTATCAATCCAGGCAAAGGAGCGTTCGCTGGTAAATCGGTGTTTGTAAACCTCCTCGTCAAACAAGCGTTTGCGACCTCGTTTTGTACCTTTCCGATTACGCTTGTTGACATCCATGTTGGGGATCAAACCATGATTGAAGCAGGTTTTACGAGCCGCCTTTGTATCAAAAGCCTTATCTGCATTGAAGAAAGCACCCCCAATATCAAGGCCCAACCTTTTCATGGATTTGAATGCCACCTGTAGGTGAGGTTTCAAGTTGTATGCATCATTGTGGTTGCCGGCAAGCAAACCTGTAGATGCGATGATGAAACCTTCACCATCCGTGATCGGCAAGATGTTGGTGGTCTTGGCTTTCTTTCGCCCTTGATAAGCGACGGATTCGCCGCCTTTCTTGGCAATCGCATGACTACCATCCAGGTTCAGTTCAGATAAATTCAAGTCCATTTCAATCGTCATGATGCTGCTTTGCCATACTTTTTCCAGGCTACCGTCTCGGCTCCACTTGCGAAAATGGTAGTAAACGGCATGATAACTGATTTCTTTTTTTCTGAGATCAGCTGCATCAGGGTCAATCGATAACCGATGCCATTGGCATCCCGTATGGAGCCGATAGAGGATATAGTTGAACACCTTGTATAGTGGGATCTTACATTCATAACCACGTTTTGCTGTCGTAAGATGAGGTCGAATATGTTCATTGACCAGTTTTTCAGTTACACTTGTGGGAATCGTGCTCATAGTTGTTCTCCTTTCGTCGGGTTTTGAACAATTATGATGCACGATTATTTGTCCTTTCAAAAGCTTAAATTACTTCATTAAATTCTATACACATAATATACTAAGAAATCAACAAACACAAGTAAGATATACCGAAAGCCGTGTACTTAAGCGCACGCGTTCTGTGTCCCGCAAAAAAAGCGGGATAAACTAACGCAATCGGCGGGAGGGCTGGAGTCAGCGCTTAGCATGGCAAAATGAGGACGCTGGTTCCGGTATGCAACGCTATGCGCTGCCCAAGCCCGGCTAGAGGGCAGGGGTGTGTGCAGAGAGGGGGAATAGGGATACTTCCCTTTGCCCCCTCTTTGCCAATGGAGAAGGGTGGTGAGCACCCTTCTCCCGCAGCGAAGGTTCGAAACATGGCTGAAAAACCAACCAGGCGCGGCGCAGATTGGTTGTGTTCAAGTGTGTTGGGTTGAACCATTGTAAAAGTGCTAAAATATCCATCATGGGCTTCCTGTAGGGGTTGTGCCGTTGTGGACCATAACTTTACAACCTGATGCCAGCCATTATGGCGAAGATATTGTTATTGGTTGTATGATTTGGTGTCTACCTCTGCTTGGGGGGGCCGTGACCCTCCCGATTCTCGCGGCGATCTCCCCCATGCTTATTTCCTTCTGGTTGCGGAGATCAAGAGATCGAATTGATTCAGCCAACAATGACAAATTCAAAACCAACCATAAATCTTGATACAAAAACCAGCCGGCGCTCAATGGAATGGGTTATGAGTATTCTTGGAGCAATGAATTGCATCCTGGTCGCGGTTATATTTATGATGCCCAATATAACAGGTGCAGGGTTGACAAGTATTTGGCCCTTCCCCCTGATCTATTTCATTGAAATTTCTGTCTTAGGAATCGTTTGTGTGATTGCAGTTGGTAAGCTGAGAAACAACTTGGAATCCAGATGGTCTGGAATACCATGGATCTGCTCAGGCGTTCTATTGGCACTTGTTATCCTGGGGGCCTGGACAATTGGTTTTTTCCTGATCCCAGCCATGATCCTATTTTTGATCGTCGGTATCCTGGCTGACAGGCGCACTCAGGGTAATATCGCGCTTCACCTGATTTTCTATGTTTCCGCCGGGGTAATCCAAGCTTCCCTTGTATTCATAACGTTATTAATCTAATGAAAGCTCATAAATTGAGAGATATTTGTTAAGTTTTTTCCAACTTAACCCCCGAATGAACTACACCCCATTAATTCTATTTTAAAAGCTTATAGGAATGCAGATGACACAACACGGTTGCGCCCAGATTCCTTAGCCCTGTACAAAGCCCTATCTGCAGCCTTAATCAATTCATTCAAATCTTGCATGCTGCCGTCCAGAATCGCAACACCCTGACTAACTGTGATCTTGATCTCTCCTGCACTTGTATGGGTGACATTGTTGGTAATTAACTTTTGCAACCGCGCTGCAGTCCTTTGAGCGCTTTTATGATCACTGCCAGGAAGTAAAATGACAAACTCTTCCCCACCAATGCGACCGACAACATCCAGCTCTCGAGTATTCTCTTGAACACATTTTGCAAACGAACGCAGAACCTGATCTCCTATGGCGTGACTATGCTGGTCATTGACCTTCTTGAAATGATCGATGTCTATAACAATTGCCGCCAACGGCATTTCGTAGCGGCGTGTCCTTTCGATTTCTAAACGTCCAATTTCATACAACCCTCTGCGATTATATAAACCAGTTAAGTCGTCGGTTATGGCTATCTGTTGAATTTTTTCCATTAACCGCGCGTTCTCAAAAGCCACAGCGATTTGACTCGCAAAAAGAGAAAAGGCAGGAACGTCCTGGTTATTTATATCTGGACCCCATATCAAAAGACACCCGAACACTTTTTTCCCTGGGACAAGCGGGAGTAGAAAACCTTGGGAATCTGATTGAGGTGAATCCTGGGGTTCAAAGTCTTCAGGGTCAAGTTGATCAAGATGCGGGATAATCGAACCGACCGTCTCGAATACATTTTCCAGGAAGATGATCTGTTTATGGTTAATCAGTTCGTTATAGTGTGTTAATCCAGACGAAGGCAGCTGGTAATCTTGTTCATTGTGAGCAAGGTTTTCTGCTCCAGCATAAACCAAATGAACACTTTCGGAGAGTTTGTGAATAACTATATTCTCCCCAACCGAAGATTGGAGTAGAACCATACTGTGCAGACCCAAATCTGCGAGAACTTCACCTAAAACCTCGACCATGCGATCCAGGTTTTTTTCCGCTTCGACCTGAGTAGCCGCATTGCCCAGGGCAGTGATAGTTTTATTCGCCCTTGCCAATTCTTTTGTCCGCTCTTTCTCAGATTCAAAGAGTTTGGCTTTTAATATTGCCAATGCGATAATTCTGGCTGCTTGTTCGCTCAGTGAGATTTCAGCTTCAGAAAAATGATGGGGTTGATCATATGTGATTATTACAGCCCCAAGTTTTTTCCCGTCTGCAATCAATGGTAAACCAAGAATTGATTTTACAAGGCAATTTTCAGATGATTTATTTATCTTTAAGGAAGCTATTTCAACATCTTTTAGGACCAGCGATTTTCCTTCCGCGAGCACCAATGAGGTGACTGTCTTGTCGTTAACCTCAACTTCAATTTCCGAGTAACTATCTCTTAGCGGGCCATAAGCAGCACCGGGTATGACTCTGCTCTTGTCCTCATCCCAAAGGGTGATATAAGCTCCATCGGCGGAGATCAATTCTCCAAGCTGGTCAGCTAAGATTTGGATCATCCCCTCTAGATCGGGAGCCATGATTGTCGTTTGGGTTATCGCATTTAATAATCTAGTTTGACGCGCATTCTCATGGATCTCTCCGAACATACGCGCATTTTCGATTGCCACCCCAGCTTGATCTGCAAACGCCTGCAGCCATTCAGCTTTTGTCTGAGTAAAAAACCCAGGAGTAGCACTGTTAAGATTTATAAACCCGATCGTTACCCCTTTCAATCGGATTGGTGCTCCAGCATAGGAGCGCATCCATTCGGTATGCGGTAGGTTCACCCATAAATCGTTTTCATGTGTGTCAGGGATGGCCAACGGTTTCCCAGATTCATGCATACGTTTTAATGTGGGAATATCTTCAACTAGAAATCTGCTTGCCTGACGCACTTCCTCCTCCCAATCGTAAATGTAACCTTTACTTCGTTCAATTTTCGCTAAACCCTTTTCAGCCAGCATAATGTTTGCCGCGTCATGTGGAACAACTTGTTCCAGATTTATTA
>SDBV01013572.1_pt1 | contig 10351 bp, 10 predicted proteins | sample 2277081 | NCBI WGS metagenome assembly SDBV01 (sample SAMN10402039, study PRJNA504765) | marine sediment metagenome | isolation source: marine sediment core GS10_PC15, 223 cmbsf | place: Arctic Ocean: Southern Knipovich Ridge | collected 2010
TTCGGGCACGGAGACGGAGACGGGCACGGGCACGGGTCCGGACGCGAGTTATTGCTTGTTGCGGCGGAGGGCGCGGTAGTCCTGAATCTCATATTCCTTGATCTTCGAGATCAAGGCGCCTCGGGAGAGATTCAGCTCGCGCGCGGCCTTGCTCTGGTTACCCAACGAGCGACGCAGCACGCGGTCGATCAGCAGCCGCTCGACCGCCGGAATCACAACCTTGAGGTCGTCCTGGCTCAACACCACGGCGGTATCGACGGTCTCTCCGGCATCCTCCGAAGACAACCCGGCAACCGAGCTCGACCGCTGCAGCGAACCACGCAAAATTTCACCCTCGGGCGTCGCCGAAACCAGCCGCCTCAGCTCGCCTAGAAGCTCGGCGATCTGACCGTCGAACGGATGACCGAGGAGCGAATCGAGGGTCTCGAGTGCGATCCCCTGGATATTCTTCCCCTGTTCCGCGCCGACCCACTCGAGCATCCTTACGACGATCAATGGGAGATCCTCGCGATGCTCTTCGATCGAAGGAACACGAATGAGGTGGTTCTGCAGCTGGTTGAAGAGTGAGGCATCGAGCCCACCCGCCGCCGCAGATCCAATGATCTCCTCGTCGCCCGTGAGGATCCACCGCACCTTGGAACCGTATCCCGAAACGCCGTCTTCCTCGATCACCGACGCCATCTGGTGCTGCAGCTCAGAGCTCATCCGCTGGACATCGCGGACGACCACTACCCCACCACCAGCCCGTTCGGCAAGACCCCTCACGCCCATCGTGTTTCCGGACCCGAAGAGCTCGATCTGAAGAGTGGTCTCGTCGCCGCCACTTACCTGGACGACGCGAATCCATGGCGCGCCCGTCGGACACAATGATGAGATCAGCGATGCGAGATACGCCCGCCCGGATCCAGATCGTCCATGTAGAAGGACCGGTAACGAGGACCGTGCGGCCGACAGGAGCTGATCGCGCAGTACATTGACAGCCTGGGACGACCCGGGTAACCGAATCTCCAATTTTTCCCGCGCTTGGGACTCCCACCGCCCGAAAAGGGCGCTCCCGCTGGAGACGTTTTCCCACTGAACGGCGAGCATCCCGGCCAGCTCGGCCAGTAACGCGCGGTCATTCTCGAAATCAGAGGTGTCGGTTTCCAACAAGAGATAGACCCTGCCTTCACCGCCGACGGGAACCGGGTAGATCAAGATCTCACGCGCCCCCCCGCGCACCACTGCGATGCGGCTCCCGCGATCGAGCTCGGCAAAGGACCGCGGCGGAAGCTGTGGCGGGGCTCCCGACCATCGGGAGGCGATCGGCTGCAACCGGCCCTTTTGATCGAGCCAGGCGAGCAAGGTCCGCCGTCCCGGAAAGGTCATGTCGAAAAAGTTCTCGAGCGAGGGTAGTAGGTCCTCGCGAACCCCCGCAAGGAACACATCGAGCAAACGGCGGCGTCCTTCCGCCAGTCGCTCCGGCTCGTTGTAGACCACTACTTCGGGCCGTGGTTTTGCCTCGTCCGTTGCTTGGGGATCGGCGCCGTGAACCATCTCCTCAACTGCTTCGGCGCCGGTTTCGGCCACCCCTCCCTCAGCATCTTGGCGGTGCCCCTCCACGACCGTCACGGTCGCGGTCCCGACCCGAATCCTGTCACCGACCGCGAGCACGCCGCGGGACCGGCGTTCGCCGTTGAGGAGTACGATCTGCCGCTGCTGGCCGAGGAATGTGAGTGTGTCGCCCGTGCGCCGGATCACGACATGTACCGGGGCCACACCGGGCGCACGCAGAACCACGTCATTGCTGCTCGAGGCGCCGATCGAGACCGTGTCCTTGCTGACCTCATAGGTCAGCTCGGAGCCGCTGCCCGTATCGATCGTCAGCGTCACCATCCGCCCCCCACAGGGTGTCGTTCGAGCGATTCAGAATCCGGCCTTGTCTCGGACGCAACGGAATGCGGTGTTGAATCGAGTGCCGACGGTTCTATCGCCACAGAGAATCCGAGGAAAGCTTATGCCTACGATCACAGGGTGTCAATCAATACGACACAGGGAACGAGAAAATGCACCTTAAACCCACACTTCAAAGGAATTTCCAAATTCGTTAGGGCGGGCTACCGCTCACCTCACGGCTGCGCCGCCGAGACGACCCGCGAGCAGGACGAGATCATCAAGATCCGGCAACTCTCGGCCCTGCCGATCCGCCACCAGTATTCCTGCAACCTCGCCGCTGCGACCCAGAGGGATCACCGCTGTGGCGGCAGGAAGTGAACCGACACCGAGCACCTCGGCAAGACCACCGGTCTCTCCTGCTTCCGGGTCGACCGCCATCACCGCCTCACCCGTACGGATGACGTGCTCGAGAAGGCCGATCTCACGCGGCAGGGTGGTGTTATTGCGGCTGAGCGGATAGCCGAAACCGGCGCGGCACCTGACCACCAATTCCTCGGCCATCAATACGGCGCCACGCTCGAAATGCTCAGCGGCCACCTGCAGCAGAGAAGAGATGCCCTGATCGGGGTCGTCTTCCGAAAGCAGCGCACCAACCAATTCGGTTACGCCGGGCGGCAGCGCCGAATGCCCCTCGCTCTGGCGCGCCTCGAGTTGGCGCTCCACCACCAGCGACAATCCGTCGCCAAAACGAGCCATGATCTCGCTGGTTTCTCCATGAGGCGCCGGCATCAGAAAGGACACTCCGGCCTCGATCAATTGATGCACCCATCCGGCATCACCGAGGGACGTCACACAGACCACGGGCAGAGGAGGATCCATGGCCGCCGCGCGACCAATCAGCCCAAGCCACTGATCATCCCGACCGGTCCGGAAGCCGGCCTGTCGATCGTCCACAACCAAAATGTCAACAGTATCGAGGTCCACATCTTCCGAAACCGAAAAGTAGAGAACTCGCCAGCCGCGCCGTCTCCATTCCGGTTCCAGGGATCCCCGCCACCACCTCGAATCCTGTACCGCCACTCCCACTCGTGCGACGAGCAGCCCGGTGGAAGCTTCGACCTCGAGGTCGGCGAGCAGATCAGCAAGGGGATTCTGCGGCGGTTCGGACGGCAGAACGTGGATGTTGGCGCTACTCAAGGGCTGTGAGATCTCGATCAACTCCTCCTCGAGCAAGCGGTCCACCTCTTGGTTCGAAGCGGCGGCACCGGCGGCTTCGGCAAATGCGGTCAGACTCAACACCTCGCCCTCGTGGGGTGCCACCTCGTGCGGCGAAAAACGAAACCCGCCATGACGGCATGCGAGAACCTGACCCGCCGATGCCAACTCGCTCCTCGACGGCATTCTCACGCGCCCGCGATCGACCTCGAGGCGAAGAGAGCCGTCCGTGGTATCAAGCTCGAGGATGCCGCTCGGGGACGTCGCCGAGACCAACCGCAACAACGCTGTCGGTGCGAGGTGTTCGAGGTTTCCTGAGAGAACTCGTCTCACGATCAACTCCGCCCGTCGTCGAGCGGTTCCACCGTGTAGCTGTACACGTCTCCCGAGCGGAGAATGAACTCCCGCCGTTCGACAACCAAACCACCGACCTCGACCTCGAGCACCCACCGCCCCGGCAGGAGATCGGAGAACCGAGCTTCCGGGTCGAGACGGGTGCGCCGCACCTCACCACCGCCGCCGCGAAGAACGGCCAGCGGCGGTTCCTTCCGCCATTGAGCCGGGAGTCGACACAACAAATCCGCCCCCCGATTAGGTCGCACGACCCTGCCGTCGTGCCTCGGGAGCCGCTCGAGCCCGTCTGTCTCGACGGCAAGTACACGAACGTCCGGCACGGTTACGACTGTCCTCGGGTAGGTCAGGTGGCGCGGCGTCACGGTCCACAAACCAAGGGTGGGATCGGTGGCAACCCAGCCCGCCCCGGGGAGCCGACACTCCAGCCACCGGTGGGGAATCGCGCCGTCGTCGCCGATCAGCAGACCGCTGACTGTTCGGGCTTCAAACCCGGCAGCGCGAAGCAGCGCCACGGCTGCGTTGGCGAGACCGGAGCATCGTCCCCGTCCGCGCTCGAGAACCGATGCCGCATCCTGGGGATCGGCATCGGCGATGTCGACCGCTACGTGGTCGGCCGCCCACTCGAGCACCAGCGTAGCGGCTTCCCAGGATTCCAGACCGGGATGCAGCTTCGTCTGCAGCCGTTTCGGAAGCTCAAAACCCGGCGGTACGACGGGCGGTGGTCCCGCGACAACGTCGGCGTAGGTGTCGGTGGCGCCGATGGGAGCCAACGAGGTTTCGACGTGGACCGTTACCCCGCCGCCAGCGACCGTCCGCACTTCCTGGACATAGCCGTTACTCGCCGATACAACGGGGAGATCACCGGCTGTCAGCAAATAGGCAGCCTCTTCGGCAAGCACCGGTGATACCGCCATCAGGGTCCACGCCAGGATGAGAATTCTCACCCGGCAGCGGCCTTCCGCTTGACGAACCCGTCGAGAACGCCGTTGACAAAACGTCCGGAATCTTTGCCGCCATACTTCTTGGCGATCTCGATCGCCTCGTCGATAATGACCGCGTGCGGAGTGTCGGTCTCGTAGATCAGCTCGTACATGGCGAGGCGGAGGATGTTCCGGTCGACCGCCGCGAGACGTTCGAGCCGCCAATGCGTGGTCTGCAGCCCGAGCTCCTCGTCGATCCCCTCCAGCCGCTCGAGGGTCCCGCGGAGAAGCACGTCGGCAAACTCACGCACCCCTTCCGATGCGTTACGCCACTCCTCGAAAGTGGCCTGCATCGCTTCCGGCGATGCATCGGTCAGCTCGTATTGATACAGGAGCTGGAGGGCGAGCTCTCGGGCGCGGCGACGTGTACCCACTAGCCCGCCTTAACCCGCACTTCTCACAGTCGAATACGAAGCGCGCACTTATTGCCCCCGGTCGAGCCTCTCCGACAAACGCGCCATCTCGATGGCGGCCAGAGCCGCTTCCCAGCCCTTGTTGCCCATCTTGGTCCCGGCACGTTCGACCGCTTGTTCGAGAGTGTCGGCGGTGATCACGCCAAAAGTCATGGGAACACCGGAATTGATCGCCGCTTGAGCGACCCCCTTGGCGACCTCGGCGGCAAGGAGATCGAAGTGGGCGGTGCCTCCTCGGACCAACGCCCCGACGCAGATCACGGCGTCAAACCCGCCGTTTCCGGCAAGCTTGGCAGCCACCATCGGGATCTCCCAGGCGCCGGGGACGCGCACGACGGTGATCTTGTCGTCGTCGGCACCGTGCCTGATCAGACAGTCCACAGCTCCCGACTCGAGGCGTGAGGTCAGCGCCTCATTAAAACGACTCACCACGAGTGCAAATCTCAGACCTTGTGCGTCGAGATGTCCTTCGATGACCTGCATGGTCCCTCCAAAGGTGCATTGTACCGCGATCGTGCGCCGACGGCACGTTCAACCCTGATCAGCGCTTCACCCACCGATGGTCGGCGGACCACCGACAAGGGAGACATCAGCCAACCGTCGGCCATCGGCGGTGGCGTGCAAGAGCTCGCCCGAGCGCTCGACAAGCGACCGCTGCTCGGCCTCCCGAACCACTTGTTGCGTATGCCCTACGCTCCATTTCAGATGACGATGAAGCCTCGGCAGACCGCACTCCTCCTCGGCCTCCTCGGTGTCCTGGTGGTGGAGCAGGTGGACGACCAACATGCGGACACCGAGGTCGAGACGCTGTGCAGCGCGCCGCCGCCCCTGGGCCAGCAGCCCGCGCCGTGGCGCGAACAAAAATGCGAACGAAAAGAGCAGGCCACAGGCGCCGGCCATTGAGCCCGCAATCGAGACGTCGAGGAGGAATGCCACGCCATAGCCGAGCACAGCGCATATCGCCGCCACCACGGCCCCGAGCCACAGCATCGGTGCGAAGCGGTCGACCAGCAGATAGGCGGTGGCCGGAGGGGCGATCATCAGCGCCACCACCAGAATCGAACCCACGGCGTCGAAGGCCCCGACTGCAGTGATCGACACCAAGGTCATCAGCGAGTAGTGGATCAGTGCCGGCGAGAAACCGAGCAGGGCGGCGAGGCCCGCGTCGACCGTCGCGAGCTTGAGCTCCTTCCACGCCAGAGAGATCACCACCAGGTTGAGGAGCAGAATGGCCCCCATTGTCCACAAGGCGCGCGGGCCGACATCGACGCCGCCCAGGATCAGTCGGTCGAACGGCGCGAAGGCGAGCTCGCCGAGGAGCACCGAGTCGGTGTCCAGGTGGACGCCACCCGCGTAACGCGATATGAGAATCACGCCGATCGAGAAGAGGGCCGGGAAGACGAGACCGATGGAGGCGTCCTCCGGAACCAGCCGTGACCGGATCAGCGCTTCGATGAGGACCACGGTCAGCACGCCGGTTGCCGCGGCGGCAAGCAGCAGCACGGGCGAGTTCAGATCGTGGGTGAAAAAAAACGCGACCACGATGCCGGGCAGAATCGCGTGCGAGATCGCATCTGAGACCAACGCCGTTCGCCGCAGAACCAAATAGGTGCCGGGCAGGGCCGCAGCCACCGCGGTCACGACCGCGATGAGGACAATCTCCAGGTCCGGGCTCATGATTCCGCCTCGCGTTCGAGGACCCGCTCGGCCTCCCGCCGACCGATCGGGGTCGGCGCCCACAGACCGTCACCGGTTTGTTGCGCGAGGCCGCGGTCCGCGAGACCATCGAGGGCCGCACCGACGTCGGCCCCGCTCGGACTCATGGTGCGCAGGACCGCGATGTTGTGGCCGTGCTCCGGGTCGCCCGCGTGCTGCAGCGACAGGGCATAGAGGTGCATCAGTACCGGATCGAGATCAGGCGCTCGCAGCAGACGCCCGAGAGGCAGGAAACGCCACACCAATCCCCGCCGAGGGGCCACCATCAGCGAGCCCACGACAACGACACTGAGCACGAGCACAATGGTCGGACCGGTGGGAAGACGCGGAACGATCGAGGACATCACCGACCCGGCGACGCCGGAAAAGACCCCGATCGCCGCGGCGAGCACGACCATCGGCAGAAGGCGCCGGCTCCACTGGCGGGCGGCCGCCGCTGGGGCCACGATCATCGCGCTCATCAGCACCACGCCGACGGTCTGTAGACCGATGACGATGGCCACCACCAACAGGAGGGTCAGGAGACCGTCGAGGCGTCTGATCGGTAGACCGAGGCTGGAGGCAAACTCAGGGTCGAAGCTCAGCAGCTTGAACTCTTTCCACAACAAGGCGAGGATCAACAGCGCTGCTGTTGCGAGCACGATCATCGTCACCACGTCCTGACGGAGCAGCGACGCCGCCTGCCCGAAGAGAAAGCTATCGAGGCCGGCCTGAGCAGCGTTCGGCTGCTTCTGAATGAAGGTGAGGAGGACCAGCCCAACGCCGAAGAAAACCGAAAGAACAATCCCCAGCGCGCTGTCATAGGGAACCCTCGAGCGCCCCACCACCACCCGCACCACCACCGTGCCGATCCATCCGGCCAGCCCGGCGCCGAGCATCAACACCAACGGCGTTTTGGAACCGGTGAGCAGGAAGGCGAGGGCGATCCCCGGCAGGGCGGCGTGGCTGACCGCGTCGCCGAGCAGGCTCTGGCGACGCAGATAGGCAAAGGATCCGAGGGCGCCGCTGGTCGCTCCAAGCACCGCGGAACCGAGGGCGACAAGGCGCAGGGTGTAGTCGCCGAAGAAGTCCATCAGACCTCTATCTCCCCCGTCTCGAGAACGCCGACCCGCCCGCCGAAGGTCAGACGCAGGTTTTCTTCGCTGAAGACCTCGCTCACCGGACCGGAGTCGATCGCCCGCACGTTGAGGAGGAGCACCGAGTCGAAGTACTCGGGGACGGTCTGCAGATCGTGGTGGACGACGATGATCGTCTTTCCCTCCTCTGCGAGACTGTTGAGAACGCCGATGATGGCGCGTTCGGTTGGTGCATCCACTCCCTGAAACGGCTCGTCGAGAATGTTGATCGGCGCATCCTGGACCAGGGCGCGGGCGAGCAGGACACGCTGCTGTTGCCCTCCCGAAAGCTCGGCGATCGGTCGTCTCAGAAACGCGGTCATTCCCACCTGCTCGAGAGCTGCCTCCGCCTGCCGACGTTGGACCGCGCCGCTTCGGTGAAACCAGCCCAGCTGTCCGTAGGTGCCCATGGTGACCACGTCGAGAACGTCGGTTGGAAAATCCCAGGACAGGGTGGCTCGCTGAGGGACGTAGGCGATCTGCCCCTTCGCCCTTTCCCGCGGCCGCCCGAAGATGCGAACCTCGCCGGCGACCGGCCGCACCAGCCCCATGGCCGCCTTGACCAGGGTGCTCTTGCCGGCCCCGTTGGGACCGGTAATCGCCATCTTCACCCCCGCCGGAACCTGGAGATCCACATCCCACAGCACCGGTTGGTCGGCGTAGGCAACCGTGAGATCCTCGACCTCGAGCGCCCACTCGCTTCCCACGTCCTGCATCATCATCCTCCCAACCGCCACGACAGACCCGCACCCAGGAGCAGGTTGAGACCTCGACCCGTCAACCGCCTCGCCGCGCGCACGTCGAGCTGGAGATCCGGGCTCAGCAGGTACACAACACCCGTCTGAAAGGTCAGAGTGTTGGGCCCCCGCGCGTCCTCCCGGTTGAAGCCGTAGAGCTCGAAGAACACCGATGCGGCATCGGTCAGCCCGACGCCCAGCGCCGCGCTCGCCCACGTACTGGTGAACCGCTCGCCGTCACCGGCGGGACGGGCCACACCGAGGTTGACTCCGAGCCCTACAGACTCTGAGAGCTCCCAACCGAGGCACAGCACCCCGACCGGCTGCCAGCTGGAGCTGCCGAAGTCCGAGCCGCCGGTCGGCACTGTGGTCGATGCGATGAGCGCCGCCTCCATACCGCCGATCAGCCCCGCCGCCCCGCCCTGAGCGAGCTCGTACTTGAGCCCCACCGCGGTATCGGTGAAGCCCGATCGGTCATCGCCCGAATCCCGCTCCCATGCGTAGATGGGGAGCACGAATCGCAGCTCGAGCTTCGGTGTGACACCCCAACGAGCGAGAACCTCGCCGAGGGTCGTGACCTCGGCGCCGGCCGCGAACTCGGCAAAGGTGACACCGCCCTCGAGCTGAAGCACCCCTCGGCCGACCGTGCTCGAGCTCTCGGTGAAGTCCGGTCGGTCGGTCACCAGCGGTTCCTCTAGAAAATGATCGCCGGCAAAGCCGCCGCCGGCAACGCCAAGAGCCAGCATCACAACGCCGAACGTCCAGAGCGTCATCTGGCGTGTCATCGCTCGGCTGCCAGCGCGGTCACGATCGTCTCGACGTTGGCGCGCACGGTTCCGACATAGGTTCCCGCCGGCGTCCCCCGGTCTCCGAGGGAGTCGGAGTACAGGGTGCCGCCGATCTCGACCGCGAACCCCTGGGCCTCCACTGCCTCTTTGAGCGCCTGCACGTACCGCGGCGGCACCGATGTTTCGACAAAGATCGCCGGCACGCGCCGCTCGGCGATGAAGTGGGCCAGCTCCTTGACGTCGGAGGTTCCGGCCTCCGAGGCCGTGCTCACCCCGAGCAGGCCGTAGACCTCGAAACCGTAAGCGCGACCGAAGTATGAAAAGGCGTCATGGGCGGTCACCAACACGCGCTGCTCGGGCTCGAGGTCCGTCGAGCGTCCGAGCACCCAGCTGTCAAACGCCGTCAGCTCATCGTGATAGGCCAGCGCTCGATTTCGAAAGTCATCGGCGTGAGCGGGGACCAGCTCGGCCAGCGCGTCGGCCACACAGCGCGTCGCTTGAGCCCACAGACCGACATCGAACCAGACGTGGGGATCGTGCAACCCGGAGAAAGCCGCCGACGTGATCAGCTCGTCGTCAGGCAGGCACTCGCCCACCGCCACCGTCGTCACCCCGCGTTCGCCCATGCTCTCCATCACCTCGGTCATCTTCCCCTCGAGGTGGAGGCCGTTATAAAAGATCGCTTCCGCCGAGCTCATCCGGCGCACGTCACCGGCCGAGGCCTTGTACAGATGGGGATCGACCCCCGGGCCCATGAGCACCTCGAGCTGCACATCGGGCCCACCGATCGTGCGCACCAGGTCACCGACGACGGTCGTCGTTGCGACGACCCGAAGCCCGCCGTTTTCCTCGGGCGCCTGACCGCCGCAAGCCGTCACGACCGCCACTGCCGCTAGAATCACGATTCTTCTGGGTCTCATCTACTCACCTTCCATCCACAGTCTCTCGGCCAGGAATCCGGGCAAGAGAAAGCTCTCACCGCCCACCCGCACCCTCAGCGCAGTTCCCTCGGCCGCGATCACCTCTATCGAGCTGCCCGGCGCGAGCCCGAGGCGGCCTAGGAGGTCGAGGTTTTCCCGATCCTGGGCGCCGACCCGGGCGACAATGGCGCGCTCTCCGGCGGCGAGTTCGGCTAAGGACACCGGCGCGGCCTCCGGG
>SDBV01013573.1_pt1 | contig 10351 bp, 9 predicted proteins | sample 2277081 | NCBI WGS metagenome assembly SDBV01 (sample SAMN10402039, study PRJNA504765) | marine sediment metagenome | isolation source: marine sediment core GS10_PC15, 223 cmbsf | place: Arctic Ocean: Southern Knipovich Ridge | collected 2010
GCTAATTACTTAATAAATTAAATGTTTATTGGCAATTTATTACTGATTATTGTCAGTTGATGAGGCTTCATACTGTGGATAATGACAATGAAATCAGAGAAAATCCTTTTCTAAAACAACCACTTGCTGAAATACCTAAGGTTGATCCTCAATTTTATATAGATGAATTTTTGAGGTGGCTCTCCGAGGATTATTTTGATACTTCAGCATCTGATAAAATCCCGACTGATAAAACTATTAAACACAAGGACTGGCAATAAAAAGGGAAGCTGACAATATAAAGCAACCATAACACTCCCATCTGACCTTCTAAACGGCATCAACGTAAGCTCAAATCTAGGCTTTAAGCCCGACGAGGTTTATTTTGTTGAGATGAAAGGGTGATTGATTCCTGCCGCTCTCACTTTACCAGTTTGTGGGTTTTAATATAATCGGGATCAATGATGACGCCAAGTCCAGATCCCTCCGGAGCCTTTATCTTGCCTTCAATGCTCTCAAATGGCCCGGCCTTGCTTTCGACCGGAATGGTCGTTCCGTTGGGGTCACGTGTCCGGAACATTTTAAATTCGTGGTATTTGTCGGCATTCGGGCAGGCAGAGACCATATGGATCAAATAAAGGAATCCGAGTCCCCCGCCTGAAATATGCGGTGAAGTCCTGATCCCTGCAGCTTCGGCCATCCGGGCTACCTTCATGGAACGGATCATACCACCGTTGTAAAAAAGATCGGGCATAATCACCCCGAAGGCACGATTGCCGATCAGCCATCGGAAGACGCGCTCGCTGAATTCCTCTTCTCCGCCTGCCATGGTGATGTTCAGCGCCCGGGCCACCTGTGCCTGCTCCTCGTACCAGGTCCACGGAACGGGCTCCTCGTACCAGTAATAATTGTATTCTTCAAGTATCCGGCCAATTCGTATCGACTCCTCCACATCATAGGTGCCGTTTCCGTCAATCATCAGCACCATATCGTCGCCAAAGAATTCACGGGCCATCCGGATCAGTTTTTCAGTACGCCCCGGTGCAATCTCGTTATTTCGGCCCAGGTTATCACCGCTTCCTGCCCGTACCTTTATCGCTTTTGCCCCGATCTCCTCGTTGTCCTTCTGTACCAGTTCCAGGGATTCCTCAGGTTCCTTGTTTCGAAATTCCGATAAACGATGCCCCAGGTAAATCCCGATCTCCGGATTTTCAAGCTCCCCGATCAGGCGGCCGACAGGCATATCGGCAATAACACCCAGCATATCCAATATGGCAAATTCAATATTTGCGATCTGCACGCAGAGCGGTATGCCCTGGTTTTTCACATGGCCCTCTGCAGCATGAAAGATCAGATTATCGAGGTCACGCGCATCCTTTCCCAGGAAACTCTTTTGAAGGAGGTTTGTAAACATGAGATAACTGTTCTCCGCGATAAAGGGATGCCCGATCGAGACCCCTTCCACACCGTCTTTAGATCGTACACGGCAAATGGTACTTTTCCTGTCTCTCAGCAACTCCAGCGATTCAATGATCACCGGGTCGGGAAATAGTTCCCTTCTCAACACCGGTTTTGCCAGCGCCGCATCAAGGGCGGAGTAGTCTGGAGGATTAAAATCAGGTAAACCTGCCGAATTGCAGGATGTCAGGGGAAGCAAAGCTGATACACCGCCGATGGCGGCTGCACTGGCTAGAAATTGTCTTCTGTTGGTAGCCATGGGTATCTGTGTTAAGGGTTACTATTCAGTGTATGAAATTTAATGATGCTCGGGTAAGATCCTAAAGATAGAAAGACTTCTGAACTTGACCGCTCGCTCCCCTCATAAAATCTATCTCTGCTTTTCACCCAAAAAAAGATACCCTTACGCTGAAATCTCTGAAATATTCCCGTACAGCGTTCAAGTCCTCAAATAATACTTCAATGAACTCAATTTATGAGTGAATTGATAAGTGCTATGGACTACTAAAATTGAAAGTTAAATAAACGGAAGGTTTTATGAGAAAATGAGAAGGTAAAAATACACTTGCCTGTTAAGCATGCGCTCTGAACCAACTGAGCTAACATCCCATAATTCCTAATGGGAAAGCAACGGTAGTAATTCATCACATTCTGGACAAGAGGCTCTCAAAGCATCTTAAATGACATATCTATTTTGATTAATAATACCACGGATATTAAGATTTGACCCAGGTGATTCAAATCATTTGTTTCTGAATGATTAGCATCTGTAAAATCCATATCTTCAACACACAAATCTCGAATCCGTTTTTTTTATGTGTTCTAGTTCTCGGAATATTCTTGTGCTGCTGTTATTTGTTGGATCTCTCGGTTCTTCCGCCGGAATTAATGCTCAGTCAGACTTTAGGGAAGGATATATCATTATCAAGGACTTGGATACAATCCATGGTCAAATAGCCTATCGTGGAGATCGCCGCAATGCTGAGGCATGTGTTTTTCGCTGTGCACCAGATTTTGAGATTCATGAATATAAACCATTTGAAATCATTGCCTATCGCTTCAATGACAATAAGTATTATATCTCTAAATCATTCGAACTAGAAGGTATCAGATATGAAAAATTCGTTGAATATCTTGTGGATGGAACCGAAGAGCTCTATTATTACAAAAACCGAAAGGGCAAGTATTATCTTTTAGAGATGAAAAGTCAGGCCCCCGTAGTAGTCAGTAAGGAGCTCTTCGAGACAAAATACTCAGAACAATTCACCAATGATAGAGAAGATATTTGGTTCAGAGAAACACCTCCACGGACACGTTTAATTATGGGTGCACATACAGGCATAATTTTCAGCCAATTCCATATTGAGGGTAATAGTGAACATTCCGGTTCATATTCCAGAAATTTCGATAACATGACTATTGGCCTTAGTTTAGGAATGCAATTCCCCAGAATGAGTGAGAGAATTGAATTTGTATTGAGCTCAGAATATGGGAAAGTAAACTATACCGGGATAATTGAGGATTTTGCTGAGACTGAGAAACGGTGGTATTATGTGCACCTTCGGTCCGGTATAGTGAAGAACTCCTTTTCAGCAAAGTATTTATTTCCAACTGGCCGCATCCAGCCAATTGTTGAGATAGGTGGTATTTATCAGTTCCTGATTTCACCAGAAAATAGTGGGACGATTGAAGTTTATAGCACCGGTAATTCATGGCAAGAAGATTTTAATATCGTTCCCATTCCAAAAACTTCTTTAGGATTCAGAACTGGAACAGGAGTTAACTATAAACCCAGAAAACATTTACAGGTATTATTACAGCTGGGTTTTGAATATCTACATGGAACGATGAATATAAATGTGGCTCCAAATAATCCTCAGTCGACAAATGTTATAACAATAAACAGGAATTTCGATTTTTACCTTCGCTCTGGAATAAAGTTATATTTTCCATCTGCTCCCTTTCCCTACTCTTATGATCCTCCACCACGACATCAAATTCCAGCTAAGATTTTTTGATTTTCATGGGTTATCTCTTTGGTATAATTACCAACTCCCTCACTTAATTATTTTATGGTTCCCACAGTTTTATTGTGATATTAATGCACATTAAATCGGAAAGGGATTTACCTGTGATCAGTTAGTTCAGAATTGATTCTACCAAAGGAAAACGTCTCTTAAATTCCTTAGCAAAAAACCGTGGTGGGGGATAACTGGATAAAAGATGCAGGGGCAGGGATTTTAATGTTCATATTATGCCGGGCCTTGAATGAAAACTAAATTTAGTGGAATAATTTCAGATGCTCATATTTTAATCATCCCGATTAATATTCGAAAAACTTTAAGATACCCTGCTACTTGCGATGAGATAATTCATGAAAAGATTATTTTTGCTTCTCCATTACTCCTGAAACATACTTGCTAATCACTGAAAACACATTTGCAATTATTAACTTAGGTCTCGTTATGGTACACACTTCGCATACCGGTAAACCGATATTCTTAATTGCAGACAACAACTAAATATAAATTCTATGAAAAAGGTTATTATCCTATTCTTAACGGTGTTTTTAAGCGTTATTTCTAATGCACAGGTCTCTTTTAATACTGGAAATGCAGAATTTGATTCTGATTTAGGCAAGATTAATGCCGATGCCAAATTGGATTTTGGAGCATTTAAAACAAATCTGGCCCTATCTTACGATATATCAGATAAAAAGATTGATCATTTAAGCATATCTGTTAAAATGGAACCTGCTGAAATTTATCTTGCACTTGAACTTACCAAACTAAGTGGTAAATCAATTGATCAGGTAGTTGAAATTTATGAGGTCAATAAAGATAAAGGATGGGGGTTTATTGCCAAAGAATTAGGAATTAAGCCAGGTTCACCTGAATTTCACAAACTAAAGGAAGATACGAAAAATAAAGGGGCCAAAGGAAAAAGTAAAAGTAATAAGGGAAAACCTAAAAAGAAATAATTTTTAGTATCTAATCCCAATTTCTGTCGGTGATTTCTGGGATGGGACGGAAATATATCATGTGCGTCGTCAGCTTAATCTGAACTTTTTCGGATAAAAAATAAGGTGCAGATCCTACAAAAATCGTCCGGTTTTTTGTTTATGGTCCATTACTTCAAATAAAGGGACCATGCATGTCCAGAATTGGGGTATGATCCTGCAGTAATTTTGATTATTTTTGAAGAAAGATGCGAAATTTGAAATGAGGATTACATGTATATCCGAATCCAAAGTTCTAAGGGAACATTCAATATGCGATTTACTAAGCAATAGAAAATATTATGACATTCATTGAACTGGCAATACGACGTTACTCTTGCCGCAATTACGATTTCAGACCTGTAGAACAGGATAAACTTGAACTGATTCTGGAAGCAGCCCGCATTGCCCCATCCGCAGGTAATTACCAGCCCTGGTATTTTATTGTTATCCAGGAAAAGGAAAATCTTAAAAAAGTTCATGGTGTCTATCACAGGGAATGGTTTCAGACTGCACCATGTGTGATTGTGATCTGCGGTGACCATAATCAATCCTGGAAAAGGAAACAGGATGGCAAGGATCATTGTGATATTGATATTGCCATCGCTGTTGACCATATGACATTGCAGGCAACAGAACTTGGACTGGCTACCTGCTGGATATGCAATTTTGATAAAGAGGAAACCACAAAAACCCTTAATCTACCGTCATATTTGGAGCCCATCGTCATCCTTCCTATGGGCTATCCGCTTGACCAGCAAGATCCTTCCCGGCACGTTGAGAAAAGAAAAAAAATTCAAGATATCGTCAGCTTTGAATCCCTCTGATAATGTTGAAAGAGAGAGGATAATCCCCTGGGGAATTAAGCAGCTATAAAAACCAAAACAAATATTACGAGGAATATTTTATTCTCAAATTAATCAAAATTGGCAATAAGAATGCCAATAAGATAAGATAAATCCTTCACTGAATTTAAGCCTTCTTTATCGGCATTATTTTTATCGTGAGCCGAACCTTACGGACTGAAATCTTTATAGAAAAAATCTCCTGTTTTTTAGAATAAGGTCAGTTCAAATAAACGGACCATTTTATAGTGTGGAAAAAACGGACAACCTGACCACATCGGGCCGATTCTGGTTTACCAGGTAAATGCCTTGATATTATGAAGTTTACCTAGTATATCTCATTCCGGCGAAGGATGGTCAACACATCCGGTTTTTCCACATTGATCACAATGGCCTTAATTTCCAATTTGATCTTTTTAATATGCCTGCTTACGGTGTCATATTGGGGATGAATCCTTCGCAGAACATCATTTTCAAAGTCCCAGAATTTAAGCTCGATCCTCCGGTTGGTATTGATTAGTATCCTTTTATCACGGCTGTAATTGTATTGGATATAAACCGGGGTTTTCCCATCCTTTTTTGAGACATTGTGCTTTTTTACAAGGAGTTTTACAGAGGACATATCTGATTTCTAATTTTTGTCTCGCGTTTTGTCTCGCAAACTTGATTTAAGTTTGTATCAGAAAAATATACCAAATTCATAAATATCCTCCAAAAGTCAACTATAATAGACTATTTGAAGTTAAGTGGAGTAATGTGCGGTAAATAGCATTTGCAGTCTCGTCGTCACCGCAACAATTCGAAAATACCCAGGAGTTTCAGGCTTGCAAAAAAGAGGGCAACCAAAAGAAATACCCGGATGGCAGATGCGCCCCATTTTACTGCTACTCTGGCACCAAAAAAGGCGCCGAGCATATTTCCTATGGCAAGGATGAATCCAAAAACATAGTTCACATCACCGTTCAGGATGAAGACTGCAAGCGCAAATGGTGTATACAGGAATACAATGAAGACTTTCAGGGCATTGGCCTTTACAAGTTCAAATCCGGAGCCAAGAACCAGTCCCGCGAGAAGGAAAAATCCTACTCCGGCCTGAATAAACCCGCCATAAATCCCTATGAAAAAGTAGATTATTGCTTGCCAGACAAGTTTCATCGGAGCCTGGTCCTCGTGGCTTTTTAGCCAACGATTTGGTTTCAGGATGATCAGGAAAAACATCAGGACAAGTAATCCTCCAATGAGCTTTTCCATTATTGCATCATTGAGGTTTACCGCGATCCTTGCTCCTATCAGGGAGCCGATAATGGCGGGAATACCGATCTTTATCCCATCTCTGAAATCAAGAACTTTCTGCTGTTTGAAACTGCTTACCCCGACCACATTCTGAAGCAGGATGGCAATACGATTCGTTCCATTGGCAACATTTGCAGGAAGACCCAGGAACATTAGGAGGGGAAGGGTAAGCAGTGAACCACTGCCAGCAAGGATATTTATAAACCCGGCAATAATCCCCACCCCGATCACTGCAAGGATCTTATACCAGGAAAGATCGTAAGCCTGGATTACCTGTACAAGTTGCTCCCACCAGCCCTGAATATCCATAAATTATTGGCTTGGATTATAAGTCGTTTATGTGATTATGATGATGGCAGCATCAGTAGGCAAAGAGGGGATAATCCTTCATCATCTGGTTTACCTTATCCCGGACAGCCTTTATCTTTCCATCGTCTTCATGGTTTGCAATGACTTCATCGATCATTTCAACGATGGGACCGACCAGTTCTTCTTTTACTCCACGGGTAGTCAGCGCAGGTGTACCTACCCGAATACCAGAGGCCTGGAAGGGTGAGCGGTCATCAAATGGAACCATATTTTTGTTGATGGTGATATCAGCCTGTACAAGGGTATCTTCAACTGTTCGTCCCGTGATCTCAGGATATTTCGGACGAAGGTCGATCAGCATTGAGTGATTGTCAGTACCATCAGATATCACCTTATAGCCCAGGGATATAAACGCATCTGCCATTACAGCTGCATTTTTTATGACCTGCAGCATATAATCCTTAAAACTATCGGAAAGGGCTTCTCCGAAGGATACTGCCTTGGCGGCGATCACATGTTCCAGCGGTCCTCCCTGTGTACCAGGAAATACAGCTGAATCAAGTAGTTGTGACATCATTTTGACCTTACCCTTGGGAGTTGTGAGTCCCCATGGATTCTCAAAGTCCTCTCCAATCATGATCATGCCGCCTCTGGGACCGCGAAGGGTTTTATGGGTTGTCGTCGTAACAATATGGCAATGCGGGAAAGGATGGTTCAGCAGTCCCTTGGCAATCAGTCCCGCAGGATGCGCAATATCTGCCATCAGCAGGCAGCCGTTCTCATCGGCAATCTCCCTCATGCGTTTGAAATCCCAGTCCCTCGAATAAGCCGAAGCCCCGGCGACTATCATTTTGGGTTTTTCCTTTCTGGCCACTTCGGCCATCATATCATAATCCACCTGACCGGTTTCTTTCTTAACACCGTAGGCAACTGGATTGTAGAGAATGCCGGAAAAGTTCACAAAGGAACCATGTGTCAGGTGTCCGCCGTGAGAGAGATCGAGTCCGAGGAAAGTATCCCCTGGTTTCAGAACTGCAAGCATGACGGCTGCATTTGCCTGTGCTCCGGAATGTGGCTGAACATTGACCCAAGTGGCATTAAACAGTTCCTTTACCCTGTCGATGGCCAGCTGTTCAGTCTGGTCAACCACCTGGCAACCACCGTAGTAACGCTTACCGGGCAGTCCCTCAGCATACTTATTTGTAAGACAGGAACCCATGGCCTCCAGTACCTGGTCGGATACAAAATTCTCTGAAGCAATCAGTTCAATACCATGCAGTTGCCTCTCTTTTTCCTGCTGGATCAGTTTAAAAATAGTTTCGTCTCTCTGCATATGTTAAATTTTCGGTTCAGGTAAGAAAGCGCCACTACATAGCTGACGCGATGTCAGGTGGCTTATTTTTTACCTGATCCTCATTATGTCTGCAATCAATAATCTGTAAATTTAAGGGTTTGGCAGAGAGTGCGAAATTATTTATAAACATAATTTAATCGGGATACCGGAACCTGGTTGCACCGGCGATTGGTTTTGCCCGAATGGACTAAGAACGGTCCGTTCTATGTGCAATGCAAAATGTGTAACAAACCAAATTTCACATAGCTCAATGTTAGGTGTTGTTTACTAAATCACAGAATAATTTGTACCTGGTCCAGAACCAAATACTTCTATAAAGTTCTTTGATACCAGGAATTTAAGTATTCTTTTGACAGTTGGATTTGGAATTTTCAACCTCACTGCAATAGCACCTGATTTCGAACCAGGATGATCAGATAAAAATGCTATTATCGATTTCTCACGAGGAGATAGTTTTGCTTCGATTCCTGTCCTTTCCAGTTTTTCCATTAACCGGGTATGAATGATCTTTAGTGCATTAAGGAAGAAAAATACCCATGTCGTAATATCCTCACCTGGTCTTTGTGCCTGACACTTTCTCAACTCCTCATAATACTCATTTTTGCGATGTTCAATCTCATGTTCGAAACTGACATATTGAATCCAATTGTAACCGTGTTTCAGTAGTAATAAAGTTGAGATTAATCGGCTAAGTCTTCCATTACCATCTTGAAAAGGGTGAATACTCACAAATTCATATGTAAAAATTGCACACTTTACTAATGGATGTGTTACAGTATCTTTGTCATACCAGTCAATCAAGGTTTTCATAGCATCCTCAGTTTCAATACCAGGTGGAGTTGTTTCAAATATAATTTGAATTGTACCATCCGGGGAAGAAGCTTCAACCCTGTTGTTATGTTGTTTGTAGTCACCTTTATGCCATTGGTCCTTAGAACTGTATTTCAATAACTGATTATGAAGACTTTTAAGTGAGTTTTCCGAGATACTTATTGAATTTGCTGATTCAGATATTAAATCAAATACCTCAAAATAGCCGGCTACTTCTTGCGAATCTCTGTCTTCAAGTCTACCAATATCCATATTCCGCAGTAGAACATCTACCTCAGCATCACTCATCATCGATCCTTCGATTCTGGTGGATGCGCCAACACTCCTTACCGTTGCAATCGATTTTAGTTGTTTTAAACTTTGACCTTCTTTTTTTTCAACTGAACTCCATGAAGCATCAAATCTATCAATACTGCTAATTTCAGAAATTAATTTCCAATCGATGGTTATTTCAAATGTATGTACCTTATTCATAGATAACAAAGGTACAAAATAAATTAATAATGATACGATATGATACGAAAATATACGTTAATGATACGAGAAGAAATAACACCTAACCATGCTAAATAGGCATTATTTTTACGTCATCAGAACACAAGAAATTTGTTTTTGTCAAAAAATCCCATAAATTTATTCCTGTTCCAATTTAAATCACTAATCAAAACTAATTATTATGGATTCTGATTTTATTCTAAATGCTCTAAAAGGAGTAGGAGTCGGTATGATGGTCGTTGGACTTGCATTTGCAGTCTTCATGATCATTTCATGGTGGATTGTTCTCAAGAAAGCCGGTCAACCCGGATGGGCAATTCTGATTCCTGTCTACAATTTTCTCATCCTGCTTAAGATCGCAGGAAAACCCTGGTGGTGGGTTTTCGCACTTTTACTGGCCATTATTCCCATCGTTGGAGCCCTTCTCCTGCTTGTGGTATTGATCCTGATGTACAACGGAATTTCGACGAAATTCGGAAAAGGAGCAGGATTTACTGTTGGACTGGTATTGTTGAGTATTGTCTTTGTGCCGATTCTGGCCTTTGGCGATGCCGAATATACGGCATAATACACCTTCATCCAGCTAAGAAATTACAGGCCGCCCGGTTAACCGTGGCGGCCTTTTTGCTAGTCCCTCGAAATCTTTTTTAACATTTCACGGTAGGCGGAAAAGATCTTTGCCCGGGAGACGAAACCCAAATATTTACCATCTTCCAATACTGCTATATTATACCGGTGGCTGGCATGGAATTTCTTTGTCACCTCTTCCATTGATTCGTCCTTGCTGAT
>SDBV01013574.1_pt1 | contig 10351 bp, 14 predicted proteins | sample 2277081 | NCBI WGS metagenome assembly SDBV01 (sample SAMN10402039, study PRJNA504765) | marine sediment metagenome | isolation source: marine sediment core GS10_PC15, 223 cmbsf | place: Arctic Ocean: Southern Knipovich Ridge | collected 2010
GGAATGGAAAGTTTACTATTTTTATGGCCCAGCAGAAGGTGTTTTAAAGACGAAACCAGACGAAATTTCAGAAGTAGCATTTGTCTCGGAAAGAGATTTAGAAAATCTTGATATAGCCTACGATCACAAAGAAATTCTCAAGAACTTTTTTCAACGTGAATTGAAATAAAAAGTTACAACATCACCCACCAAGGTGTGGACTACGAATTTATAGGAATTTGCTCTAGTTTAGGTATTGAAATATACTCTCGAGAAGTCATAATCAAGGTTCAAACGTTGTATATAGCTGATATTCTACAAAGTTAATGTTAAAATCCAAAGTGATGAAAAATGGTATAAAATCAGTTGTTAATTTTCTTTTTGAAGTGGGAATCCTCTCCAAGACCCCTAGAAGCGGGTTTCATTTTCTTGGTAGTGGTAATCAATCAGTAGCAGAACACGTCCATCGTGTTACATACGCTGGTTATATTCTATCTACTATGGATAGGAGTGTTGATTCGGAAAAGGTTATGAAGATGTGTCTTTTCCACGATTTAGCAGAAGCCCGCACTAGTGATTTAAATTACGTCCATCAAAAATATGCAATATCTGACGAGGAAAGAGCCGTAAAAGACTTGGCAAAAACATTAGAATTTGGTGACGAGATACTGGATATTCTTATGGAGCTAAAAGAGAAGAAAACAAAGGAAGCTCTCTTAGCGAAAGACGCTGATCAAATTGAATGGCTATTATCTCTAAAAGAGGAAACTGATACAGGAAATGTAAGGGCAGAAACTTGGATTCCGTCAGCAATAAAACGATTAAAAACAAAAGAAGCTAAAAAGCCGGCAGAAAAAATTGTCAAAACTAACTCAGATGATTGGTGGTTTTCTAACAAAGAAGATAAGTGGTGGGTAGGTAGAAATAAGAAAACTACTAAAAAACGATTCTAAATCACAGGTAAGAATACTTATTCAACAAAGGCTGTATCTTACTACATACCAGATAATTTAAACTGCATCAGTTGGTTATGGTATTGGTTGTAATTTTGGTATCGAAATATACTCCTGCGAGTTTATAATCAAGGTTCGAACGTCGTCCACGACTCGGAGCCATTGACCTATAGTCTTTACATTCCCTTCAATTTTTGCTATAATTAATAAACTCTCTACTGCCGCAGGTACAGAAACGGAGGATGATGATGAGGATTCGTTTCTACCTGAACGAAAAGAGCCGCAGCAAACTGGTTCGTGACGTTCGCAAAAAGGTGGATGAACAAAACCAGCAAGAGCACTTCTCGAGATTCGGTTTCGATGTGCAAGGCCTGAGGTTCGAGCAAGACGAGGAAGGAATTTACACTGTCACGGACACCTTCCTCGGTGGCCTGCCATCGCGTCTGAAGGGTGTTCCCATTCGAATGGTCACTCTCTACGACGAAACCCCCATTACAGGGGGTTGTCGCCGTCAGCACGGTGCCTATCGGAGCGACGAAGCTGAAGGGGTTGTTGATTCCTTTGGTGTTCGCAGTTCAACCGAAGATGGGTTTGGGGAACGTAACGAGGAGCGTCAACGGATGCGACTCATAGCCCCCGACCTCAACTCCGTCGTCAGTCTATACAAGGCGATACGCGACGGCTCGGCCAGTCCCGAAGGTGTGTGGAGCAACAAGCCCCCTGAAATGCAACGGATTCCCAACGCAATGTCTGAGGAAGAGGCCCCTGTGGTTGAATCTCCAGAGTGCGGGGAGGAATCCGAGGCAGCAGTAGCCAACTAACAAAGCGGCTTGCGGCACTGAGAGTATAGCGGGTAGCCAATTAAAACCTGGTTTTACCCGCTCTCCTCAAGCAGGTATTCTTGGATGTCTGTTTGAGAGGAAAAGCGACCTGAAAGGGTCGTTTTTCTTTTGGTAAATACTCCAATCGAAGGTTCTAAGTACGTAGAGTAGCGGGAGCCAAATTTTTTAGCCTCGAGATACAACCCATAGTTGCATACTAGTAGTATAATTTTCTATATCTGGGTGGTGACCTACACTATAAAGGAGGAGAGACAATGGATTCGTCCAGCTCTCAACCAAGCAGAGGAGATCAAAACGGCAATCAGGAACTCGTTTTTGCTGAGTTATTCAGGATTCTGAAGCCGATTCTGAGTAATATTACGCGACCAACTGCTATCTCTTTTCGACCAGACGGTAGTTTTCAGAGTAACCGCCGCCTTTTTGTAGTTGCACGTCTTGGTGCCGGAGTGGAGATTTTGGTAGATGAGGGTGGTTGCTGGTTTCGTGGAGTAGACTTCCGAAACGGTATTCTTATCGTTAAAAGCGTAACACCCAAAGAACTCGTACAATGGGCCAGCTATGAGGGTCTTTACAGCGGCTTAATTCAGAACTTGGATCTTGTGATCGAACGCCGAAAGAGCGTTATCATAAACTTGACAAATCGGCGAGATAGGATCGATCGTCTTCTTACCGTGGAGAGGGGGATTGTCAACAAGACCGACCAACCGTAGTTGGTTATAAGATAAGGAGGAGAGAGATGACAGGTTCTCAGGATCAGAGACCTTCCATCGAAAAGGGTCAAGCTCTTGCTGAGTACGGAATGATCATTGCGATAGTAGCAGTGGCCAGCATCGCTGCTCTGTTCTTTCTCGGTTGGGCTATCGACGGGCCGATTGGCGATCTGATCAACAAAATCTTCTAACCAAGGAGATCGGGAAGAGAGATCGGGGCTCTGTTTTCAAAGCAGTAGCCCTTCTTCCTAAGCAAATCTCAAACGAGGTTTACTTAGGACAAGAAGCTAGCTGAAAGGCTAGTTTTTTGTTGGTAATTTGTAGTTGATGTGTTAAACTGCATTGGTTTCTAAGAACATTTCGGATGGCTAGTACCTACGAACCCTTCCTAGAGGCTTTTTTTGTTGGTAAAAAGTTCCTACATAACCCACCAGAGCGAGCCAAAATATGAAGTCAAAATTTCGGGAAGTTACTAGGTAATTACGACAGGCGACAGTTTTAATTTGATAGAGTACAATGTATGGGAAGGAGGTACAATATGAACGGAACAATAAAAACAAAGACAGATAAAGGATATGGATTTATTGCTCGTGACGGAGAAGAAAAAGATCTTTTCTTTCACTCCAACGACTTGAGCGGTGTAAGTTATGATGAGCTCCAAGAAGGAGCCGCCGTGGAGTTTGATGTAGAAGACGGCGACAAAGGCCCAAGTGCAAAAAACGTAAAACGCGCCTAATAATGGGGCAAAGAAATTAAGAAAGCCTAGCTTTACGCGAGGCATTCTTAGGACAAGAAGCTAGCCGATCCGTTCTTCGTTAAAACTACGAAGGACAAGAAGGCTAGTTTTTTGTTGGTAAAAAGTTCCCACATACCCAACTAAAGTGAGCCATCTTTCGCCAAGGTTTCAGAACGTCAGGCCATTACTAACTTAATTTAAATTCTAATAAACTTGATTGTGGGAACCAATATCTAGGAGATAAAGATCATTGCCTTTCATCAAATAAACTACTCTGATGTTTCCAGTTATTGAAAATGCACGCAATTTTATTTTCCTTCCAATCAAAGCATGATCTTTAAGAACTGGATTTTTAGGATGTTTTAGGAATAATTCGAATCTTTCTTCAAATCTTCTAACTAGGTTTTCATGTGGCGAGATTCGATTGTGGAAACTCTTCTTGAAGTTCTTGTGGTAGTTAAGTTGCATTCAATTTTGAGATCAGATCCTTGGTACTACCAACCGCTTCAATATTTCGCCCAGACCCTATGTCCTTCGAAAGTTCCTCGTAGCGACTCTCCGCTTTTGGAGATAACTTAACTACAGGCTCAAAAGAAATTTTTAGATTCCCCTGAGAGAGCTTGGCCAAAAAAATCCTTACAGACTCTTGTAGGGAAGAAAAACCCTGGCGAGTTGCGGCTTGTTCTGCTTTGTCTTTTAATTCTTTTGAAACGGGTACCTGTAAGATAGTTTTGCTCATGATATTATAATTATAATGTTATGGTAATAATTGTCAATACCCTGACAAATTAGCTGAAAGGCTAGTTTCTTGTTGGTAAAAAGTTCCCACATCTCCACCAGAACGAGCCACGGTTTTTAACTCAATTTTACTTACCCAAACTAGATATCAGAGTTTTTGTTAAAATAAGTTTGTGAATAAATTCGAGAGGATAATTATTGGAAGTATCTTAGGGGCGATCCCTGGTGCTGTTTTGCTCGTATTGACAATTCCTATCTCTGGTGAAGTAGAGTTAACCTTAGGAGTGCTCGGTATTTTCCTTGGGCTTATTGGCTTCATAATCGGAGCTATTATCGGCGGAAGAAACACTTAGCTTTACTGCGTAGTAAAGGATCGAAAGGCTAGTTTTTTGTTGGTCTCACAAAGCGACCTTGAAAAAGGCCGCTTTTCTTTAGGAAACGTAATAAAAAACCCAAACTCTAACACTACCCACGTTTCAGTGTCTCTTTTCTTCTCACCTCAAGTTATTTATACTGTTACTGTGTCCAGGAATCCTCTCTCCATACTATTAGTAGTAGTTCAGCTAGCAGCTCTGGGAGTTATCTTCTTTTCTGGGCCGGTTTTTCCACAAGCGTTATTTCCAAAAACCATTTTTATAACCGGTATTTTCTTGGGGATATGGGCGTTTTGGGAGATGAGAAAAAGTAAATTGCAGGCCACCCCCGATGTCGCGCAGGGAAGTAGGCTGATAAAAAGCGGGCCTTACCAACTTATCCGCCACCCAATGTACACCGGGTTGTTGTTGATTACAATTTCCGTGTTGATAAGTTATTTTTCGCCTTTGAGGCTAATCGCCGCCGTCATTTTAACTGTTGATCTACTGATCAAGATCCAGTACGAAGAGAAGTTGCTCAATAAGTACTTTAAAGAATATGGACGATACTCTGAGCACACTTGGCGTCTCGTCCCATTTATTTATTGAGCTTATGATTTGGTGAACTTACCACTAGTTCAGGACTTGGAACAAATAGTGTATAGTAATATCAATGGCAAAAAGAAGTACTGGGGTAGGCAAGAAAAAGAAATCACATTCAAAAAAGACCAAGAAAAGGCTGGCGATAAAGGCTGAGATGCTAGCAAAAAGAGCCAGCAAACGGCGCAAAAAATAATCAAATCACAAATTACTGTTCATGAAGAAGGCTAGGGCAAGTGAAATTCCTAGACCAAAGCCAGCCCGCAATAAATCCTTTCTTACTAATCTTAGAGTTTCTCCATAGGGTTTATCTTTGTGCAACGTGGCGCGCAGGACAATTTCGCGCCCGGCCAGAAGTCCCAAAAATACCCATGTCGTACTCATAGGAAGATCGTTTACCCATTTGAAGTAGACCAGAATAAGTGCGTAAGTAAAATCGATCAACGTAGCCGATTTTACATAGATCACATCAGTTTTTTCTGTAACTATTTTTTGGATCGACCCGCCCCGCTTATATAATATGTAACCCAAAGCCACCACCATAAAAGTAAGTGCAGCTACAAGTTGTAATAGGGAAAGATCACGAGGGAGGAATACGGCGGCGTTGGCATTATCTTGAGCTAGCCAGGCTGACCATAGGAATCCTGTTGAAATCCATTGAAGTGTGCGCCAGATGCGCGCTTCTTTTTTTGATAAATCTCTCTGCAAATTTTGGCGCCGGCGGTTTGTGATAAAACCGATTGTTCCCCAAACGAGTAAGGCAATCACAAACGCCAATACATAACCAAACAGTGTTTTCTGCAGCATCCCTTCAATCGTTTTGGAAGAAGAAAAAGTAGCTAGGATAAGGAAGGTAGTGCTAACCGGCATCTGAAAACGAGTCAGAATGATCAGTATGATTGGTGCTAGAAGTTGAAGAAATGAAAAATCGGTAGGTTGAGGGATTTTGTTTAACCGGCCGTAGCTGATGTCACCACTATATGAATACCAGCTGTAAAAAACGGTAGCAATCATGATGCTGCCAATAAAAACCCACAATATTTTCCACGAGACATGGCGGTTGGAGGAAAGAAATGTACCTAGGGTTTGAATACTGTCATTGGAAACAGCGGAGAAACCAGCAATCAAAAAGCCGAACCACATTGCCAGAGTAGGTTGATCGAAGACGAATCCAGCTACGGCAACCAATACTGCGATAACTAATACAAAATGTCGGTTACTCCCAAAGATTCTTTGAACGTGGTTAGCCATAAAATCCGATTAAATTCTAGAGATTGCATAGGGACTAAACAAGACGTTTTAATCAAAGGGAGTGGAGTGATATAATAGGCAAATCATTTTTCAAATTTAGTCTTCAGTTCGGTCCGAAGTCTTTCTCACCGCTCCCTCTGAAATAATTGACAAAACTAAAAATTTCCTGGTAGACTTAATTAGATAACCTATATAACGGTTATACACTTGCCTATATGGGATTTATAAATACAATCAAGAACGTCCTTCCTCAAGATAAAGTAACACGAATATTTTCTGGATTTGTTGGAATTATGCTTGTAGGCATAATAGGATCAGTAGTTGTTATCTCTATTCCCGATGTACGGACAGAACTGAGTAAAAGGATTGGTTATGGACCTCTTAGTAAGGCAAGCCTACAATTAGGAGTTTATCAGCCCCCGGCATTTAATGATGAAATAGGTTTTCGAGTTTCCAAAGACCCCAACCAAGATAGTTTGAATGATTCAACCACCAAAATATATGCACAAACAGGCGATACAGTTTATCTGTATTGGGATGCCGACGAATCTTTTTCTCCTACCAAGCCACCAAATATAGATGCAAACGGTAAAACTAAAGCCGATGTATATCCGGGCAAAACAGAAGGGCAGTGGATAGGCTGTGGGCCAAGCCCCCTAGATAAAGTCGCCACGATCAACCAAAAATTTAAAAAGGGAGAAAGCGAAAACGGTAAAGATGTCCAATGGAGTGGGTATAAGGATGCAAGCGGTAATTTGGTAAAACACTGGTGGGAGAGCAATGTCACAACTGGTAAAACCGTAAATAGCGAGGAATCTATCAAGAACCCTAACGGTGGATTTGGAGTAAAAATCACTACTGAAATGAAGATTGTGAACTCACCCCCGGCAAATGAGAGCTTTAATCTATACTGCGTTCGGTATAAGTCCAAAGAATCTCTATCAGTCGAACGTATATATGTTAAGGTAGCAATTTTTATTAGTAAAGACGGTGAAGAGCCGCCTAAACCAGAATCAATATCACAAGAAAAAATAGATATCATTAACGATAGCTATTCTGCAGACCAGCCTGGCCACCCTCTTTATCAGGAGGTTACCAATATGAAAGCGAGTGCCAATTGTCAAAAAGTTACTAGTTACGTAGATACTTACGGGGTTTCCTTTGAAAGACCGTCAGTTAGATTTAGTTGGAGTAGCTCTACTAAATCAATGCTACCAGACGATACAAAATTCCAAATTGTGGTTTCAAATGATAGATACTTTGGGGCATTCAATTCATACTACAATGTCACCAAGGGTGGTAGTGGTACGGGTCAATACAACATTTCTGGTAGCGGATCACATTTTGCCGGGGCAGAGACCTCAAGCAAAGGAATAGGTTGGTCACTTTGGTCACCATTCTATGGTGATGCAAAACCAATGCTAACAAATACTAAAGCTAATAATATAAACGATGTGGGTGGCGTTGGTACCCAAAGCACCCCTGCTTCGGGTCATTACTTTTGGAAAGTTTTAACTTATACTTCTAATGGTGAAAGCGATTGGGTAGAGGGCCCTAGTTTTAATGTAAATTGTGACTATAACCCACCAAAGGCAGCAAACATTACAATTCAAGCTAAAGATCCGGGAGTTTTCACTCCCAAAAAACCAGTGGCAAAGCCGTTTAGTGTGGAGAATTACCCACTCGGTAGTATTACTGCAACAAGTTTGTCTTGTGATACTGACAACCCAAGTATAAATTTTCAATGGGGTTCCCCGGTTCCAAAAACGCCTAAAGGATACAGTAATGGTTACGTGCTTCAAGTTTCCACCGACAAAGATTTTTCAAGCTACGGAACGCCATTTATATCAAATACCGGTCTAACTCAGTGGAAGTGGATTGGTGGGCATCAGGGAACGGGTGGTATGAAAGGTGATGTGGACCCATCCGTAGATGGGGACATAAATCGTCCTGAAAAAGGAAAAACATATTACTATAGATATAGCTACGTTCTCAAAAAGTATGCTGGTACCGGCCCCAGCGAATTTAAATGGGATTTTGTAGAGGGTAATTCAATCACATTGTGTGAAGAGGAAGAACCAAGTGGCGGAACCGGAACAGATCAGCCTGATTTCCCTGACGAAGATGAAATTAATGAGAGTCTAGGTGAAGGCGGAGCGATAACTGAAGAAGAAATTATTCTTATTAGAAATCATATTGACTTTTTCCGTGCGATTATTGAATATTTTGGTTTAAAGTAAACCAAATTGGTTAAAAAAAGGTTCGTGACTATTTTCAAACCATACCGATTTTTAAATTTTAAAGAGGAGATAACATGACTGATAGAAATCTAGCTTGCAAAACCTGCGGTACAAAAGTATTTAAAATGCCAGAAGAAGTAGATACTCATCACAAAGAGGCCCACCCTGAAGTAGAGAGTCAGAGCGCCCCTGAGAGCCCTGAGCAAGAGGACAAAGACTCCGAATAAACCCCCTTTTACTATTATTGCTTCAGCTTCCTCTTTTGTGGCAGTGAATAAATAAATCCTTTAACTGTTTTAGCCTTACTTTGCATGTAATGGTAGTATACAAGAAGTGATTGAAAAGCAAAAAACTTGGCAAGACAAAGCGTTTTCTTGGGCCGTTGAAAATAAATCTTTGGTACTACTTTTCACCAATATTCTCTACCTTTCATTGATTGGAGTCACTCTTGTTTCGGCATATTCCATATACAACGATCCAGAAATTTATAATTTTTTTGCTACGAATAGAGCTTGGTTTGGTAGGATTGCGCTACTTGTTCTTCTTTTGGTTATCACCCCGGGGATAATTGGTAGGTTTGGAATAGATATAAAGATAAGTCGAATCATTACGGTCTACAGAAGAAGACTTGGAATATTGGTATTTCTTCTTGCTCTGACTCATTACAATATCATTACTCTTCCGCGGATAGCTGGTATCGAGCCATTTGTATTTCCGATGCCTGTTTTTCAGACAATAGGGTTTTTGGCTCTGGTAATGCTTGCTTTTCTATTCCTATCCTCGAATGATTTAAGTGTCAAAAGATTTGGAAAATGGTGGAAGTGGCTACACAGGTTGATTTACGTAATCTTATTTTTGGTGCTGCTCCATACATCACTTCAAAGAACTAGTGTATGGAGTATCTTGGCTGGGGTTTTCTTCGCCGCCGAAATAGGATCATTTATTTACGCTTATATCAAAGGCGGCTCGTTTTTCAACAAACCTTTACCTAAGGTTAATTAACCCCTTTTTTGTACTCGTCTTTTACTTTATCACCAAATTCTTTGTAAAGTTTGGTTATTTTGGGATCTATGACCACTTTGCAATAACCAGTTTCCTTATTATTTTCATAATAATTTTTGTGGTGGTCCTCTGCTTCAAAAAAGTTTTTAAAAGGTATGATTTCTGTAACTACTTTGCTTTCATAAAAACCAGAATTATTTAATTTTTCTATAGTGTCTTGGGCATTCTTTTTTTGCGTTTCATCGTGATAAAAGATACTAGATCGATATTGACTTCCAATATCATTTCCTTGTTGATTCAAAGTAGTAGGATCGTGAGTTTTGAAGAAAATCTCCAGAAGCTGCTCAAAGGTGATTTCTTTTGGGTCAAAAGCTATTTGGATAGACTCGGCGTGATCAGTGTTGCTAGAGGAAACCTGTTCATAGCTTGGTTTGTCATCGTTTCCACCACTATAGCCTGATGTAACGGATCTCACGCCCTTCAGACGCTTGAATATGGCTTCGGTACACCAAAAACACCCGCCTCCCAGGGTTGCTATGGCAGGCCCTTCGGCAAATGCTGCTGTTTCCAAACCCTTCATACCAGGCCAGTATACCATTGGTACATCTATGGGATAAAAGTGATTCTGGTTACAGCCACCTATCCCAAATTGGGGTAAAAAGATAAAAGAAGGTGCTACTGATTTTACAGTACACCGATCGACTGGAGGTGATAATTATGCATCACGAAGACGGTAAAGAATTAAAGTGCGAAGCGTGTAATATCACGTTTGAAAACGAAGAGGAAATGAAGAAACATGTTAGTGAAGCACATGGCAAAGACGATCACGATGAACATCACGATCATTAGGAGGATTGGGGAGAGATCAGCTTTTCTGTTTTATTCGCCCGGTGTTTTACCGTGTGCATCACCATATCAGCAATAGTTTTTAGAATCAGAAAAATAAA
>SDBV01013575.1_pt1 | contig 10351 bp, 8 predicted proteins | sample 2277081 | NCBI WGS metagenome assembly SDBV01 (sample SAMN10402039, study PRJNA504765) | marine sediment metagenome | isolation source: marine sediment core GS10_PC15, 223 cmbsf | place: Arctic Ocean: Southern Knipovich Ridge | collected 2010
GGAGGAACTGGGTGATGTGCTGGCTTGAATGCCCTGGGAGGAGCACTTTAAAGTGGCCGGGGAAAAGGATAGAATGATGGCTACGAGGCTACCGAGGATAAGTTCAGGGCGTAAAAGTGGATACTATTTCAGTACAGAAGGTCCAGGATTTGAGGGGGAGTTAATTCCTGCCTGGGGATCTTCCATGTTTTGGAAATAGATTTCGCGCAACCAGCTAGTTTGAACTTCGCTCTTTCTTCTCTCTCTGAAAAGGGTATGAGCCATGGAGAACAGCGCCTCTCCCGACGACAAGCATAACATCTCTTTCGTAGGGAATTACCTTCCCCGGCGGTGTGGAATTGCCACTTTCACCACGGACCTTTGCGAGGCCGTCGCCCAAGAGGTCGGTGAGAAATACCGGATCTTTGCGGTCTGCATGAACGATATCCCGGAGGGATATGACTACCCGGAGCGGGTCCGCTTCGAGGTCCGGCAAAACACTCAGTCCGACTACCTGATGGCCGCCGATTATCTGAACATCCATCGCATCGAGGTTGTGTGTGTGCAGCATGAGTTCGGCATTTTTGGCGGCCCGATGGGTGCCCATATCCTGAGCTTGCTGCGGGAACTCCGGATGCCCTCGGTTGCGACCCTTCACACGGTTCTGCGTGAGCCGTCGGAGGAAATGCGCCGCATCGTGGAGGAGATGAGCCGCTTCTGTGACCGTCTCGTGGTCCTGAGCCGTCGGTGTGTCGACATGCTGGAGGAAATCTACGGAGTGCCCCGGGAGAAGGTCACCTTCATCCCCCACGGCATACCGGATCTGCCGTTCGTGGATCCGAGCGATTACAAGGCCCGCTTTCATATGGAAGGGAGGAAAGTAATCTTGTCCTTCGGGTTGCTGGGCCCCGGCAAAGGGCTTGAGCAGATGATCGATGCGCTTCCGGCTGTGGCCGAAGTGCATCCGGAGGTTCTTTATGTTGTGCTGGGGGCCACCCACCCTGCCATCAAGCGGACCCATGGAGAAGAATATCGCAATTCACTCCGCACCCGGGCGCGTGAGCTGGGACTCGACAACCATATCAAGTTTCTAAATCGTTTTGTCGAACTCGAGGAGTTGTGTGAGTACCTGAACGCTGCGGATATATATGTGACACCTTATCCCCATAAGGAGCAAATTGTTTCCGGGACCCTGGCCTACGCGATGGGAGCCGGGAAGGCCATTGTGTCGACGCCCTTCTGGTATGCCGAGGAAATGTTGGATGAAGGGCGAGGTCGCCTCGTCCCATTCGGAGACGTGAGCGCTCTTTCGGAAGAACTTTGCGATCTTCTCGAGAACGACGAGGAACGCCACGCCATGAGCGAGCGGGCGTACCAGTGGTCACGGCACATGGTCTGGAAGAAAGTTGCCAGTCAGTACTTTGAGGTATTTAAGGCGGTATGCGCAGAAAGGGAAGCCCTCCCCCGACCCGCCATTGCCCCGCGCAAGGCATTTCAACCGACAGAGGGCCTGGTCGAGATCGACCTGCGTCACATGCACACCCTTACCGACGACACAGGGATTGTCCAGCACGCGATTTACGCGACTCCCGACCGACGACATGGATACTGCACAGACGATAACGCCCGGGCGCTGATTGTGGCGGCGATGCATTGGGACCTGCGCCAGGATGCCTCAATCCTGCCCTTATTGCAGACGTACTTGTCGTTCTTGAGCCACGCACTTGATGAAAAGACGGGCCGCTATCGGAATTTCATGTCATATGACAGGCGGTGGCTTGAGGATATGGGCTCTGAGGATTCCCAGGGACGAGCGCTCTGGGGGCTGGGGATGACGGTCGCCTTCGCACCGAATGACTCGATTCTCGGGCTGGCGACCAACCTGTTCCAGCATTCTGCCTACCCTGTGAGGGACTTCGTTCACCCACGGTCGATATCCTATGCCTTGGTTGGAATCCACGCCTACCTGCGGCGGTTTGGCGGAGATGCAGAAATACGGCGTCTGCGTGAACACCTGGCGGAGCGGCTTCTCGAATTCTACAAGACCTGCTCTGCGGAAGACTGGCCCTGGTGTGATGATAAGGTATCATCCGCCAATGCCAAGGTGCCCCACGCCCTCATTTTGTCGGGGCAGTGGATGCGTCGGGGGGATATGCTCGACATCGGATTGCATTCCCTGGAGTGGCTGCTCCAGGTCCAAAAGGGACCAGAAGGGCAACTCTCGGTCGTGGGAAACAAGGGGTGGATGACATGTGAAGGCGAGCGAGCGAACTTCGACCAGCAGCCCATCGAGGCCTCCGAACTGGTCGATGCCTGTATTGAGGCGTACCATGCCACCCAGGACAAACGCTGGGCGGCCGAGGCCCGTCGGTGCTATGAGTGGTATGTGGGACGAAACGATCTTCGGATTCCGCTGTATGATTTTAAGACGGGAGGGTGTCACGACGCGCTAGAGGCCACCGGCATGAACGAAAACGAGGGGGCCGAATCGACCATCTGCTGGCTGATCGCGTTGTGCGGGATGCACTTGCTCCGTGCCGAGATAACCCTAATAGGCTTAGAAACTTACGAAGGAGGGGGAGTAGAGGTGGAACCGTCTGAAATCGTGCAACACACTTCGTAATTTGGTCGTCTAACCGGGAGGAAAGAGGAAAGGAATAGATCGCCGCGATGGAACCAATCGTAATGATTTCCAGCTATCCTCCCCGTCTGTGCGGGATCGGGACGTTTTGCGAGGAAGCCCGCGAGTTTATCCAGAAGGAACACCCGGGCCGGGATGTCCTCGTTATCAGCCACACAGACGGGCAGGGTGAAGGAGTCATCCCTTTGATAGATATGAGCCGCCAGGACTGGTGGCGGCCGGTTGCTGAAAAAGTCAACGAACTCAACCCTTACGCAATCCACATTCAGCATGAATATGGGCTGTACGAATACTATGACGAGCGTGGACACGGGGATGGAAACCGGGGATTTATCTCGCTGCTGGATTCCCTTGCCTCCCACCCCACGATCATAGAACCTCACACGGTTCACGGGCGTCTGCGCGACCTGGAAGCGGACTTCCTCTACCAGGTCTTCAAGCGGGCGGATCTCGTCCTTCTGAAGTGCAATTATCAAAAGTGGCGGCTGGAGTGGAACTTCCCGACGCGGGATTGGGATGTTCCTAAGAACCTCATGGTGGTCCCCCATGGCGCCCGGGAAGACCGGCGCTGGGGACCGGAGGAGATTCCGCGCCTCCGTGAGGAATTGGGCCTTGCAAGGGACGGGCTGGCTGAGCACCTGGTGGGTCTGGTGGGGTGGATCCAGTCAAACAAGCGGTGGGATATTCTAACCTCCATGTGGGAGGAAATGGCTGAGGAGATCAAACGGCGAACCGGACAGGATTGGGATCTGCTGGCGGCCGGAGCCATGCGGGATCCGGCCCACAAGGAGGATTACGAGAAATACAAGAGCGCTGTCCAGCTTCTGGAGAAGAAGGGGCTGGCCCACTATTACGAATTCGTTCCACGCGGGATGGATTACTATAAAGTCATGGCGATCTGCGACTTCATCGTCTTGCCCTCGATCGATGAGACGCAGTCCGGGACCCTGGCGCGGATCATCGCTCTCAACAAGCCCTATGTTACCAGCGCCCCCATGGAAGGGCTCACCGCCCAGACCCTCGAAAGCGAGGGAGGGCTCCTTTTCACGACCCGGGAGATGTTGCGCAACAAGGTAATCCGCCTTGCGTGCGACGAGAATCTCCGTTTCGAGATGGGCGGGAATCTCCGTCGCTACCTGGAACAAACGGTGTCGTGGGAAGTGATCGCCCGGCAGTACGCCCTGGCCTACCGTCTGGCACGGGACGCCAAACAGCATGGCAGACGGATCGAGATGCCCCCCGAGTTCTGACCCTTTCCCCCTCCAGACAAAGAAATAGGCGGCAGTTCAGGATTGCTTCTGAATCAACCGCCCGAGTGCATCTATTTCATATGGGAGAAGAGGCGCCCTTCGGTGGAGATGATCAGGCGGGAGCCCGGAGTGATAACTTTTTCGAGGGTCTCAAGCGAGCGGGAGAACTCGTAGAATTTCTCATTCTGGGTATAGGCGGCGGCATAAATAGCGGCCGCTTTGGAATCCCCGTCCCCTCGGAGCGTTTCCGCCTCTTTATATGCCAGGGCCTTTATGACTGTGACCTGGCGGTCTGTCTCGGCTGTGATCTTCCGGGCCTCTTCCTCCCCTTCCGACCGGTATTGCTTGCTGATCCGCTGCCTCTCGGCAATCATGCGGCCGAAAACCGCCTGCTCATTCTGCTGGGGCAAGTCGGCCCGTTTGATACGCACGTCCAGGACCTTGATTCCAAAAGTGCGCATCTCCAGATCCGATTTAGCTGTGACCGCCTCCATGATGGCCTGGCGACCCCGCGTCACCGGCTGAGCAATTCCGGGCCGGTCGGTGCTCCGGACGATATCGATGAGCTCGCTCTTGGCCAATTCCTCCCTGAGGACCGAAAAGACGACGTCGTCCAGCCGGGACTGAGCCCGCTGTTCCGTGCGCACACTCTGAAGAAACTGGAGGGGATTGATGATTTTCCACCGGGCGAAATTGTCGACCGAAATGGTCTTCTTGTCGCCGGTCACGACATCCGTTGCGTCGGAGTCATACTCCAGCAACCGATCATCGAATTTTCGGACAGTTTGCAGAAAGGGAAGCTTGAATTTGAGGCCCGGCCCCTCTTCGATTTGAACGTTGGCGTCGTTGCCCTCGTTGAACTGGTCGACGTATCTCTGAACTTCCGCTCTTTCCACGTCTGAATGTTCGCCGACAATGATTCTTAAGGGTTTGCCGAACTGAATCACGACGGCCTGCTCTCTTTCGTCGACTATGAACATCCAATTCGGGATGATAATGGCTGCCAGAACGACGATAATGATGGCGATAATCAGGGATTTCATGGCGCTTGGATACCCATTTTCGATAAATCGTTGATATTCAGGAGAGAAGTGTCGGAATCGATGATAACTTTATCCATGTTCGGAAGGATTTTCGCCATCGTTTCCAGATAAAGCCTCTCTTCCGTAACCTTGGGCGCCTTCTCATATTCTGTGGCAATGGCCAGGAAGCGGGCGACATCACCCTCTGCCTCTGCAATTCGGGCCTCCTGGTAACCCCTGGCCTGGGCAACCATCTCGGCCGCTTCACCTCGCGCCCTGGGGATCTGTTCATTTTGATAGCCGAGGGACAGGTTGATAATCTGCTGCTTTTCCTCTCGAGCCGTCGCCACGTCCTTGAAGGCTTTGTCGACTTCACCGGTAGGAGGGTGAACGTCCTGGAGCTGGACGGCCTGGATCCGGAGGCCCATATCGTAGAGGTCGGCAAGCTGCTGAAGGGATTCCATGATCTCCACCTGGATCTCGGTCTTGCCGGTTGTCAAGGCGTCGTCGACGATGCGGTCGCCGACCACCTGCCGGAGGACGGCTTCGGCGAGGTCATGGAGAGTGCCATCCGGATCCCGCACATTGAACAGATACTTCGCAGGATCGTCGATGAGATACTGGACGATCAACTCGCACATGATGATGTTTTCGTCGCCGGTCAGCATCTTCGATTCGGAGGTAATGGGCCTATACTGTGCCGCCGATCCGGAGGTACCGGGGTTAATGGTTCGAAAACCAATCTCGAGCCGCTTGACCTCTGTCACTCTCGGCTTTGTTACCGTCTGGATTGGCCAGGGCCACTTGAAATGGAGTCCGGGGCCTTGGATGGAGGAAACCTTTCCGAATGTCTGGATGACGCCTTGTTCATCCGGACCGACGATGTATACAGGGCCTTGGAAGACGAACCAGATGAGGAGAATGATGACGAGAACGAGGGCGATAATCCCGGTAACCGCTCCCTTGGGAAGCTTGGGAATGTTGATGTCGATTACTTCGCCTTGATTGCCTTGAAATTTCACCTGCAGGTTCCCCTAGCTGACAACTGAACGTCCAATATCCTTTCGGTATTGTACCCCATCAAAGTCAATCTTGTAAAGCGCCGTGTAAGCGCGGTCCAGCGCAGCCTGCAAGTCCTTGCCCATTCCCGTGACGCCCAAGACCCGTCCGCCGGACGTCACGACCCGGTCATCCGTGAAGGACGTTCCCGCGTGGAAGATCACGAGGTCCTCTGTGGAGACGCCATCGAGACCTCGGATCTCCTTCCCCTTTTCATAAGATCCCGGATATCCGCCCGAGCAGGCGACGACACATCCGGCCGCCTTTTCAGAATGGGTTGCCGAACACTGGCCCAGGTTTCCGTCAATCGCAGCCTCCAGAAGGGTGACCAGGTCTCCATCGAGGCGCGTCAGGACGACCTGAGCTTCGGGATCGCCGAACCGGCAGTTATATTCCAACACCTTGGGACCCTCGTCGGTCAGGATCAGACCGGCGTAGAGCACACCGTGATAGGGGCAGCCCTCAGCCGCCATGGCGGAAAGCGTCGGCTCCAGGACGTGCTCAGTGACCCACTGGACCATTGCGTCGTCGGCCTCCGGCACGGGCGAAAAGGCGCCCATTCCGCCTGTATTAGGTCCGGTATCGCCCTCACCCAGTCGCTTGTGGTCCCGGGAGGGAACCAGTGTCACCAGGTCTTTCCCGTCTGTCAGGGCCAGAATCGACAGCTCCTCCCCCACAAGGCACTCTTCAATGAGAACGCGGCTGCCGGCATCACCGAATCGACCGCCAACCATCGCCTCCTCAACGGCCTTTTCCGCTTCCTCAACCGAATGGGCGACCGTGACTCCTTTACCCGCTGCCAGGCCGTCCGCCTTCACGACAATTGGGGCTCCACGGTCCTTCACATAGTTCAAAGCGGCGTCGGGGTCATCGAATTCGGCGACCTCAGGGGTCGGAACTTTTCCCTTCTCTAAGATCCGCTTGCAGAAACACTTGCTTCCTTCGAGCCGTGCCGCCTTTTCGTCCGGACCGAAGATACGGAGACCCGCCGCTTCGAAGGCGTCGACTATACCCGCGACGAGCGGCGCTTCGGGGCCGACGACCGTGAGATCAACGTTGCGATCCCGAGCGAACCGGCACAAGCCCTTAACGTCTTCGGCAGAGATAGGGACACATTCCGCCAACCGGGAGATCCCGGCGTTGCCGGGAGTGCAGTAGATTTTTTTTACATCCGGATTCTGGGCGATCTTCCAAACCAGGGTGTGCTCTCGCCCGCCTCCGCCGACAACAAGTACTATCATCTTCCTGCCTCAGAGTTCGTTAATCCTGGGTAAATCTGAGTCGATTAGTGGAGAAAATGCCGGAGGCCGGTGAAGATCATGGCCATTCCATGCTCATCGGCGGTGGCGATGACTTCCTCGTCCCGTTTTGATCCCCCCGGCTGGATAACCGCCGTGACCCCGGCTTCGGCTGCCGCATCAACTCCATCGCGGAACGGGAAGAAGGCGTCCGACGCCATCACGGCGCCTTGAGACCGATCGCCCGCCTTGAAAGCCGCGATCTGGCTGGAATCCACCCGGCTCATTTGCCCGGCCCCGACTCCTACAAGGGACTGATCTTTCGCATAGACGATTGCGTTAGACTTGACATGCTTACAGAAGACCCACGCGAAAAACAGATCTTTTCTTTCAGCCTCAGTCGGTTCACGTTTCGTGACGACCTTGAGGTCCGCTTCCCGATAGGTTTCGCAGTTGAATTGCTGGGCGAGGAAGCCGCCATAGATCCGGTGGAAATTCAATGCGGATCCCCGGCCGACTTCATAGTCCTCGACGACCACGAGCCGCACCGTTCCGCCCCAGCCTTTACGTGAAGTGAACACCTTCAGGGCCTCATCCGTATAGCCTGGGGCAACCACGCCATCTACAAACCAGGGGCGTTTCCGCTTCTTTCCCGTATCGGGATCCTCGGTCGCGAAGATGGCGTTAACATCCACGATTGTTTTCGCCGTTTCGGCGTCCACTTCGCGGTTGAGCCCGATCACGCAGCCCATCGCGGCGAGCGGATCGCCCAGGTACGCCTTCTTGAAGGCTTCCGGCATCGATTCCGCCACTGCTCCCCCACATGGATTGGCGTGTTTCATTACCGCGGCAGCCGGTTCCTTGAAGTTCATCACGATGCTCAGGGCCGCTTCCATGTCCATGATATTGATGTAGGAGAGCGGTTGTCCGCTGAGGAGTGTCCCGGTGGCCAGGGAGGGGCCTCGAACACCCTCTTCCCGATAAAGGGCAGCGCGCTGGTGGGGATTCTCACCGTATCGAAGGTCGGAAACCTTTGTCGCAGTCAGAGAAAGCGTCTCGGGCAGTCCTTCCGCCGCCGGTTCTTTTCCCTCCGAAGCCAGGTAGCACGCGATGGCCCAGTCATAGCCCGCGGTGTGTTCGAAAACCTCTTTCGCCAAGGAGTATCGGGTCTCGGGACTCAATTCCCCGTCGGATTCGCGGAGCTCTTTGACAATGTCAGGATATCGGTCCGGATTCACGACAACCGCCACATGGCGGAAGTTCTTTGCGCCGGAGCGGATCATCGTCGGCCCGCCGATGTCAATCTGCTCGACGGCGTCTTCCAACGTCACGTCCGGTTTTGCGATTGTCTCGCGGAAGGGATACAGGTTGACGACCACCAGGTCGATGAAACCCAGGTTGTGCTCTTCCATCTTCCGGACATGCTCCGGGTTATCCCTCAGCGCCAGAAGTCCGGCATGGATCTTCGGGTGAAGGGTTTTGACCCGGCCGTCCAGCATTTCAGGAAAGCCGGTATACTCGGAGACTGAGAGGACGGGGATCCCTCCCTGCTCCAGCGCTTTCTGGGTCCCTCCAGTCGAAAGGATTTCCACACCCATTTCGTTGAGCGCGGAGGCGAAATCCACCAGGCCGCGTTTGTCCGACACACTTATCAGGGCTCGCTTGATCTTGCTCATTGTCCTCTTCCGAATTCGCGGAATCACTGTTCCGATAGGGGGATTCTTATCGTCGGTGGGTTCTGCAGATCCAACGGTGTCCCTGCAGGTTGCAGGAAAATGTAAACTTGCTTCTCTCCCCGGCGGGTGTCTTCCTCATCGATTCGAATCGTAAAGCGTTGGTTCTGGTATCCCGTCTTGACGAATAGAAGGTTCGTCACCTGATACTCGTTATTGATGAAGTCATAGCCGGGCGCCTTAACCGCGTAAGGCGTTCTCCCCAGCTTCTCCCCAATTTGCCCGTCCTCGGCAAAATAGTAGATGTCCACACCGGGAGGCTCGCTACCGATGATCAAAAGCACCGCCCCCGGTTCCTCGAGCTGGCGTTGGTCCGGACTCTTGCAGGAAACGATGCTCCCTATCAGAAGCAGGATGCTCAATTTCGCAAAGAGGGAGTTTCTAAAGATTGCTTTTGACATATTGAACCGCATTTCGAAATATTTGCACCCCCATGCCTTCGTCAGGAAGTGTTTCGCGGGTCCATCGGGGATGATTTTCCCGAAACAGGTGGCCCTCAGGATGCGGCATCAAGCCGAATATCCTTCCCGAAGCGTCGCAAATTCCCGCCACGTTGTCAACCGACCCATTGGGATTGTTCGGATACCCATCGAACTGACCTGATTTGTCCGTATATTGGAGGACGATCTGCTGATCCCTCCAAAGTTTTTCAAGCACTTTCTGTGATTTTGGGATGAATTTCCCTTCGCCGTGGCGTACAGGCAGGTACAGAGAGCGAATCCGCTTTGTGAACACGCACGGAGAATGTGAGTTGACCTTGAGATAGGTCCAGCGGTCCTCGAATTTGCGGGAATCGTTCCAGGTCAGGGTCACGGAGGGGGCGCGGTTCCGGTGTGGATCAGGCAACAGGTTGGCTTTGACAAGAATCTGAAAACCATTGCAGATGCCGATAATCAGTTTCCCGTCATCGATGAACCGGGCAAGGGAATCGGCGAGATAGTATCGGAGCTTGTTCGCCATCACCTTGCCGGATGCAATGTCGTCCCCAAAGGAAAAGCCTCCGGGGAAAACGAGGATCTGGAATTCCTCCAGGGAGCGATCACCGTCGAGGAGGTCCGTCAGGTGGATCCGTTTCGCCTTCCCTCCGACAGACGCCATGTTGAAGGCAAACTCCGTCTCATAATCGCAATTGATGCCGAATCCTGCCAGGATCAGCACTCGTGGTTTCGCCATTTCTTACTACCTATAGCTACGAGGTTTGAACCGCCAAGGCGCCAAGGACGCCAAGAAGAGTCGCGAGCAACAACCGGTCCGCAGATGACGCAGATTGACACGGATAATATTTTGACAGGGATATACAGGATGAACAGGATAAGGGAATAGATTATTGCTACATGGATCAAGAATCATCCTGTGTATCCTGTCCATCCCTGTCTGATCCCTTTTCTGTGTCCATCCGCGCAATCTGCGGATTGATTATCTCAAGAGA
>SDBV01013576.1_pt1 | contig 10350 bp, 7 predicted proteins | sample 2277081 | NCBI WGS metagenome assembly SDBV01 (sample SAMN10402039, study PRJNA504765) | marine sediment metagenome | isolation source: marine sediment core GS10_PC15, 223 cmbsf | place: Arctic Ocean: Southern Knipovich Ridge | collected 2010
TCATCAATGCATCTAATAGATCTTGCAATGTCTCTAAACTGGGAATAAATAGGAATGAACCCATTATTTTAAAGTCAGTTATAGTGATTTTCGTTGATATTACTAACGATAATTTTTTCAACAATCCAATTTCTTCTTTTAAGATTGTAAATAATTGTTGTCCTGTATCTACGCTCATATCTGGCGGTTCCGTCATTAAACGCAAACCTAACAAATCTCCAATTGCACTTACGTAATGACTCCCAAGAATATGACCTATTTCAGAGAGAGCACTTCTATATAGATCTGGAAAATCAGATGCTTTCATAATTTTTTTTCTTAAATCTATTTGTTTTTTATCAGGATCATCAACTATTATAGATGTTATATCTACAGCATCTTTAAGATTAAACAGAGAAAGAACTGTTGCTCTTGTTTTACCAATTACATTACTCCATGCAATTAAAAGTTTTTCATTCTTTTTACTTAGCGTGCTAGCAAATACATCTAATTCTACCATCTCAACGGAAGGAATATTGATGTCTACTCTTTTATTAATCATTTGAGCTAATGCATTGGCAGCATTTCCACCACCAATATTTCCAACTTCTTGTAGAGCATCTCTTTGAACTTCCGTAAGCTTTATTTGAGAGACTTTTGTTACTTTAGCTGGTTTTTCAGCTTTAGTTGCTTTTGCTGCTTTAGTTGCTTTTCCTGCTTTTCCAGCCGCTTTAGGTGCTTCTTTAGATATTTTTTCTGCTATTCCAACTTTATCGATTTTATGCTCTATTCCTAATTTTTTGAAAAATATTTGTAAAGTATCTAGATCTGGGATGAAGAAAAACATACCCTTTAATCTTAAATCAGAAACTTTGATGGAAGTTTTAATTATTATAAAAAAATCAGCCATAGCTTTAAATTCATGAGTAAGAAATTCCCCTATCTCTCCAGCTTGGCTCATTGTAAACTCCGGAATATCAATCATCAGCGTTGTTCCTAGTAAGTCTGCTAAGGCCGAAGCATAATGTCCTGCCATAATGTTTCCCATTTCTACAATAGTTGAAATTGCAAATTCATCAAGGTCTTTCTTGGTTTTAACTTTATTAGGATCGATTTTTGATTGACTACCTGCTAATTCTGCTATTAATCTCATTAATGGTCTCGTTTCAAAAATATTTAGAATAGTCGCTTGATTTGGTTTATCTATATGGCAAAAAATTCCACATACTCTTTCGTTGGGACCCCCAAATTGCCCTTTTAAATTTTCTAAAGGTATAATCCCTACATCTGTGAGAGTTACATCAATTTTCTTTTTTATTAAACGAGATAGAGCAGTAATCGCGTTTCCAGTTCCTATATTTCCTAATTCTTTAAGCGTATCTTGTTGATCATGGGATAAAAGAATTTTCTTATCTCTTGTTTCTTTCACCTCAGGCGCTGATTTTTTTGGAGCTTTTTTTTTTCGGGATTCAATTTTTTGAGGTATTATAACAGTTGAGTCAATTTCGGGTTTAGAAATTGTTTTAGGTTGTATTTTTGGTTTCTCAAGAACTGTAGGCTTAGTAACTCCTTTTTTCTCCGTTCTTATACTTTTGGATTTAACATAGGGTTCAAATAATGCATCTAAATCTAAAACAATTAGCGTCTCATCTTGGAATACCCCAGTAAATTTTATTAATCTGAAATCTATATTAGTTTTTACAATTGTTCCCTGTTTTTTAAATATTGACATAGGAATATCCTTAACACCAAGGACAGCATCTACCAATAAAGCAATATTATAGTCCTTATATTCTAATAGTAAAACACGTGAATTTTTACTTAAACCATAATCAATATTATCACTAAAAATATTATGTCTTAAAGAAATAATAGAATAAATTACTCCTCTAATATTAATAACTCCTACGATAGATTTGTCTGTCAATGGCACTGGGATAATATTATCCCCTGGTACATAAATTTCTTTTACGTATTCAACTTCAATAAGATATTCTTCATCACGAACCTGCAATATTACTACATTTTCACTTTCTCCATATTCACTATCTTCATATTCTTCACTTTCCAACATATCAATTACCTCTTAATTTTACTCTTTTTCTTTAAAAAAATTATTGTTTTAACATAATTCCTTTCCAAATTATTTCTACTTCTGGTTCATCATCACTTACTTCTGTAAAAAAATCTAATTGCCTGAAAATTGAAATTTGGCCCCCATCAGTAAATTTATAAATATAATTGAGCATATCGTCTACACTGCTAAAATTGAAACCCGCAACTTTTAATTCAGAGTTATTCACAATCAATAGATCTTCTTTCTTGAATCGGCGATCCTCATCAACCCATTCAACCCATAATATCGGTAATATTTCTTTATTAAGGATTTTAATTGGTGTGTCGAGTGGTATATTTCGAAATGATTTACTGGTTGCGAAAATAACTTTATCTGGAATCGTATTTTCTTTCTTTGCAAATTCAGCAATCTCATTTATCGCTTTATTATAATTACTCAATTCTAATATATCCTGACATAGAGCTATAATCACTTCATTCTCCTTGGTTTCAATTATAAAATCAATTTGTCGGTCTGGGTTTGGATCTCGATTAACCTGTATAGATTTTATGTCTAAGTCTAACATATATTTAAGATATTGATAAAAACGCCATTTCACAGCTATTTTATCATTTTTTTCTCTGCTAATATAAATTTGAAATAATGATTTTAATTGTTCAGTGTTCAATTTTGACAAATCAGCTGCTTTTTCAGTATCCCCACCTATCTTAACATACCCTTTTATAGCTTTTGATTTTGAATTTTTGCTTCCTTTGATTGGTGTGATAGCCATATCTTCCAAATAAATCGCTAATTCGCTTTTAGTGAATTTTGGTAGAATTTGTTCAATTAGATATAATAAATATTCTTTTGATTTATCATCCATCATTTCATAAAATTGTAAGTTCATTATTTTTCCTCCTTATTTTCTTTAATTTGATAAATTCATTATTTTATTTATCCAGATTTATCCTATGAAAAATGATTCTAATTCCGAATGCTTAATATCTTCACTACTAATGTTTTTTAAGTAATACATAATCTCTTGTTCTTGAAATGGTAATATTGTATCAATTAAAAAAGAAATTTTATTTTCTCCATTCTTTTTAGATTTATTGAGGCTATGATCTATGTTTGAAGATATGAGCTCAAAAGAATCTGGAAAAGTATCTGTAATGCTTACATCGTTTAATTTTATATTCGAGCCATTTTTTGCTACTATATAAATCGCAAATTCATTGGTACTCCTCCCAGGAAAGATCTCTTTCCCAATCATCAATTTGCGACGTCTATGAGATATTTTTATAGTAGACTGATCCATCTTTGATAAATCATCCATTATAACGTAAAATTCATTTTGAATAGAACCTGTATATTTAGGATAATATGAATATACATTTAATGGGAAATCGTAAGCTTTTTTATAGTCCGGGGTAATTGCTTTAAGTGGATATTTCACCTCTAAAAAATCTTCTAATTCAATGGCTGACTCTAGACGATCCTTTTTTAAATTAATAGTCAATTCAATCAGATGTTCATGTGTTGGATCCTCATCATCAGGGATTATTTTTAATTCAACATTGTCAGGATCTAGTACACCCGATGATCTATATAATTTATATTGCGCAATATCCCTCGGTGCTAAAAAATCTTCAGGAATTTTTTCAGAAATTCGAAGTCCTTTAATTGGAAGTGTTCCATCATTGCTTATAATAATTCTTGAATTTAATGTAGTTTCTTCGAATGATTTAATTTCTCCTTCTGCTAATTTTTTCTTAATCAATACACTTGCTATCTTAAAACTGTTCTCATCAAATTTCGAAGTTATCATAGAACTTTTTTCCGTTTTATATTCAACTGAATATTCTAGTTTTCTCGAAAAAGTTGGTTCCTTTTCATCTATAAAATCAAAATATTCAGATATATATTTTCCCCGTGGAAGTACTGTTGTTTTTTCAGCAGAACTAAAATCTAAATCAAGAATTTTCTTTGAATTTGATTTGTCAGAGATAAGAATCGATTTCAATTGCATCTTAAAATCACTATGGTTTTCAAATATGAGTGAGCATTGCCAATTATTCGGTGCATAATTTTTCTCGACTTTTTTAATAGCATGCATAGCATGCGAATAACCCGAGAAATAATTAATTTTTACTCCTGAAATTACTTTATTTAATAAAGTGAAGGTTAATCCTAATTTTCCTGTTTTAATATTTTCCTTCTTTTTAGGAAATATTTTAGCTTGTATTGTTATTTCTGCTTTTTCCCCTGGATTTAAACTGTTTAACGGACATTCCATCGAATTTCGAGTAATTTTAAAATCTTCAGTCTTATTACTTTTAAATTCTAAGTTATAAAAATTATCTGGAAAAAATTTCTTAAATTTAATTTTTTCGAGAATCGAATTAGAGATGTTAACTATTGAAATCGTAAATTTTATATGATTTTCTTTAGCTAACATTAACAGATAATTATTAGTTTTATCTTCGCTAAGAATAGATGAACCCTCAGCTTTTGTAAAGTTCTCAATTTCTTCAGTTAAGTTTTCTACATTTTCAGTAACTTTTACTAAATCTGGTAATTTTTCTGAACTTAAAATTTCATATTTTAAAACTTTATTTGAATTTGGTTCAAAAATTCCTAATTGTAAATTATTTTCTTCATTTTGGTTATTAATTTGAGAGCCTGAAAATTGCAGATTTACATCCCAGATTCTATCTTTTACGGAATTATTAAATATTGAAATATTTCCATTACCTAAAGCAGATATTCTTTTACCGTTATTACTATAATGGAATTCTAAGAATTCTTCATTTAAAATCAATATTTCGGAAAAAGAACCCATATAACTTGATTCGATTTTTTTTTCTCTTGAACTTTTTTTGACTATTTTTCCTCCTTCCCTTATTGGGATGCCAAGAAAATTTGGGCCAATTTTTGTTTTTAGTTGGTCAAGATCAACTTTTTTAAATCCCATCTTATTTTTCCTCCAAATTATTCTTCATTTTGATAAATTAATATTTTTTTAAAATAATTTTTTATATAACTATTTCAGAAATTACTTTTTCATTTAGCTTCGAAGCTATTATATTTAATACATCGATAATCAAACAAATTTCCCCTTCTCCTGTAATTGTTGAGCCTAAAATATCTCGAGAATCGGAATAATTAGATTTAAATGGTTTCACAACTACATCTAATTGTTGAAGCTGTTTGTCAGCAACAAATATTGTTGATGTTTCTTCGTCTCTTTGGCACCAAACTGCTATTCTTTTTTGTTTTTCTGTCTGATCTGTCTGTACAATCTTTAAATATTCGTCTAAATAGACAATTGGTATATTCTTTGAATTAAGTCTATAAAATTGCTCTCCTTCTATAAATTCAACGTTATTTTGATCGAAAAAGTAAATTCGTTTTATATTTTCAGTTGGAATAGCAAATAAATCTTCAGAAACTTTAAATAGTTGAGCTCTTAATATTGCTCGTGTAAACGGAACCACCAATGTGAATTTTGTACCGATATCTTTCTGAGATTGAATAGAAAATTCACCACCTAGTTCCTTTATTTTTTCAGCTACAATAGCTAATCCCATACCTCTTCCCGAGATCATATCCGCATCAGCTATCGTAGAAAATCCGGGCATTAGAATAAATCGATGGAGTTCTTCATCACTCAGTTCTTTAACTTCATCATCATCATCATAATATCCTTTTTGCACGACTTTTTCTCTAATTTTATCATAATTGAGTCCAATACCATCATCTTGTACTTCAATATAAATTGAACCTGCTCTTCTGAATGTTTTTAATTTTAAAGTACCAAAATCACTTTTCCCTTTTTTCACTCTATCTTTCGGTGATTCTATTCCATGAGAAATAGCATTTCTGATTAAATGAACTAATGGAGAATTAAGTTCTTCCAATATCTTTCTATCAATCTCGACATTAGTTCCTTCCAGGATCAATTTTAGCTTTCTACCTGTTTCATTTGCAACATCACGTACTAATCTCTTATATTTTCTGAAAGTTGATTCAACTCTTACTAATTTTAATCTAAATAATATTTCTTGAATATCTAGAAAGGGTTTATCCATTTTATCAAATAGTCTAGCCATGATTCTTTCCCCTTTCTCCTTTAAAAGTTGACTAAGATGATTCTTCATTACTACTAATTCTCCAAAATAATTCATTAATTCCTCTAAATATTCAATATTAACTTTGACACTAGTTATTTTAAGAGACTCATCTGAAAAATCTTCTACAATTTGAGATGGTTTTTCTACTCCTTCAACGATAAATTCTTCTTCGATAAACTCTGATTCTCCTGATTCTTCAATAACAGGTTTAGGTTTTTCTTTTTCCCACTTTTCCATTAGATCCTTGATAATTCTTTCAAATTCTTCAGATTTTAATTGCGTTATAACAACATTTTCAATCTCAAGAATCTCATCTATAACGTGAGAGATGTTTGTTTTTGTTTTCTCAGTAAGAAAAAATATTTCAAATTCATTTTTCAGAATTGTCTTCTCTAAGGCTTCAGGTGCGGGATTAGTCCAACAAATTTTACCTTTTTCATTTAATGCTCTAAATATTATGAATAATCTAACCTTTTTGAAAACACAGGTTTCTTCAAGCCGAATATATATCTTAAATGATTTATTTTGTTTTTGTTTTAGAAATTCAGCAATTTCTTTAAGAGTTAAAGATTGGATGAAGCTGATATCGTATTCATTTTCAAAACTTTCAAAGCTATCCCTAATATCTTCAACAAATCTTTTTTCGATATCACTCATATCTCCTTCTTTTACTTTTTTTAGAATGTTTCTTAATACATCGAGTGATTCAAATAGCATATCTATAAAATCTGTTCTTTTACGCACCGGAATCTTTTTCTTTTTAGCATTCTCTAAAAAAGATTCAAAATGATGACAAAATTTTGATAAATTGAGAAAACCTGCCATTGCAGTAAGCCCTTTTAGTGTGTGAAATGTGAAAAAAAGTTCTTGAATTGGCTTAAGATCATCTGGCTTGTCTTCTAATTTAAAAATTTCTTCTTCTGTTTTTTGAATCAGATCCTCTGCTTCACTTATAAAAAGCTTTATATCCTCTTTTGATGACATATATAATCACACCTTATTTTGAAAATATAATTATTTCTTTTCAGTTATTTTATTTTTAAGTATACGATCCATAACCTCTACGATTTGCTCAGTTTTGAATGGTTTTTGGATAAAATCTTTTGCCCCTTTTTTAGCAGCTTCTAGAACTAAGGCTTCTTGACCTAATGCTGAGACAACAACTATTAATGCCTTGGAGTTAATTTTTAGAATCTCCTCTGTGGCCTCAATACCGCCTTTCTCGGGCATTACTAAATCCATAGTAACTAAGTCAGGTTTCAATTTTTTATATAAGGAAATTGCTTCAATTCCATTAGAGGCTTCACCGATAACGTCAATATTATCGATTTTCGTAATAATATTTTTTAGCATATTTCTAGTAAATTGGGCATCATCCACAATTAAAACTTTTTTCTTTTCATTCTTTGACATTTTATTCACTCCTCATTTTTGTTTGACTTTATGTTAATGATGATAAATCTTGTTGAATTCTAATTTTCTCTACTTCATTAAATATCTTAGTTAAGTCAAGCATTACTCTTGGTCTGTCTTTAAAGTTTATAATACCTTTAATAAATTCTATAGCAACGCTCGTTTGAAAAATAGGACTCAATCCAACAATCTCGTCTGGAAGAATATGATCTATACTAACTATTTTATCAACATAAAATCCTGTTAGATCATTATCAACTTTTAGAATTATAATAAATTGGTTATGCTCGCTTGAATCCTGGTCGAAAGAGGAGTGTTGAGCTTCATATAAAATATATACATTTAAATTCAATTTCTTTTTCAAATTAATTATATGAATAATATCTCCTCTATAATTATAGATTCCATCAATGAAATCTAAACTTTTAGGTAATTTTCTTATCTGACCTGCTTGAATTATTTCTTTTACATCAAGAAGATCAATAACAAATTGTTCCCATCCAACTTGAAATGTAAGAATCGAAATCTGTTCTACATCCTCGTCATAATTTCGTTTTTGAGCCATTTTTTTTCACCTATCATTCTTCAAATTATAAAATAATAGTTTATACTCTTTTTAAATTCATTAAATATAGTAACATCTAGATGGTGTGTGTTTTTACCATCATCTTTTTTTTTGCCTATCATTTTTTAAATTAAATTATAAAATATTGATTTATATTCTCTTCAAAACTGGTGAATGGGGTGACATCACCGTTGAATACTTTTAAATAATCTCTAAATTCATACAAAAATTCATCTGCAATGAGATACATATATCTTTGTAGAAGTGAGTTCATGTTTTCTACTAAAAAAGCAAAAATAACAGTACTTTTTGAAATAACATAGAACTGTTGATTCCCAAAATTTATTTCTTTTAGCTTTGCCCCTGTTTCTTCTCCAATAATCGTGTTAGAAAATGAAAGCAGGGCGGAAATAAATCCTCCAATATGTACTTCATGTTCAGCAATATTTGACCTCTTCTTATTAATTTTTGAGATAAATGGACTTCCTGCCGATCCTATGATGAATATTGCAATAATTCCCTCCTCTCTTGGTATCTCTATTTCATTTTCAAATATATTTAATACTTCTGAAATTGGAGCATTTGAAAGAACCTTTTTGGTAATCCTTTTAGATAAAAAATATAATTTTGGGAAATTTACTGAACGTTCTTTTTCCTCCATATATATTATAACAGAAATACCATTCTCATTATTTTTAAAAAATTGGATGAAAATTGTAAAATGATCTAATGGGATGATTGAATTCCCCTGTCTCTTATTAATTATCTCTTTTTTATACAATTCGAGGATATTTTGAATGAGCGGTACTCCTATACCTTTTTGAAATTCGATGTCAAATTTGCCTTCTAAGCTAATTTCTGAAATTTTCAATAACCCATAACCTAGCATTTGCAATTTATCTGAATTATTTTCGCTATTTTGAGCCTTGTTCATAACTATCATATTGTCTTCATGCTTATTTGTTACAAATTTTTTTATTAATATTTATTAATCTATGTAATATCAAATTCAATAGTGCTTTATGTATCACTTAGAAAATTTTTGCATACTTTTTTATATAACTTATTCATTTGTTGTAATATTTTAGTTTTTTTAGTACATATTTAATATTCTGAACTAAAAAATTTATATTAGAATGGATATTTAAAGTTTTGTTATAGCAAAGTTGTCATCTTAATTGTACAACATAAGTATATTTTTATCAATTTAATTTTAATAATATTACCAACACACAAATAAAACAAACACACTTATTTTAATTTAAACTTGATTTGAACACAAATCGAATTTTTAATTTTTTCTTATAATCGCTAAAACTGCTAGTTAACCTTCTTGATTATTAATAAAAAATAAAAAATTATAAGAATTTATAAAATTCCAAACTTTATTGTAATCATTAATCTTTCCTTGAGGGGAAAAACCAGCTCTAAGGTTATGAGACTGTTCGCTCGTCACCGAGTTCAAGATATACTTCGTTTATAATGTTTTTTTTATTACTTCGGAAGACTTGAAGGATGTTATCCCGCTATGATTGAAAAAATCGTGGCATTTCGGCCGTCTATGGTAGGGACTGCTTGGTTTCAAACGGGGCTCTATATTATCCCCAACTTGTACAAGCAACCACTTATAAATGGATGGAATATTTTTTTAAAAATTTTTTATACCACGTTTATTGTTAAGCTAACTTAGCCTCATCAGGACCAAAGGTATAATTCAATATTACGGAAATAGAATGGAATTATAATACTATTTACATACTGATTTTTATGACAAAACAGCATAAGTAGCGGCTGGATAATACCCCTCTTTTCTTTTTCTGTATAATTTGTATCCTTTAATTCAAAAATTCACTCAATCCTTTTATTAGATATTATTATTTTTAAGAAAAATTTAAAATAAAAGAGAGAACTGAATTTTTTGATTTTTAAAAATATTTAGACTTTTTTATAAAAATTCAACGAAAAGTTGAAATAATAAAAATTTAGATAATCTTGGTTAATTACAATTTTAAGGCACCATATAATCTCCTGGCATAAAAAAAAACTAAGAATAATCAATTATCGGATATTCAAGAACAATTATTATAACTCCTCTTATAAATAATTAAAAATGTAAAATATTCATTTCTGATTGTTAAGCAATTAAGACACAAATTATGACTATTAGTTTTATAGTTAAAGATAGATAGTTATTCTATATT
>SDBV01013577.1_pt1 | contig 10350 bp, 11 predicted proteins | sample 2277081 | NCBI WGS metagenome assembly SDBV01 (sample SAMN10402039, study PRJNA504765) | marine sediment metagenome | isolation source: marine sediment core GS10_PC15, 223 cmbsf | place: Arctic Ocean: Southern Knipovich Ridge | collected 2010
ATGTCCCAAAGAGTCTGGAAAATGATGGCCATCAGGTACTAAAAATAGAAAAACAGGATGAATTTTACCGGGTTATAGTAAAAAAGAGATGAGGTGAGAAATATGTCTTATACTAGGGGACTAAAATGTAGGGAGTGCGGAAGAGAATACACCGAAAAGGCTTTATATGTATGTGAATATTGCTTCGGACCCCTAGAAGTGGATTATGACTATGAAAAGATAGGGAAGAGGCTTACCAGAGAGGCTATCGAATCGAGACCGAAGAATCTGTGGCGTTATAGAGAGCTTCTGCCTGTAGAAGGAGAACCTGCCAGTGGCTTAAAGTCAGGATTCACTCCTCTGATAAGGGCTAAGAATTTGGAGAAGGTGTTGGGCGTAAAAGAGCTGTATCTAAAGGATGATTCAGTAAATCATCCCACCCTTTCTTTTAAAGATAGGGTGGTCGCTGTGGCTTTATCCAAGGCGAAAGAATTTGGTTTTGACACAGTAGCTTGTGCCTCCACTGGGAATCTAGGTAATTCTGTGTCAGCGCAGGCTGCCATTGCTAATCTTAAAAGATACGTCTTTATTCCGGCGGACCTCGAGCTTGGTAAGATTGTGGCCAGCCTTATCTACGATCCTATCTTAATAGCAGTTGAAGGAAACTACGATCAGGTAAACAGGTTGTGCTCTGAAATCGCCACGCGATGTAAGTGGGCATTTGTTAATATTAATATAAGGCCCTACTATGCCGAGGGTTCAAAAACGTATGGATATGAGATTGCAGAACAGCTTGGATGGAAAGTACCGAAACATATCGTGGTCCCTTGCGCAGGGGGTTCTCTCATTACCAAGATTGGGAAGGGACTAAGGGAGTTTGAGAAAATAGGATTAATCGATGCGGCCGATAGTAAGATCTATGCGGCTCAGGCTACAGGCTGTGCTCCCATAGTTACCGCCATAAAGGAAAATTCTGATATTATCAGGCCGGTTAAACCCAACACTATAGCTAAATCATTGGCCATAGGAAATCCTGCCGATGGAGTATATGCAGTTGAGACTGCAAGAGAATCTGGAGGTTGGGCTGAGGATGTGTCGGACGATGAGATTGTCAGAGCAATAAAACTTCTAGCTTCTACAGAAGGAATATTTACAGAAACGGCAGGAGGTGTTACTTTAGGAGTGGCTAAAAAGCTCATTGAACAGGGTCGCATCCCCAAGCATGAATCTATTGTCGTGTGTATAACCGGTAATGGCCTAAAAACACAAGAGGCAGTCAGTGAAAAAATAGGCAAGCCAATAAAAATCAAACCTAACATTGCCTCGTTTGAAAAAAATGTCAAAATCTAGAAGGAGGATGTGAAGATGCAAGTTACGGTTAGAATCCCCGCGCCGTTACAAAAGTTAACGCAAAATCAGGCAGAGGTTAAAGCAAACGGTGCGAACATAAGAGAGTTAATTGATGACCTGGAGAAGAAGTTTCCGGGGATTGAAGAAAGGATTTATGACGAAACGGGTAAAATTCGCAGATTCATAAACATCTATGTCAATGAGGAGGATGTGCGGTTCCTGCAGCAAGAGGAAACCCCCCTCAAAGACGGCGACGAGGTTTCCATTATTCCAGCAATAGCGGGAGGGAGGTACTGATATAATGGAATTAAGAGAAGATCAAATCGAAAGATATTCAAGGCAGATAATATTGCCTCACGTGGGTGGAGAAGGGCAAGAAAAACTCCTCAATGCCAGAATCTTGATAATAGGAGCAGGCGGCCTCGGCTCTCCTTGCGCTTTGTATTTGGCATCTGCTGGAGTTGGCAAGATTGGCATTATCGATTCAGATATAGTTGAACTTAACAATCTTCAGAGGCAGATTGTTCATTCCATGAAAGACGTGGGAAGACCGAAAGTAGAATCTGCTAAGGACAGGCTCTCTGGGATGAATGAAGATGTAGAAGTTGTTCCATACAATATCAGATTAAACTCCAAAAATATTCTAGATATCATCAAGAATTACGATGGTATTGTAGATGGGTCAGATAATTTTCCTACCAGATATTTAGTAAATGATGCCTGCGTTCTTGCTGGGAAGCAGCTTTTCCACGGTGGTATACTAAGGTTTGATGGACAGGCAATAACAATTTCGCCAGGCAAGAGTGCCTGTTATAGATGTCTATTTTCTGAACCCCCGCCACCCGGACTTATACCAAGCTGCCAGGAAGCAGGAATTCTAGGAGCAGTAGCAGGAGTAATCGGCACAATCCAGGCAAACGAAGTGTTGAAATACATTTTAGGGATAGAAGGTCTTTTAGAGGGAAAACTCTTAGTCTTTAATGCCTTAAATTCTTCTTTTCGTCAGGTAAAAGTTCCCAGAGATCCAAAATGCCCGGTATGTGGAGAGAATCCAACTGTGACAAAGCTAATAGACTATGAAGAGTTTTGTAGTCTGAGAAAAAATAAGGAGGGATGAGCTGTGGCCAAGAAAATGGTGCATCTAGTATTTCCCCAGAAATTGATTAGGGAACCTGTGATTTATACAATGGCGAAGAAGTACAATGTAATTCCCCGTATTCGAAGAGCGAAAGTTACAGAGACTGTCGGTGAGGTTACTTTGGAGTTAGATGGTGCAAAAGAGAATTTGGAGAAAGCGCAGGAGTATTTAGAAAAACAGGGCATTGGGGTTCAACTGATAACCGGAGATATTATAGAGTAAGAATAGCATTATTTAGAGAAAAGCCGATCCATTTTTGCCAAGCAAAGTTCTCTAAGTATAGAATCAGAGAAACGGACAAGCAAGCCGAAGGCGCTTCAGAGGGTAACTAGAAAGGAATCGGTGAAAAACTATTCTTTTCTCAATACGTGCATTAGTAACAAGAATATGTTCAGGAGGGATTGAAGATGTCCAGGAAGACGATAGAGACATTTTTAGAAGAAGAACGAGTTCTACATCCTTCAAAGTCCTTTCGCTCTTCTGCTCACATCCAATCGGACAGGGTCTACGAGGAGGCCAAAAATGATTCTGAAGGGTTCTGGGCACGTGCGGCAGAGGGTCTAGATTGGTCTAGGAAATGGGATAGGGTATTGGAGTGGCCTCCTCCTTTTGCTAAGTGGTTTTTAGGAGGTAAGATAAATGCTTGCTATAATTGTGTTGACCGGCATATATCCAACTGGCGACGAAACAAAGCTGCTATTGTGTGGGAAGGAGAACCGGGCGAGAGTCAGGTGTTAACCTATCGTGACCTCTATAGGGAGGTCAATAAGTTCGCCAACGTACTTAAGTCCCTGGGTGTGAAGAAAGGTGACCGTGTCACCATTTACCTGCCGATGATTCCCGAGATGATCATCTCCGTTTTAGCCTGTGCCCGTATCGGCGCTCCGCACAGTGTAGTGTTTGGCGGTTTTTCCGCTGAATCACTTTGCGAGCGAATTAACGATGCTCAGAGCAAAGTTCTCATCACCGCTGATGGTGGCTTTAGAAGAGGGAAGGCGATTAACCTCAAACGTAATGCTGACAAGGCGTTGGAAAAATGTCCAATCGTGAAAAAGGTGGTGGTAGTGTCTAGGGGTGTTACAGATGTCAGGCGGGTGCCTATGACCTCTGGCCGAGATTCATGGTGGTATGAGCTCATGGACAATGCGTCTTTGTATTGCCAGCCCGAGGAAATGGATGCGGAGGATATACTCTATATTCTCTACACAAGCGGTACTACCGGTAAACCCAAAGGGGTGGTGCACACCACAGGTGGCTATATGGTGGGAACTTACATAACTACTAAGTGGATTTTTGATTTGAAAGATGAAGATGTCTACTGGTGCACTGCTGATGTGGGTTGGGTCACCGGTCACAGTTATGTCATCTACGGACCTTTAGCCAACGGAGCCACTGTCTTTATGTACGAAGGGGCACCCGATTATCCCACTAAGGATAGGTTCTGGACGATGGTAGAAAAATATGGTGTTACTATACTCTACACTGCACCCACCGCCATAAGGACTTTTATGAAATGGGGGGATCGATACCCTGAACGGCATGACCTTACCTCACTCCGTCTGTTAGGGACAGTCGGTGAACCTATAAATCCTGAAGCCTGGATTTGGTATCGCCAGAAAATAGGTGGCGGACGCTGCCCTGTGGTGGATACATGGTGGCAGACGGAGACTGGTATGATCCTCATAGCCCCTCTTCCCGCAGTAACTTCCCTGAAGCCTGGCTCAGCTACCAGACCCTTTCCAGGGGTAGAAGCTGAGGTGGTTGATGAAGCTGGCAATGCCACCGACGCAGGATATCTGGTTTTGACCAAACCCTGGCCGGCTATGTTACGTTCCATTTACGGTGATCCTCAGCGATACATTGACGAGTATTGGAAACGCTTTCCCGGTCTTTACTTCACAGGTGATGGATGTAAAAAGGATAAGGACGGATATTTCTGGCTTTTGGGACGAGTGGACGATGTGATGAGTGTTGCCGGTCACCGTTTAAGCACGATGGAGGTGGAGAGCGCTCTCGTTAGTCATCCAATAGTTGCAGAAGCCGCTGTGATCGGGAAGGCCCATGAGATTAAAGGACAAGCCGTGGCTGCTTTTGTAACTTTGAAGAGTGGCTTCAGAGGCACGGTCGAGACGGTTCAGGAGTTGAGGGAGCACGTATCCAAAAAAATAGGACCTATAGCTCGACCTGACGATATATTCTTCACATATGAGCTCCCAAAGACGAGAAGTGGCAAGATAATGAGGCGTCTGCTGCGCGATATTGCAGAAAATAGGGCTCTGGGGGATACCACTACCCTGGCGGATCCCTCTGTGATGGCAATACTGAAGCAGCAATACGAGGAAAAATATGAGGCATAGATAGTGAAGCAACCGGCAGATCTAGGCTGAGCCTTGCCACTCCCCATTCCTTAAAGATTCACTATGAACCCACCTTCATTTACCCTTCTTCTTTGCAAGGTTGACAATTTTCTTCTTATTGATATATAATGACTCTAGAAATATCATAGGCATAAGCGGAATGAGGAAAGAAGTAGGAGGCTATCAATAGAAGCCGGCTGAATAGAGAGCGAAAGGAAAGCAGGAAATGAAAATAGCAGGCGACATTACCAAGCTGGTAGGAAATACTCCTTTGGTAAGATTAGACAGGTTAGCCTCTGGGTCGAAAGCACACCTGGTGGCAAAACTGGAGTTCTTTAATCCTTTGTCTAGTGTGAAGGATAGAATTGGCGTTTCAATGATTGAGGATGCGGAAAGAAAAGGGTTGATTGAAAAGGGTACAGCTATTATTGAGCCCACCAGTGGTAATACAGGATTAGCCCTGGCCTTCGTCTGTGCAGTGAGAGGATATAGATTGATACTCACTATGCCAGATACAATGTCTATAGAAAGAAGGCAGCTCCTTAAAGGCCTTGGTGCTGAATTGGTGTTGACTCCCGGAAGAGAAGGAATGGGAGGCGCTATAAGAAAAGCAGAAGAATTACTGGTAGAAATACCCGATTCCTTTATGCCACAACAATTCAAGAATCCTGCCAACCCTAGAACTCATCGAGAAACAACCGCAAAGGAGATCTGGAGAGATACCGATGGGAAGATTGACATTTTAGTAAGTGGTGTGGGAACTGGAGGTACAATCACTGGTGTAGCAGAAGCAATAAAAAGGAGAAAACCAGGATTCAAAACAATAGCTGTAGAACCCGAAAACTCTCCGGTTCTTTCTGGAGGAAAGGCTGGCTCCCACAAAATACAGGGAATTGGTGCAGGGTTTATTCCTGATATCCTGCGAACGGATTTAATTGATGAGATTATTCAAGTAACCGACGAGCAAGCTGGAGAGGTTGCCCGACGACTAGCAAGAGAGGAAGGGATACTATCTGGTGTTTCTTCCGGGGCAGCAACCTGGGCAGCACTCCAAGTTGCAAAAAGAAGTGAATCTAAAGATAAACTTATCGTAGTAATATTACCCGACACGGGAGAAAGGTACCTGAGCACCTGGCTGTTTGGAAAATAAGAAAGAGGGAAAAGACAGATTCATTTTATGAAGTGATTCTAAGCGTTAACCATTAGGATAAAAGGAGAAATAAAGAATGCCTGAGAAAAAGATTTTTTCTGCTGTAGGTGAAAAAGAGGTTACCAGGGCAATTATTGACGGATTTGCCAAACAGTTCTCTGAATATGTAGAAAGTGACTGTATAATCATTGGTGCTGGACCATCCGGCTTAATGGCAGGAAGAGAGCTGGCTTCACATAACTTAAAGGTGTTTATTATCGAGAGAAACAACTATCTGGGTGGAGGTTTCTGGATTGGTGGGTACCTGATGAACAAGCTCACGGTACGGGCACCTGGGCAAGAAGTTCTTGAGGAGCTGGGGGTACCATTTGAAGAAGTTAGTGACGGCTTATATCTGGCAGATGGGCCGCATGCCTGCTCTAAACTGATTGGCGCAACTTGCGATGCTGGAGCAAAGTTCGCCAATATGACCAGGTTTGATGATGTGGTCTTTCGGAAACAGAATTGTGTTGCTGGAGTGGTAATTAACTGGACACCAATTGAAGCTCTACCACGAGAGATTACCTGTGTTGACCCGGTGGCCATAGAAGCAAAAATAGTCATTGATGCTACTGGGCATGATGCTTGTGTGGTAAGGAAATTAGAACAAAGAGGAATACTAAAGACAAAGGGATTCGGAGCGATGTGGGTCGAGGCGTCCGAGGATTTGGTAGTCGAACATACCGGCGAAGTCCATCCTGGATTAATTGTTTCGGGGATGGCCGTTGCTACTACCTATGGACTGCCCCGGATGGGTCCGACCTTTGGAGCGATGCTTCTCTCCGGAAAGAAAGCAGCCGAGGTTGCCTTAGGGAAATTAAGAAAGAAATAAAGGTGGGCAAGGTAAATGTACCCTCTGTTTTCTATCTTTACAATGGAAGCAATACAGAAGCACTAAGAATTGAGGATATAGGCCGATATTTAAGAGGTGTCTTCAGGAAATCAGAAATAAAGATCAGGCAAGAATTTGTTTTCCACCACCTCTCTTGTCTATCATCGCCAGAAAGAAGAAATAAAACAGATGAATTAGCTGAAGAATTTGCTTTCATCAAAATACGAGATATTGAGGCTCAGGATTCTTTTTCTGAGCCTCTTCTCGGCGAAATAGAGTACGAAAAAAGAAGGATACCTAATCCAGCAAGCAAATCCTGGGGAATTGTGTATGATGGGTTCAAATTAAGAGGGATGCTGGCTGAGTTGATACCTGAATCTGAGTCCAGCCTTCAATATTGCCATATTTCCTTTACCAATCAACTATTTGCCACCTGGGATGAGGCAGACAAAAGGAACCACCTGCGAGCCAGTGTTTATGGATTTCCTTCTGTTATCTCGGTGACGGGAATCGTAGAAGCTCCAGCTAAACCAAGAGAGTTCTATCTAAAACAACGACTGGGGATAGAAAAAATTAACCTGAAAAAAGAATTTGCTGGTAGATTCATTGACCATAGCGATCCTCGTTTGACCGAAATAATGAAAGGATACATTTTGCAGGCTATACTTTACCAGATGGGGGAGAAGGTCTTTTGCCATGATTTGAATTGTCGTTTTTATAATGCACACTGGCAGGAAGAACTCATTCAGTCCCAATTAGATAGTCCGTCTGAGTTTTGTCCCACTCATAGATGTATTCTTAGAGAACTTTAAAGAGAGTAAATTGATGCGTTTTCTCTTAAACTACTTCAAGGAAATGACGGTCATGCTATGGATCATGGTCATCCCCGCAAGGGGCAATAGGGCGGATTTTCAACTTAGCTTCAAAAGGGCAAATGAGACTGTTTAGTAATATTTAGGGGGTTTAGTTATGTCAAAGACAATCGCTGAGATTAATGAAAAAATTAGAAATGGAAAGGTGGTCGTAGTAGATGCTGAAGAGATAATTGACCTGGTAGAAGAAAAGGGAGTTAAGAAAGTTGCTCAAGAAGTGGACGTGGTCACCACGGCCACCTTTGGACCAATGTGTTCATCGGGAATTTACTTTAACACTGGACACTCCAAACCAAAGATAAAAATGGGAGGAGGGAAGGTTCTTCTCAACAATATCCCTGCTTACGCCGGTTTTGCTGCAGTAGATGTTTATTTGGGAGCCACTGCTCTTCCTGAAGATGATCCTAGAAATGAGGTTTTTCCAGGCAAATTTGAATATGGTGGGGGACATGCCATCCAGGACTTGGTAGCCGGAAAAGATGTTAAACTAGTCGCTAGCACTTATGGGACCGATTGTTATCCAAGAAAAGAGCTGGAGACACTGATTAATTTGAAAGATCTCAATGAGGCGGTCCTCCTAAATCCCCGTAACGCGTACCAAAACTATAATGTGGCGGTTAATCTCTCGGAAAAAACTATCTACACCTATATGGGCGTTCTGAAAGCAAATCTGGGCAATGCCAACTACTGCAGTGCCGGTCAACTCTCACCGCTCCTCAACGACCCACTCTATAAAACAATTGGTATTGGCAGCAGGATTTTCTTGGGGGGAGGGACTGGCTATGTTATCTGGCAAGGGACTCAACATAATCCCACTGCTCAAAGAAAGGACAATGATGTCCCCTCAGCTCCAGCCGGAACTCTGGCGGTGATAGGAGATCTTAAAGAGATGTCTTCGGAATATCTGGTAGGAACAACTATGCTTGGCTACGGGGTGACCTTAACTGTGGGTATCGGTATTCCCATTCCCATTCTCAACGAAGAAATATGTAGATATACAGCGGTCAAAGATGAGGAGATCTGGGCTCAAATTGTCGATTACAGCTCATCTTATCCAGCGGGAGAAAAGGGGAGCCTGGGTGAGGTAAATTATGCCCAGTTGAAGAGTGGGAAAATATTGGTAAAGAACAGGGATGTCCCCACTGGGTCACTTTCTAGCTACTCTAAGGCTAAGGAGATAGCTACTATCTTCAAAGAATGGATTCAGAAAGGCAAATTCTTCCTGAGTGAGCCGGTAGCTTGTCTACCCGGTCCAGATACAGGTTATGCCTTTAAACCGTTGAAAGAAAGATAGAGAAATAGGTAAATATTAATAGTATAAAAAAAGGGCAAGGCTTTTTAGATTAAAGGCCTTGTCCCTTTGCTTTCTGCTACAAAAGGCAGGGAAGCAAATACCGACCAGACGACGAATAGGGGGTTTGATTGCCAAATAATTTCAAAGTGTTATGAAAATCAGGATGATAAGTGAGGGATAAGGGTGGATTTGATCATGAAAAGACACGAAATAGTTCCTGTCTATACCATCGGAATTGCCGCAAAACTTTTGGCTGTTTGTCGGGCAACTTTGCGTATTTGGGAGGAGAAAGGTATCATCAAACCGGCGCGAATAGGAGGGAAGAGGTTCTACTCCAAACGGGATATTGATCGGTTGGAGCGTATCAAGCACCTTCTGCAGAAGGTGAGAATGAATGTCGCCGGAGTGAAGGAAGTATTAGACACAAAATCTTGTTGGGAAGTAAAGGATTGCGACGAAAAGGTGCGAACAAGTTGCAAGGTCTATCTGCGTGACCAGAGACTCCAGAAGGCGAATACAGCACAGTATTGAATAGAGTTGTAATTTTTTTTGTATGGTGTCAATAGATCGTTACCACCCTAATCTGCCGGAAAGTGGAAACATCATCCAATATAATGGGAGGTAGAAGAGCAAATTGCTCAGGAAAGTTGGGATAGAACTCCTCATCATCAGTCCTGTGAGACCTTTCCACCCTTCCCTGATAACCTTTCCTTCCCTTGGGTGCTCTGCCAAGGACTGCTTGATAGGGTTGGTAATACTTTTCTTTGCTTCTTCTTCCTTGCCAGACCAGCACGTCTTAAGATATGAGTTATGGTATTCTCAGATATTTCTATATTGTTCTCTCTTAAGAGAAACCAGGCGATTCTTCGTCTTCCATATCCTTTTTCTTTTCTCATCTTAAGTACTTCTGCCTCCATAGCCGATGTCCCTCCTTCTTTGCATCCTGGAAACATTTTTCCAGGTTTGGGATACCGGCTATCTTAATAAACCGTTTTATACCTTGCAAAGGCTCACCCTGGTAACGATGTCCTGACACATTTACCTTTTTTTGCCCTGTCGTTGCAAAGTGATAATGTCATAGTATTGCAAAGTGAAAATGTCACCCCTCCATAAGATTTGATATACTAGCCTCCCAGTACCTTAAAGGGGGGGGAGAGAATGGAGAGGTGGCAATTGAGTCAAAAAGAAATAGCACGATATGGCGTTATTCAAAACGCGATAGAAGGATATCTGAATGTAGATCTCGCTGCCGAGGAGCTGTGCCTATCCAGAAGGCAAGTATTTCGACTGAAGAGAAGATTGAAAGAAAAGGGAATCGAAGGACTCATTCATGCAAATA
>SDBV01013578.1_pt1 | contig 10350 bp, 6 predicted proteins | sample 2277081 | NCBI WGS metagenome assembly SDBV01 (sample SAMN10402039, study PRJNA504765) | marine sediment metagenome | isolation source: marine sediment core GS10_PC15, 223 cmbsf | place: Arctic Ocean: Southern Knipovich Ridge | collected 2010
GCACTATACATCTATAGGGTATGTCGAACACTGGTGCACGCGCATATGTTATCATATCCCTGGTATGGCCATCTCTAGATTTCACAATCACATCTGGATGTCTCCGGCCTTCTCTCATATCTTTATCATAAGTGAGAAAATAACCTCCCAAGACCCTTCTCGATTCACGCAGGCCAATCTGAGTTGCGGTGTATGCCAGATAAGCACGCTCATAACCAGGTACGTACTTTCTAAAGAAGTTGACGATAGATAAAATATTTCTCCTGGTCGTTAGTTCAGCTCTGGTTAGATCATTAACGTTGGTACAATCACCGCTGACACTGTTTACCCATCCTTGGGTTTCACCTCGTCGGTGCCAGTTTGCGGGTAGTTTACCAGGATCGTTCATATTTGGGGGCTTGATAGCATAAGGTGGCGTTCCCGGCAGGACCTTTACCTCGGTAGCGACTAGGTCTCCACTCTTTATGGCCTTATCCACAAAGCTCTTAAATTCCTCTTCGCCTTCTTTCCGTGTGTATTTAATCGCTTTCTTTATGTCAACATTAGCCATTGCCCCGTAAAGAGACATCAAAAGAGGGCTCTCACATTTGTCATACTCTGCGCCTGCTACCGCGGCTATATCGGCATCTCCGGAAGCATCAATCACCAGGTCTGCCAGTATAGCTTGCCGGCCAGACTTACTCTCTAATATCACTCCCTTTATTTCATTTCCCTCTTTCACCACATCAACCGCAAGTGAGTGCAAGAGAATGTCTGCACCAGACTCTTCTAGCATATGTTGTAAGACTACTTTGCATATCTCATAGTCCGTGGGGAGATGGGTTTCAAAGCCAACTGCTGTCTTATATGAGACTAATGGTTCAGTTGCCCCTCCTTCGGTAATAAGTCTTTCAACCAACTCTTGAATGATTCCTCCCTGGAGAGGCTTTGTCTCGCCGCTCTCTTTAAGTGGGGTAAGCTTGTCAATAGGTAGCCAAATAACCAGGCCGGCAGTTAACATGCCACCCAGAAAACCATAACGCTCTACCAAAAGGGTTTCCGCTCCAGTCCTGGCAGCCGCCACAGCAGCCCCAAACCCGGCAGGGCCAGCACCAATCACAATTATATCCACCTTTCTCACCACCGGCGTCTTCTTTTGTTCGTTTATAAACTCCATGTTATATCTCCTGCTTCTACAACTTCTTCGGTAAGTCTGTCGAGATTTTACTTGCCGGGTTTACCGATTGCTTCCCGTATTTTCGCGGAAAGCTTATATGCAGACAATAACACGCTTAAGAAATATTATAAAGTCTCATATTAGAAAAAGTCTGCGAAAATGGCAATAATTTGGAGGCTTCATGCCCACTTTTGTAATGGTAGGCAACTAGCCCAATTGTTTAAGCTCACGCTCAATGCCATCGAGCATTTCATTGATAAAGCTCTTGACCTTCCACGACAAAAATATTCTCACCAAGATTCCCATCCCTGCGGCGATCATTTCTGTAGCAACCTCAGTCTTGTCTTTGTCCACTGAGGTGAATGCGATGTTAAGCCTCATGTTTAACCAAATAACCCCCCTCATACCCTTGACTTCAACTGTAGCAGCTAGAAACCTTGAGGGAGATGTCTCTATAAACCTTCCCATTATAGATAATGGCATCTTAAAAAAGCCAATTCGCAATCTCAACAGGGCACTAAAGTTAAATGCATCTGTAACCCTAACCCCTTCCAGTTTTAGGGCACTAAACATTGCTTCGCCGATGAGTTCCCAAACTCTCTCTGGAGAAGCATCGATAATATATTTTCTTTCAGCGCCTAGCATAGCTATGAGTCCACGGGCATATCTGAGGCAGCATTGTGTCCGGCTATCTGCCCAAAGACAATGCATTCAGACATGTTGCACGCTGTATTATATTTGAAGCCCAAAATTGACCCCAGTTCGCCAGCGGCATAAAGTCCCGGGATAGGCTTTCCATCGGGGTCCAGTACCCTGGCTTCCTTATCTCTGCGTGGGCCACCCTGAGTATTTATCAGAGAAGGCCAAAGCTGAATGGCATAGTATGACGGTCCGTCAATCTCTTTGAGATACTCTTTGGCTCTGCCAAAGTCATCGTCCCTGCCTTCCTGACAAGACACACTGTACTTGGCAATAGTATCTTCCAGTGTTGATTCGGCCATTGATATTCGCTTGGCCAGTTTGGCTATCGTCTTAGCTTTGGTAATCCATCCCTTTTTGATCTCCGTTGAGTTATCCAGACTCCATTCATATTTATCCATGGTATATCCGTAAGAGCCCCAGCACAAAGCGCCCCTTCGTTTGACTTCTTCACCAAAGATAGCATAGAAAGGCACACGTGGATATTCAAAGTTTTCAGTATCAAGGAAGGAACAAGGCTCCGTATACTCATAAGCATCGAACCCTATCTCATCCACAAACCGTCTCCCATACTTATCTACAAAAATATATCTCGGGCTAAGGAAGACGATGGGGAAAGTGCCCTCATACTCTGGAGTGTAAAAGGCAAATCTACATGCCACAGTAGACATATGCCATAACGCAGCACCAATCTTTTGTGTCATTCGGATGCCATCACCAGTGTTAGCGGGAGTTCCCCAGAATTTGAATGCTCCTCTCAATTTGATAGGCAAATAATTCATCTTCATATCTTCATCATTCTCAAAACCGCCACAGGTCATAATTACAGCTTTTCTGGCCTTAATCGAAAAGTCTTTGCCCTCCGATTCAGCGATAACACCAACTATCTCACCTTCGTTGTTCTTAATCAGCTCTTTAGCCGGTGTGTTGAGCATAACTTTAATTCCCCTGCGTTCAACGTTACTTGAAAAAAAGTCCCACCACCGCTTGGCTGCAGTATTCTTTTCATCTGGTGCACGCTGAGGTCCCTTAAAGGTGTGCTTATGGCGTACAGTATTTGCGCCGGGAATTGTGGGGTAGTTTACCGCATGTCCCGGATACGGATACGTCACCATTAGAGGATGGTAAGACTCGAGTTCACCCCCCATTTGTTTAACCCAATCCTCGATCTTCATCTGCCGTTCAACAAAAGTATCAATTATTTCCCGCTCTGTCGTCCCGGCAGTAATTATGTCCAGATAATCAGCAAATTCCATTCCCTCCGGGATGATTACATTGCCTGCGAATACCTTCGAATTTCCACCGCCTTCGGACATTTTCTCCAAAATTATGACATCTGCGCCATCGTCATGTGCAGTAATTGCGGCTGTACTCCCGGCCGCGCCATAACCTACCACTACCACGTCGGCTTCTATATCGTACTGATTCTCATATATCATTCCGATTACCCCTCTTGTATTATTTACTACATCGACGAAATTTCCGTGTCTTATAAAATTAAAGCATTGCCCCTTTCCTTGTCAAGAAGGGAGTTATTGCAGAATGATTATGTCAAATAGCTGCTCACAGTAATAAAGAGCAAGTAAACACACAGGAAGTCCATCACGGTTGATACCGTTTCAGTGATTCATGACAAAAACAAGGTTATTAACAGATGGAGGAAAGTCGTCATCACTAGCTCTTGCCCTCGAGGCAGTTATTTGTTCAGGAGGTCCAATAAGATATTCTTAGCAGTAGAAGGTATAATCCTCTCCCCGGAGGTCAAGATTTTTTCTGATCTCCTCTGTCCAGCCCTCCTGTGCGCCACACAAAACAAGCTTATGTTACTTGAACTGTGCCATTTTCGCTGATGGTTTACACTTTACCTCCTTCGGTAACACTAATTTTGACGCAACTGCCCCTCTTTCGGTAACTTTTATTATGAGCCAATGCGTATTGTTGACAGAAAGAAGGCAGTGGAGTAAAGTGTCCATAACTCAATTGTGCCTTAATCGCTGATGGCGCATGCTTCGGCCCATAACCAGAGCCTTGGTGGATAATCGGCCTTGGTGGCAGTGCCCGGTAAAGGGGCCGATAGATGAAATAGGGTTAAATATCTAGGGTTAGAGAATAAAATCTTAATAGAAGGAGAGGATAAAAATAAGAAACTGTCAAAACTACTCGGCGCCATCGGTCTGACGGCAAGGTGAATGCCTGTATTTAAGTTAGATTTCTGCGTAGTCTATGGAAGCGGGCGGTCATCGCAAGGGAAATTGAAACAAATAAGTTAGTAAAGGAGCTTAGAATAGTGACTTCAGTAGGTGAAAAGATAGTACCTAGCATTTGTTGGTCATGCCATAGTAGATGCGGTATATTAAACCATGTAAGGGATGGGAAAGTAGTTAAAGTAATCGGAAACCCCGAGTACCCATCTAACAAAGGCTATATTTGTATCAAAGGCCAGAAAGCCTGGAAAGAGCTGCTTTACGATCCCACTAGAGTGATATTTCCACAAAAAAGAGCTGGAGAACGGGGTGAGGGTAAATGGCAACGGATAAGCTGGGATGAAGCTTTAGACATAATTACCGAGGAATTCCACAAGGTAATTGTTAAATATGGGCAGAAAGCCATTTGTGGGGCTACCAACAATACTACTTTTCCCTACACACCCGCTACGGTTTTACTTATGCGGACGCTTGGCAGCCCTAACTTCATGATAAATCAGGACATTTGCCATGGAGCACAATCCATAAATGATAGAATTACCTTTGGGGAAGAGCTTAACTTCCACTATCAGGGAGATTACCCAAATGCTAAAACTATAGTAGTGGCTGCTCACAACCTCTCAGAAAGTTATCCTCCAGAATTCAACGCTATTATGCAAGCTAAGAAAAAAGGCGCAAAACTCATTGTCATTGACCCGAGACGAACAACTTTAGCTAAGAAAGCGGACCTCTGGTTGCAGATAAACCCGGGCACAGATGCAGCCCTGGCACTCGGTATGTTGAATGTAATTATTAGCGAAGAATTATATGACAAAGAGTTTGTTGAGGACTGGACCAATGGCCCCTGCTTGGTGAGAATGGACACAAGAGAGCTTTTAAGGGAAAGTGATGTAGTTTCTGGAGGTAATCCATCAAATTTTGTTATCTGGGACATTGAAGCGAACGAACCACGAGCTCATGAAAAGAGCAAGATTCAGTGGCCTGCGAAACCAGCGTTAAAAGGTTCTTATAGCATAAAACTTTTAGACGGTGCGGAAGTTATATGTAATACCGCCTGGGAATTACTAGAGGAACGAGCTAGGGAATTCCCCACCGGAACTGTGGCGAGGATCACCGGGATATCCGAAGATAATATCAAGACGGCGGCGCGGATGATTGCGACAAATAAGCCAACGACCCTACGTGCTAATCGATTTGAAACAAACACAACCAATGTTGTCACTGCTAGACTTTTCTCAATATTAGGTACGATTATTGGTTACGTTGATTCACCAGGAGGAAATAGTTTACCGAAACTTCCGGAAGGCATGAAGACGCAGAGGCAACTCTTATCCATGGAAGAGTTTAAACTACCCGAGGAAGTAAGTTGGAAAAGGATAGGAGCAAGAGATTATCCGCTGTGGTGTGGAGCTGATAATTGGTCGTACCAGACAAGCCATAACCCTTCTGTTATTGATGCTATATTAACCAGTGAACCCTACCCGGTAAGAGCTCTTTACACAAGTGGATATAATCATCTCATGACTTTGCCGGGTTGTGAGAAAAATTTAAAGGCATATTTATCATTAGATTCCCACGTTTGTTGCACGCACAATATGACGCCTACTGCTCAAATTGCAGATGTTGTTCTTCCCAAAACCTATGAGTGGGAAGAACAAGCGATATGTTTTCACAAAGGTGCTTGGTGCGGCGTAGTAGGTATAATGCCCAAAGTTGTAGAGCCACCAGGAGAATGTTGGGACGATTGGAAAATTGCCCACGAAATCGGTAAAAGAATGGTGGAAAAGGGTTATGTCAAAAAGAATTTCGTGCCATGGAAGAACAGCAGGGAATTATCGGATTATCTGTTAGAAGATACAGGCATTACATTTGAAGAAGCAAAGAAAAAGGGATTTATCAAGTCCCCGGTCAGGTATTTTGAGTATAAAGGAAAAGGTTTCGATACGCCTTCGGGTAAGGTTGAGATTTATTCCTCTCTGCTGGAAAAGTATGGATATGATCCGCTGGGCCACTATGAGGAATTGCCAGACAATGAAGACGCCAAACCTTCACTGGCTGCGCATTATCCTCTGATATTACATACGGGACTCAGGGACATCGTGTACCATCAGGCACGTTTTAGGAACCATAAATGTGCGCGTAGTTTAACGCCAGACCCAGAGCTCGAAATGCATCCCAAAGATGCCGAAGAGCGGGGAATTAAAAATGGTGATTGGCTATTAATTGAGACACCAGGTGCCAGCAGAAAAATTACCATGAAGGCAAAAATATCTGATGATGCTTATCCCAAGTACGTAATGACTGCTCCCAGTTGGTGGTATCCTGAGGAGCACAGCCGAGAGGGGTGGTTCAGATCAAATATAAATGCCGCCATGGATTACGGACCACCCTACGATAAGATAGTTGGAAGCCCAAATGTACGGCATGTGCGTTGCCAAGTCACTAGAGCTACTGAAGCTTGAGGTCAGCCATAACTCCTCAACTTACTCAAATCAAGAACCTCGGGGGGTTGTGTCTTAAATCTTAAGTCAGTCCTTCAAAGGATATAAAGGAGTGTCTGTAAGTGAGGTTAACCGCCATAGCTGCTGAACTTACTGCCGAGGAGGAGAAAAAGGTTTTGTTGGCTCTTTAACCGAAGGGCAAAAGAAGGGGGCAAAAATGGAAAGAGAAGTAGTCAAAACTAATCGTGCGCCACGTGTGGCTTTACCTTTGTCTCAGGCAATTAAGGTGGGAAATCTTGTTTTCACCTCTGGGGTAACAGCGAGGGACCCGGAGACGAGCGAATTTATTGGTACAGATATTGAACAACAAACAGAGCGCATCATATTGAATTTGAAGGCAGTTTTAGAGGCGGCTGGCAGTTCATTGGAGAAGGTGGTTAAGGTTATGGTGTTTCTCACTGATATCAGAGATTTCGAAGGTATGAATAAGATCTATCGCCGCTATTTTCCCAATGATCCTCCGGCACGGTCTACCGTGGAGATTTCGAAGCTAGCCATACCAGCATTGATTGAGATTGAGATGATCGCAACGGTTTAGTGCTTTAAAAGGGAAAGAATGGTTACTAAAACAGTCATTCAAAATGAAAAGGTTCGCCCTCCCTTGCCTGTTTTATCCCCGGGGATATTATGGAAAGATTTTGTGTTTATCTTGGGAATGGGAGGCATAGCAGGTGTAGATAAGGATAAAAAATTCACTAGCAAAGATATCAGCCAGCAAACCGTACGGGCGATGGAGCGAATTGCCGAAGTACTTGACGCTGAGAACCTTTCCTTTAAGAATGTGGTCCGGACAAGATTTGTGCTCGCCAAGGCTGCTGATTTTGGCACAGTGAATAAAATATACCGAGAAAGAACAGGCGAGGATTCCCCAGCCTGTACATATATACAGGTAAACAGATGTCCTATTCCTGGGGAGGATATCAAGATACAAATGATTGCTCACAAAGGTGAGAAGAGGCTGGTTCAAACAGACGAGGCTCCGGCTTTATTGTCCGGTTATCCACAGGCTATAGCTGCTGAGGACCTCTTCTTTATTCAGGGCATGAACGGCGTTGACGTAAATACCGGTAGGCTAATTAGCGATGATATCGCTAAACAGACTGAAAGGGCTTTGGAAAATGTTGCCGCGGTGTTGGCAGCCGGACAATTAAGTCTTGAAGATGTGGTCAAAGCTACCGTCTTTGTAACCGATCTGGAAGAATATGACAAAGTAACAGAAGTATGCCAAAGATACATTAATTTTCTGTCCCCCACCTTTCTAGAAGTCCCCAGGATTTCGACAAAAGACGAAAAAGTAATGGTTGAAGTGATAGCAAGCAAAGAGGTGAAGAAGAGACTGAACGCAGCAAAGGCTCCGGCTTTGGTGAGGGGAATGGCTCAAGGGGTTTTATCCGGCGACTTCATTTTCGTTCAAGGAATGGGAGGCATAGATACTGCCACTGGCAAAGTGGTAAGCAAGGATATTGTCAAACAGATAGAAAAGGCTTTGGAGAACATCAATGAGGTTTTGAAAGAAGGTGGCATGACGCTGGATGATGCTGTAGATGCATCAGTTTTTGTCACTGATATAGAGCAATACCCCAGCATAAATGAAATATATGGAAAGTACATGGGAGCTCAACCTCCAGCAAGAATATGTTGCGAAGTTTCGAAGTTACCCCATAGATGTAACATTGTTATAGAGATGATTGCCGCCCGTGAATCATAATTTAACGAGAGCAAAATGGCGTACTAAGGGATGGCACATACTACTGGGGTCGGGATAAAGGAATTACCCATTACTCGTGAGAAGGTTCTCAAGGCTCTAAAGGAGGAGAGAGGAAAATAATAGATGAATTCGCTCGTATCGAGGCTGTTTAGAAGTAAGGTCGTTTTTTCGGGTGTTTTTGGACAAAACCGAAGCCAGGTGCACTTGGAAGGGAGCTAAAAGTTGGGGTGAAGGGTTTCCAAACTGGCCGAAGGATGTAGCTAAAAACAAAATTAAACGGCCTTCTCGTATCAACTAGGAGGGGAAATATGGAAAATGAAAAGCTGTGGATTAAGAATGACGGATGGTGGACGAGTGAGGTTAATTTCCTTGAGGAAATAAGAAATACCTTTTCCATTCCCGATAAAGTCATCATTCATGATGCTACACTCAGAGATGGTGAACAGACTCCGGGTGTAGCGTTCAGAAAAGAAGAAAAGGTGGCTCTGGCTAAAGCAATGGATGCAATCGGAGTAGATCGAATCGAAGCTGGAATGCCAGCTGTTTCTGAAGAAGATATGGAAGCGGTAAAGGAAATTGTTAAACTGGGGCTGAAGTCCAAAATCATGGTGTTTTCTCGCGCATTATCTTCTGACATTGATAAAGCAGTGGAATGTGGCGTCTGGGGGATTGTCTTAGAAGTTCCCATCGGACTTCCAAGGTTGAAATACCAGTTCAACTGGAATGTAGAACAAGTCATAGAAAAAAGCGTGGCTGCTATTAATTATGCGAAAGAGAAAGGCTTATATGTCTCCTATTTCCCCTATGATACGACTCGAGCAGAGGTTCCCGTTTTGAAGCACCTTCTGGGCGAGGTAACAAAACAATCCCGGCCAGATTCAGTGGCAGTTGTAGATACCACAGGATGTGCTTTACCAGAAAGCATAAAGTTTTTGGTTAGGGAAACCAGGAAGCTCTGTTCTCTCCCGGTAGAGATCCATACGCACAATGACCTGGGACTTGCGGTGGCCAACTCCTTAGCTGCCGTAGAGGCTGGGGCAGAAGTAGTTCATGTATGTGTTAACGGACTCGGGGAAAGATGCGGTAATACTGCACTTGACGAAATAGTTGTTTGTCTTAAGACCCTGTTAGGAGTAAACATGGACAGGTTTCAATACGATAGATTCTATGAGATATCTCAACTTACGGAGAAACTTTCGGGGGTCAGACCTGCGGTGAATAAATCACTAGTAGGCAATCTAACATTCACGCGAGAAAGCGGTTTGGGCGTTGATGTCTACAAAAAGGAACCCTTGGTTGCTTTTTCAATTGACCCTGCCTTTATTGGCAGAAAATTTGAGGTGGTACTTGGGAAAAAGAGTGGCCGACCATCAATAAGATTAAAACTCGAGGAGATCGGTATTGAGACAACTGATGAAAAAGTATCAGAGCTCCTTGCAAAAGTTAAGCAGAAAGGAATCGAGAAAAAGGGCATTCTTTCCGATGATGAATTCAAGGCTATTTTGAAAGATACGCTAGAGTAGACCATTACATACGCTCATTAAAACCAGGCGATGAATCCTCTTTCATTGGCCCCTGTTCACACTCATTCCCCCTGCCAAATGTTCGCAGCGAACAAAAGTACTTACATAGGAGCCGAACAATGAGGTGAGCTGCGTAGAAAGAATAACTACATTCCGTACACCCGAAGATTGTGCAAGAGAGATTAGTCCATTCCAGTATTCAAGTAACTCTCGACACCTACAGCCATGCAGCACCAGAATTACAGCAAGCCGCAGCAATCAGTTTTGATAGTATATTGTCAAAAAATAGAAATATTTTAGTTTAATCAACTTGCTTTACAATGATAATAATCTATAATAGTCATATTTGAGCCTGTATAATATAAACTATTCTATGTTATAATAATTTAAAAATAATGAAATTATTCAATGACAATGAAAGTTTTTCTCAGCTTTTCCAGAATTGATATAGATTTTGCTCAGCAACTAAAAACAGACCTCGAGAACAACGATATTGAAGTTTGGTTGAGTAGTGAAGATATGATTCCTGGAACTCCTTGGGTAGAAAGTATTTCACACG
>SDBV01013579.1_pt1 | contig 10350 bp, 15 predicted proteins | sample 2277081 | NCBI WGS metagenome assembly SDBV01 (sample SAMN10402039, study PRJNA504765) | marine sediment metagenome | isolation source: marine sediment core GS10_PC15, 223 cmbsf | place: Arctic Ocean: Southern Knipovich Ridge | collected 2010
AAATAAAATCGAACAATAACATGAGGAATTTAACATTTCTATTTTCCATTTTTGCTCTCTCCTTAAGGGAAAAGACCCTTCGGGTCAGGCCGGATTCTTCGTGTCTTCGTGGCTTTGTGTTGAAGCTTTGTGTCCTTTGTGCCTTCCGTTCTCGTTATTTCCCGGTAGGGGGCATGCGAGAGCCTGGTATGCTTGTGTCTGAAGACCAGAGTCTTGAGTTTTTAACTGATTTGGGTTACACCCATATCAAAAGACTGTGGCTTTGCTTTCCAAAGAGCAAAATCTCAAGTAGTTTTGAGAGCGGTTTGGAGTTGAAAATTAGGGGAAGAAGGTGTAGGGTAGGGGGACGCTGGACCGATAGCTCAGTGGATAGAGCATCCGCCTTCTAAGCGGACGGTCGCAGGTTCGAATCCTGCTCGGTCCGTTCCTTTTCTCCTAAATGAGACTCTCTACTCTTTCTCGTCTTCTAAGATTTCGAGATTGACCCGGAGTCCATTCCGGCTCGCGACAGACATCAAGAGGGTACGGATGGCATTGATGGTCTTGCCGCGCTTCCCGATGATCTTTCCAATGTCTGATTTCTCGACAGATAGTTCAAGAATGACGGTGTGAGTCCCCTCCACCTCATTGATCTCCACCTTGTCTGGATTGTCTACTAGGTTCTTTACGATATATGCTACAAAGTCTTTCATGTTTCAGGTCCTATGGCCAAGTGTTCGATATTTGTAATACTACACAAAAAACCATTTAACAATCCAACATTACTGTAGTGTGTTTTTTAATATACTGGGGCTCAAGAAGAAAGGTAACAGGCCCATCATTGACAAGCGAAACCTCCATCCTTGCTCCAAAGACTCCTGTTTGGACAGGCTTGGAGAGGGTTTCGGAGAGTTCAGAAACAAATTGTTCGTAAAGGAGGAAGGCTTGCTCTGGAAGGGCGGCTTCTGTAAATTCAGGGCGGCGCCCTTTCGTTAATGTTCCATAAAGGGTGAATTGACTGACAACCAGAGCCTCTCCTCCAGTCTCTTCGAGGTTGAAGTGCATCTTGTCTTCATCGTTTGGGAAAACGCGTAGGTTTCGCACCTTCTCGACAAGCCATTCGACCTCTTTGGGAGTGTCATCTTTGTGGATTCCTAGAAAAAGGAGGAGCCCTTTTCCGATTTTCCCCGATGGTTTTTCTCCAATCAAAACTTCAGCTGATTTCACTCTCTGGATCAATACTCTCATCAAAATCTCTTTGTGAATTCCCTCATATCATCTGGAATAGGGGCTTTAACCTCAATGGACTTTTCGGTGATTGGGTGAGGGAACTGGAGTGAGGCGGCGTGCAAAAGTTGCCTTTCGGATCCCCATTTCTTGTTTTGCGAGGGGATTCCGTAGACAGAATCACCTAAGATGGGGGTTCCGACCGATTGGAGGTGGACGCGGAGTTGGTGGGTGCGCCCTGTTTTGGGAAAAAGGCGGACAAAGGAGAGGTTCTCGTATGTTCCAAGGGAAAGACACTCGGTAGAAGCTTCCTTTCCTCCTTCTTCACGGAGAGACATCTGCTTCCGTTTGGTTGGGTGCCTGCCGATATTTCCTTCGATGAGCCTATTGCCTGGGTTGCCTACACAGATGGCTAGGTACTCTTTTTTCACTTTTTGATTCGCAAATGCCTCCACAAGGCCTTGCTGGGCCCTTTCTGTTTTTGCTGCAAGCAAAACACCTGAGGTCTCTTTGTCTAACCGATGGACGATTCCAGGACGGAGAGTCTCCTGAGAAGGGAGAGTTTGGCAGTAGTAGAGAAGTGCATGGACAAAAGTGCCTGTCCAGTTCCCGGCTGCCGGATGGACCACCATCCCTGCCGGCTTGTTGACTGCTAGCATCTCCTCATCTTCGTACAAAATCGTGAGGGGGATCGGTTCTGGAGTAAGAGAGATCTCTTTGGTGAGGGCAAACTCGATCTCGATTTCATCTCCTTCGATGAGCTTGGTCCGTTTTTTTGCGATCTGACCATTTACTAAAACGAGATGTGTCTCGATCAGGTACTGAAAGTATTGTCTTGAGTAGTCGGGAAATCGGGTAGAGAGAAACTTGTCGAGTCGCACCCCCTCCCCCTCTTTTTCTACAACGAGGAGGTCAGTCTCAGGAGTCATCTGGAAGGGTGAGTAAAATAGGGGGGTGTTCAGTAACTGGGTAGGTGGGAGCGATTTTTTTCAGGAGGCTGATCAAGTTGATTTGGGTCCTCTCAAGCTGTTCTAGGGAGGGGGAGGGAGGAAGGGGTTTCCCTAGGTAAGGGAGGGAGTCTACAACTTTTTTATGCAAATAGTCACCCCCTTGCGTAAACATCCCTACAAGATGAGGATTGCTCTTCTCTATGCTTCTTGCAAAGAGAGAGTCTTCTGGAATAGCGAGATAAAGAGAAAAACGAAACATGTCTATACTCAGTATATTTTTAACATTTTCAGATCCAGCATTTGTTATTAGGATTACTCCATCTGTTTGGAGGCTTGTTTGGCCCTCTCGGCTGATCGTTTAACTTGGTCTAGGGTAAGCATCGCCATGGAGGTCATAAAAGAGTTGTAGAGTTTGGTTCCCTCTTTTTCTCCTAATGTGCTAGTGAGCAAAGATTTTAACTGCCCAAGAGTACGCACTTTTCCATGAAGAGCCTCGTCGACGTTTCTTCCAGATGGCTGAGGCATTTCTTCCCCTGTCTTCTGGGTTTCTTGTAACGGTTGTGGAGTGGGGCTTCCCACTCCAGATGTATCACCTGTCATTTGCTTTCTCCTCTTAGTACTTTTACAGATTTCAACTCTTTGTTTGCAATTCTCGTTCCCCTAGCTGACGCCCCTTTAAGAGGAGCCTCCTCAATCGCAAATTCGATATGCGAGATCTTTTGACGTGCTTTTGGTTTGAACGTAAGTTTTAGGACTGCTTTGGGGCTGCTCGTGATATATTCTAATACCTGGTCACGATCTATAAATGCGTATTCTTTATCAAGGATAAACTGTTTTACGATAAATCGTTTCGAGTAAGGGTAGTTTGTTTTTTTGTCACGATAGACAACTCCAAGTTCGGTCTTCTTGTCGGCAACTCCGATCCAGGCAGCTTCCACCTCCTTCTGGTGGACATACTGCTTCTCGGGGAGATTGACCACCTGATACGTCCCATCTTCATAGACAATGAGGATTTTATCGAGCGAGGTACATTCAATCTGATGGGGGCCGCTTACCTTTGTTCCCAGGAATCCCGTTTCAGGATCGTAGCTAACCCGCACCTCTTTTTTCGCGATCTCCTTCTTGTCGATCTCTTTGATCGATTTGATGCGGGTCTTTCTTGGGAAGAGATTTCCATATTTTTTCAAAAGGCCTTGCAGATATTGGGTCGTCGTCTTCTTGATGTCCTTAAGCTTTTGCTTGACGTTGACAAGCTTCTTACCAAGGAGTTTGACCTCTTGCTCGTTTTTCTCAATGTCAAACCGAGTGATTCGCCTGATCTGGATGTTCAAAAGACGCTCTCGGTCGTCGTAGGTTGGGATGCGAGGTAGTTGTGTATGAAAAGATTCTAGACTCGTTTCGATCGTAGCATGGACTTTTTCGTAGCTTGTGACATTTTCGATCTTTTTGTAGAGACGGTTTTCGATAAAGATCTGTTCGAGGGTTTTCTGGAAGATCTTTTCCAGTAGCCTATCTCTTTCGATTTCGAGCTCGGTTTTGAGATACTCTTTGAGTTGCGTAACATGAAAAGAGAGGACCTCATCGACAGTCCCTTCCCAAGGATTTTCTTCTTTGATCATCACCATCTGGGCATTGATCGAAACCTCGCAGTCGGTAAAAGCGTAGAGAGTATCGAGGACTTTGTGGGCGTATTGTCCTCTTGGGAGCTTGATCTCGATCTCGATTTTTTCGGCCGTGTAGTCGGAGATTGCCTCGATCTTGATTTTTCCCTTCTTGGCTGCTTCATCGATGGAGCGGATCACAGATTCGGTGGTTGTCCCAAAGCAAATCTCTCGGATTACGAGTGTTTTCTCGTCTCGGGTCTCAATCTTCGCGCGGACTTTGACCTTCCCTCTCCCGTTTGCATATTCAGAGGGATCCATCACCCCCCCCGAGGGGAAATCAGGGAAAATTTCGATTGGGTGTCCTTCAAGAAGATCGATCTGGGCTTTTAAGAGCTCGGTGAAATTGTGGGGGAGGATTTTGGTGGCCATTCCCACGGCAATCCCTTCAGCCCCTTGCATCAGCAAGAGGGGGATTTTCACAGGGAGGTTGACGGGCTCTTTTGCCCTCCCGTCATAGGAGGGGAGAAAAGGGGTGAGGTCGGGGTTGAAGAGGGTCTCTTTTGCAAGCTCCCCTAAGCGGGTTTCGATGTAACGGGCAGCAGCTGGTGGGTCTCCAGTTTGGGGGTTACCAAAATTCCCCTGGGTGTCGAGGAGATACCCCTTGTTGGCAAGATTGACAAGGGCATCGATAATGGGGGCATCACCATGAGGATGGAGGGCCATCGTTTGCCCAGCAACGTTCGCAACTTTGTGGAGCTTCCCATCGTCCATCCGGAAGAGAGTCCACAAAATTCTTCTCTGCACCGGTTTGAGCCCGTCGATAATATGAGGGATTGCCCGCTCGAGAATTACGTAGGAGGCGTATTTCAGGTAGTTTTCGCGGAATACGTGTTTGATGTCGGCCATTTTTCTCTACAGTCCCTCGTGAATGAGATTTTCCATGATGAATTTTTTCCGTTGAGGAGTATTTTTGCCCATGTAGAATTCCAAAGTCGGCTTGATATCGGAAAAAGCATGGATTTCAACCGGACGCAAGCGGATATCTTTCCCGACAAATTGCTTAAACTCTTTCGGAGAGATCTCTCCCAGACCCTTGAAACGAGTTACCTCATGATTTTTCCCAAGAGAGTTCACAGCTTTTCTCTTTTCTTCTTCTGAGTAACAGTAGAGGGTCTTTTCCCGGTTGCGCACTTTGAAAAGGGGAGTCTCTAAAATGTGGAGATGTCCATTGATGACAAGTCCTTCAAAATAGGTGAGAAAGAAAGTGATTAAAAGATTTCTGATGTGCATCCCATCGACATCGGCATCCGTTGCCAGGACCACCTTGTTGTAACGGATGCCCGCCACATCCTCTTCGATATTGAGAGCCATCATCAAATTGAACATCTCTTCATTTTTATAGAGCTGGTCCATTTTCAGGCCAAAGACGTTGAGGGGTTTTCCTCGAAGCGAGTAAATCGCTTGTGTGAGGGGGTTTCTCGCAGAAACAATCGAGGCGCTCGCCGATTCCCCCTCTGTTAGGAAAATCATCGTCTCATCGCTGTAGAGAGACTCTTTATTGTAGTGGAATTTGCAATCGCGCAATTTTGGGATCTTATACGAGATTTTCTTCTGCTTCTCTTTCGCCTCTTTTTTAACTGCAGAGAGCTCTTTGCGGAGCTTTTCGTTGAAAGTGATCCGTTTAATGAGAGACTGAGCTCTCTCCGGGTGTTTGTGCAGAAGTTGGAAGATGGCGTCTTTCACCTCTTGCATGAGAGGGGTTCTGATTTCTGTATTTCCAAGCTTACTTTTGGTCTGCGAGTTGAAAATAGGGTCTTTCACTTTGATCAAAATACACCCGATAATCCCCTCTCGGACATCGACTCCTTGGAAATTTTTCTTCGCAAACTCGTTAACCCCTTTCAAAATCCCTTCTCGGTAGGCTGAAAGATGGGTTCCTCCATCAGCTGTATACTGGCCGTTCACAAATGAGTAGTAGCTCTCCCCATAGCTTTGGGTGTGTAAAAAGGCGAATTCGAGCTTTTCTCCTCGGTGGTGGAACGGTTCGTAGAGGCGATCGTCTGTCACTTCGCTGTTGAGAAGATCGAGGAGGCCATGCTCCGATTGGATCGCTTCGTGGTTGTAGAAAAGGGTCAGACTCGTATTGAGGTAGGCGTAGTGCCAGAGGCGTTTTCGGATAAACTCCTCGTGGTAAGCAAATTTCCCGAAAATTTCAATATCAGGGATAAATTCTACATAGGTTCCATTGGCCTCTTTGGCTTTTCCCTGCTTGTTTGAAAGAAGCTTCCCTTGTGAAAAGACTGCCTCAAAGTACTTCCCTTCTCTATAGCTTCGGACAATAAAATGGCTTGAAAGAGCATTGACCGCTTTGAGACCTACTCCGTTTAATCCCACCGAGAACTGGAAAATATCGTCGTTGTATTTTGCCCCCGTATTGATCTGAGAGACACATTCGAGTACTTTCCCAAGAGGAATCCCCCTCCCATGGTCTCGGATGGAGATCATACAAGTTTCAGGGTCAAAGTGGATCATCACACGATCCCCATTTCCCATGATAAATTCGTCGATACTGTTATCGATTACCTCTTTTAAGAGGATGTAGATGCCATCATCGACATGAGATCCATTTCCCAGTCTACCGATGTACATGCCCGAACGCATGCGTATATGTGTAAGAGCATCAAGAGTTTGGATTGCGCTTTCGTCGTATTTCTTAAGTTTAGCCATAATCCTAAGAGCATACAAGAGGAGAAAAATCTAGTCTAGAACCCAAAACTCGATGTATAAAACAACATTTACTGCAAATGGTACGAAATGCACATCGGAATACTCGGAATCAACCATAAGTCGGCCCCCTTAGAGCTTCGGGAGAAGCTTGCCAAGGTGTGTAACCGTCTTTTTCATCCCCATTCTTTCTTTACCAACACCGTCCCTTCGGTCCTCCTCTCGACCTGCAACCGGACCGAAATCTATTTCAGTAGTCAAGACCCCTCAGAGACTCATACTTACTTCCTAAGCAAGATGCGCAGCGAACTTGAAGAAGAGTTTGAACACCGGGTCTATGCCTATTTCGGGAGCGACTGCTTTTTCCATCTCGCCCGCGTAACAGCTGGGATGGATAGTGCTCTTGTGGGGGAGACTGAGATCCAAGGGCAGGTTAAGCAGGCCTACGAATCAGCCATCGGCTTGCAGCCGCTTTCTAAAGAGCTCCACTTTCTCTTCCAGAAGTCGTTAAAAATCGGGAAGCAGATCCGCGCCTCCACCTCTTTGACAAAGAAGGTTCCGTCAATCGAAGAGGCAATTCTCCAGGCTGGGGAGACTGAATTTGGAACGCTGCACGGGAAAAAACTCCTCTTTGTCGGGATTTCAGAGATCAACTACAAGATCTTCCGTACGTTTGCTCACAACGGCCTTACAGAGATCACCCTCTGCAACCGAACAGACCAGAAAGCTGAGACCATAGCCAAAAAAGAACAGGTGAAACACCTCTCCTGGAGGGAGCTCTCTCGGTGGTATGAGTATGATCTTGTCTTATGTGCAACAAAATCGCCCGATTTTCTCTTACACAAAGCTCCTGTCAGAATCTCACCTACTCTCCTTGTGGACTTGAGCGTCCCGCGCAACATCGATCCAAGACTAAATGCCCACCCAGGCATCACCCTCCTAAATCTCGATGAGCTCAATCACTCCCTCAACCAAAAACAGCAGCAAAAACTCGCCGAAATCGCCTACATCGAGTCAAAGCTCATCCTTGAAGCGACCAAACGCCAAGTCAACCTCTTCAAGCTCAAAGAGCTCCGCCGCACCCAAGGCCTCTTCCAACACGCTTCTTAACATACCCCAAAAGACATCGATAAAGAGAATACAAACAGGATAGATAGGATCGCTTGACGAGCGACAGGATATGGACCTCCTTCTCTTATGATTATTTATAGAAATATTCAGTGGAATTTTCGGGAATCTGAACTATAAAGATATGTTATGAGCGTAACCCAAATCGAATACAAGATTTTTCTATTGGTAGAAATGTTACTTTATGTTACAATCATGGTACCAAATGAAGGGTGGAAATGGAACTGATCATCACGGAATGGGCATTGTCATCCTATATTGGGTTGTTGGATAAACATGTCTTTACAAAAGAGACGTTTCAAAAAATAATTCGGCCGGATGTTTTGTTATTGAAAAAGGGAGCCGAGTCAGACCCCAAGTTCGAAAACAGGAAATTTTGGGGTCCGGCCACCTATCAAGGTAGAGTGATTCACCACGGCTGGAAAATGAAATGGCATAATTTTGGCAATGGAAAAATACAGCTACGCCTTGCTGTTGTAGTCGTTAATGAACGCGTTTTTTTATGTCAGGGTTATGTAAAAAGAGATGATAAGGTTGACCAACGTGAAATGGCTCTGTTTATGAACAGGGTGCAAAAGATCATTCTAAATAAACAAGTAATCATTAGGGGAGTGCTATGAGTACCGCATCTAATTACACTTTTAGTCGAGGTGTTGGTTCAGAGAGATTTTTTCGTGTGATTGCAGTTTTGGATGCCATGAAAAGATCAGGATTGTCGGATGAGTTTGTTTTTCACTTATTTCGTTTATCGAAGGAGTATGATGGAACATACGAGCTTATGTTAATGTGGTTTACTGAATCTGATGAGGAAGTATGTGATGAAATTATTGCCGATCTTCAAGGCGAGATTGAAGAGGAGATTTCAGAACCTATTTTACCGAACAACTTAAAAAAAGAAGATTGTTTTCATTTTGATAATCTTGAGGCGATAGCAATAAACGTTATGCAATTTAAAAAAGCTTTACGCTTAGTTGTAGAAAGAAAGGGCGGCTTAAATAAATTGGCTGAAAAAACCAAAATCCCTCGCCCATCCCTTAGTAGGTTTTTCAATACACCTTCTTTACCAAGAAGAAATACATTAAAAAAAATTGCACAAGCTTTGGAACTAAAGAGGAATTCGGAAGAATATAAGCTTTTGAAAAAATGGCTTAACGAATAATAGTCGATTAAAATAAAAAGCAATCAAGACATGATAACTGAAGTATTAGAGCGGCTTCTAAACAAATTTGTACCATCCCCTATTTTTTGGACACAAATTCAGCGGAGTTAGCAGAGAGAAATCACTGAACTTGGGTTAAGATAAAAATCTTGTAATGATTGACGCTGGGCGATCTGATCATCTTGCTTCTGTATAGCAAATAAAAACTTGAATAATAAATCAACTTTTTGTTATAACACCCTTGAATTTAAAAACTTATGAGGTATTCGCTATGTTTTGTGGAAAAACGATGGGAAATCATAGAAAGGCCACGAATCTGTTTGGGTGCCAGGATACCTGCAAAGTAGTCGGGGGTTTTCAATTAAAAAACCCCTGGCACAGAAAAAAAAGAAAAAATCAGAAGAGTTTGCCTTTACAAGCAATCAGCTACCTAACGAACCCTCTTCAAGCACTAGCCAAGCTGGCTAGGATTTAGTTGCACTTTGCAGGTATCCTGTGACTGCCCTGAATGTGACAAATTTGAAGTACGCAGTGAGAGTAAAGCTAGAGAATAAACGAAAACTCCAATTAGCCAACAGCTTGTTGGTCAAATCCAAACCTCGGATTAAGAACACCTTCCTCATACAAAAGCTCTCCGATACCAAAAGAACCTCAGAGTTCACCCAATGGCTCCTCTCAACCACTCGACAAGCTCGCCGAGTTCCTCGAAGGAACTAATGCAGCTGCCCACATCGATATCCACTCCGAGAAAACTGCCGCCGCCTACCTCACTTGCCTAGAACACCTCCCAGACACCACCACACCCTTTTCCATCAAAACCTGGATCCAAGTCCAAGCCCAGGCTGGCTTTTCCTCTACACCAAACTCTCTGAAAGAGCCACCCTCAACCCATTCCTCTCCTCCTGGTTTTCTACCGCCACAAGAAGCCTCCTCAGCCTCTCTCCAGATCTCCAAAGACGGGTCTGGTTTATCATCGATGAGCTCCCCCATCTTCCAGAAACTCCAAGCCCTAGATTCCCTCATTACAGAGGGGAGGAAACACGGAGCTTGGCGCCCTCCTCGCTTTCCAAGGCCCCGTCCAACTTGAAGAGATCTACGGAAGAGCCGCTTCCCAAACAATCCTAGGAAACTGCGCCACTCGCCTCATCTTTGCCGAGCACGACCCCGAAACCGCTCAAAAGATCTCTCGCTCCCTCAGTGAAACCGAAATCAAAGAGTACCAAGAGGGGATCTCCTACGGCGCTCACCAAGTCCGAGATGGCGTCAACCTCTCCCTCCATTCAAAGAAAACTCCCCTCATCTATCCCACTCAGATCCAATCCCTCGAAAACAACCACGCTTACCTCAAACTCCCCGGCAACACCCCCATCACCAAGCTCTCCCTCACTCTCAAAAACTAGCACCCATTTTCCTTGGACTTTTTTTCTTTGAGGGAATAGTCTTAGAACAAAATTTATAGAAACTCAAAGGAAAGACCGATGATGATTTGTACGCACACAACAGTTGAGCTTGAAACACGAGATGGGGCATTCGTTTGCCAGGGAAAACGATTTACGGCGCAAGAGAAAGTGCATGAGTA
>SDBV01013580.1_pt1 | contig 10350 bp, 10 predicted proteins | sample 2277081 | NCBI WGS metagenome assembly SDBV01 (sample SAMN10402039, study PRJNA504765) | marine sediment metagenome | isolation source: marine sediment core GS10_PC15, 223 cmbsf | place: Arctic Ocean: Southern Knipovich Ridge | collected 2010
ATCAAAACTTTTCCACACGGAATTTTTAGACTTAAATTTCTTAAGTTTTTAGCACTTAGGAGAAACAGTATTGAACACTTACCGAAAGAGATGGGATTCCTCTCTAACCTTGAATACCTGGATTTGTGATTAAATGACCTTGAAACATTACCACATGCGATCGGCCTGCTTTTTAAAGTGAAAAATCTAAATCTTAGCTCGAACAATTTAATGACAATTCCAGATTCAATTGGAGATATGCTGATGCTAAAAAACTTAAATTTAAGCAATAATAAGTTAAAAAATATACCAAAAACTATTGAAAACCTATACTCACTAAAATCTCTAAATATTAAAGCGAATCACTGGATAACTATACCAGAAAATGTTAAAAAGCTAGAATCTGAAGGACTTGAGTTAATTTTATAATGCGTTTACGTCATTAAAATAATCGAGAATCAATAAAAGAGTGGGAATAAATCGGAAGTTATATCCCGAATTTGTGAACCCTTACAAAATGAAAGCTAGCATCCAATTTAGATGCTTGAAGAAACTAAAAAATGAGATTTATCCGATCTGTGCTGGAGCTTTCTTTTCCAGTAGGATATCCTCTATAGTTTTAATACAAAGTGTAAAAAATTTCTTTAAGTCTCCCCGCGATTTTTTAAAAAACTTCTCTATTGAATCATCATTAAGTGGAAAAAAGGGATTTGTTGGTGGTCGTATTTTGTTTTGAAGCCAGTAGAAATCCATGACTTTCATTATTTTTCTTTTTAATCCTTCCAAATCGAAAAACTCAATTTTACTCGATTCTAATATGGATCGGAGATCATTATTAGAAAAGTTTAATAACACTTTCCATGATGTTTTAATACAGGGTAAGATGATTACAGTATTTTTAATTTCTGCCAAAAACGAAATAAAGGTATTGAGAAATACAAGTTCGGCTACTCTTCCCAATCTCTCTCCATGTTCCTCTCCATATTTTTGATTTATTAACTCAATGTCATCAAAGAAAAGCAAGACTGGTTCTTCAAAAGAGTCACAAATACACTTAATTATTTCTAAAGAATTTTTGTCCTCACTAATACTTGTCATTAATCCTAATCTTTTTTTCTCTTCTTCATTTAACTCATCCCCAAGTAACCAACGTCTCAATAAATCCTTTTTAATAGAATATTGTTGATATTTAAGTAAAGCTCTCACAGCATCATTTTTATCTAAATTTTGTCTAAATTTAATTGAATTCAGATTCATTGTTTCAAATATTTCAAGCCCTAAATCTTCAATTAAACAACTACATATGTGGTAGTAGATTCTTACTTCAATCGGACATAATGGTATGTATAAAACTATCTGATTTTGAAACTCCTCTTTTATTGAGTTATAGAGTTTCTCTTTTTCCGAATCTGAGGAGACTAAGATTGGTAAAATCTGAGATCTGTTGCTTTTTTTAGTTTGATAATTAAGGTTTTTAATGATATTTACGATTTCTTTAAAAGTAAATTTCTTACAATCCTCTACAGTATTATCTACTTCATCAAAAAGGCTAAATAAATACTCTTTGTAAACATTATTTTTGTTCAACGTCTTCAGGTATATAGCCTTTTCGATATCGACGTGTTTTGTCTCCATAGGACGATTGTAGTTCCTAAATTTTATTCTAAATAAGATTTAATAATTTCTACCGCACGCAAAAAACTATTTTTGCTATAGTTTAAAATTATATTCTAAAGCGCATGAAATTTTACCCCATATTGACGAAAATGCTTAAAAATTTCTTCCCTAACTTCTTTAAAGCTTTTTTAGTGAATTCCCCTCTCGAAATCTCATCGTTTTTATACCTATTCCAGCTATACTTGATTTGATCCCAATCAGAAGCCAAATGTTCTTTCATGTATTTCTCGATATCATCTAACTTCCCAAGTGCTTCCATTTGGTGGTTCACTATCAACAAAACCTCATCAATCTTTAAAACTATTCTTGAAGTATCTTCTTTAATTTCACCTGCTAAAGTCTTAGTTTTATCAATCCCCTTTTCAATCTTTTTTAGTTTCTTTTCTAATCTTAGATTTTGTTGAAAATATTTTCTCTCTGATTTTATTTTGTACCGTCTCCACATCTTTTTCCTTCCTAAAGCCCTTGAAAAAAGATTTAACATGTTGATATGTATTATTTATTATCTTCTTAAGTTTCTTGAAGATTTCATCAGACTTGACATAAAATACATCTAACCCATCGCTTACCTTGTCAGCATATATGGTAAATTCATTCTTATTGAATTTATCGTTTTCTGGCGTGTCAGACTCTTGTGTTGAAGATTCAGCTTCTTTTGGTTCCTCCATAATCATTATTCCTATTTTCTTTTATAAAATATTTTCTATTTTTGTAAAATATTATAGATTTGCTAGCGATTTATCCCTCTTAATCAGTATAGATTTACTTGCTAATATCAAATAAATCTTTTTAGTGGTCTTTATTGAAAAACTCAAATTTAAATTTAGTGAATTTATCGGATATTCACCTAGTTCAACTAAATTTAGCGTGGGAACTCAAAATCGTAGACCAAGAAATTGATCTAGTATTATTAGATGAAATAAAAGAACGGATGGAGTGGATAACTCATAAAGGAAAAGAAATCCTCTACGAAAATTAGAAATTAACAAAACAAAAAATAAAAAAATATTATTTTGGTTTTTTAAGAGAATTTATAATACGACAAATTGCAGTATTATAAATGTAGACTAAATTTCTTCTCATAAATGTTTCTATGTTAGTATCCATTATAAATCCTGCCATAGAACAATAAAGAAAGGTTTTCCCCTCCTTTTCTTTGAATTGAAGAAGATCTAATTTACCAGAACTGATTATATCTACAAGTATATCATCAATATTAAATTCAAATGTCCTATTATAATCAAAGAAGTATAATTTTCTTTTTTCATAATTATAAGTTAAAATACCAGTATAATATTTTCCAGATTTACTAGCGACTTCGTTCCACCAGCCTTTTCCCCACTTATCTCCTATTAATAGTTTTCCTTTATCATAAATCATTTTTTTTTCCTTTTTTGTTTGATGTTTATTTTCAATTCTAAATTAATTTCCTAAGTTTAAGAATTAGTAAAAAATTTACAAAAAAAAAAAAAATGGGTTTTTCAAATATTTTGAATTTAATCCTCCTATTTCTTCTTTTTATTTAAAATTATCTTTATTGTAAAAATTTTTATATCACATTATAATATTAATTTTGATCAAGAAGATAAATATTTTGAATCATAATACCAGATAATCCAATTTTATTTTCACTAATAATTGGAAAGACTGTAGAACTTACAGAGTATAAGGAAAGAATCCAAAGGATTAGAAAAATTATATTCAGAACTAAAATTTGATAAGGGAGAGAAAAAATTACGGAACTAATAAAAAAAACATGGTTTAGTAAAATAATCAAGAGAATTTTTCCAGATAAAGAATATCTGGCTTATGTTAATGTTCAAGAAAGGAAATTGACTGACCAATTAATTAAAAAGAAGATACAAGATTTATTATTGGGAGGAAAAGAAGACTTATTTAAACTTGTTCAACATTATTTTAAAAGTGGAAAAAAAAGTAAAGCAGAATTTACAGATTCTATATGTATCGAATTAGATTTATTTAGAAATAACGTAAAAAATTCAGAATATGGATTTCATCCAAAAAGTCAGTCTTTAACAGAGGATGTAAAAGAAGATTATTCAGATATTATTAAAGCAGATGCATTAATGATCTATTACGCTGATGAGATTTCAAAAGCAACAAGGGATTTACAATTACGAGCAATATCTGGGGATGGTATCCAACCTGAGATAGGGAGTATTCTTAATTACCTAAACATTTTAAAAGACATTTTCCAAAAAAGAAAAGATTATATTAGTGGGATATCACAAATATTAGAAATTAAGGAACCTAAGAAATAGGAGGAGGAAAATTATGGTTGATGAAAAAAAGAAAAAATTTGAGATAAAAGGTCAAACAATCACACAAGAAATGATTGATGACTCATTTGGAAAAGCTCTTGGGTTAGGTGAAGAAGATTCTGATACTCTAGAATGGATTCCTGCTTATTTTTGTGAAATATCGGTTCTAAAAAGTGAACGTTCTCAAGTGTTTGTAAATCAAGTCTCTGAAGCAATTTTTAAGAAAAGGTTAATTCGCAAGGATAAATTCCTTGAATACAAATTTACTCTTGTAAGGTATTCTCTTTCAGATATTCGTTCAGGAACTTTAAAGGGTAGAATGCAAAATGAAATTCGTTCAAGTGGATTTGAATGTAAACTACCAAATGAACACGTTCGTTTTGGTGGGAAAAAAATTACAGACCCAGAGACAGGAGAGACAATATCTACTCAAGGGTGTATGGGTAGAATTATTGCAGAAAAGATTCCAAAAGTTATGTATCATTATAACAAAAAACCAACTATTAAAAATATCTTAATCCGTGAACATGAACGTGTTCTTTTTACGAGAGATGGTAGAATTGAAGTAGTCTTAGATGCAGGAAAACATGATATAGTGGGTGGAGCAATGAAATTTGACAACATTGAACTCTATTATGTAGATGTTGGAAATATTCAAACACGGTGGGGTACAACAACAATGGTAACGGATGGTAAAGGTACAATGACTGCTACTCAAGTTAGGTTAAGACTTAACGGAAGTTTGGTTATTCGAATTGTCGATATGAATAATTTTTTAGCTAATATAGTAAAAAACCAAACTGAATACTATGAGGGAAATATCCAACTATATATTAAAGACAAACTAATTCAGATTATTAATTCTGAAATGTCTCAAGCTGAACCAATTTCGCTTTACCAAGATGCAGAAAAAGTAATGCTAGCTGTTAAAGTAAAAGCAAAAGAATTTCTTCAGGATGCAGGTGTTGAGATTGTCGATTTATCTGTTGCTTCTTGCAAATTTGATGAGGATGTCGAGGAAACGTTTAAAAGGCGATTAGAAAAGATAAAGGTTGGAGGGGCAACAGCAGATGCAGATACGGAACGAAAATTGCAAGAAATAAAGAGATTAAAAGAAATGGGGATTGATATTGCGAGCTATGTTTCAAAAGAACAAGATATTAAGATTGCTGGTGCGGGAGGTATTTCTGAAAAAGAGAAACTGGAGAAAGAGATAAAACAATTACAGGCAAAATTAGAAGATCTGGATGAAAAATTAGATGATGGAAAAATATCTGAAACCATTTGGGAAAAGCGAGTCGATCGTATTGAGAAAAACATAAAAGAGCTTAAAAAAAATCTTTGAATGTATTTAAAACTTAAATTAATTTATTAATCGAAAATAATAAAATACCTAATGGGTGTATAAAAAGATGGGAACTTGGGTAACATGTCCTAATTGTATCAAAAATTTACCTAAAAAATATCAAAATAAAAAGGAAAGAAAAGAAATTCATCAAGCGACATGCGATGAGTGCAAAAATAAGGTTGCAAGGAAACATTATGAAGTTGGTGTTAAAAGAGGAATCTGGTTAAAGAAATGGAAAAAAGCAAGTGAATCCTTTATTAAAGCAGGAAAAGAATTTCAAAATATAAACGAAGACGAAAGTCAGTTACAATCAGAAATAATGGGATTGTTGTCTGACTTTTATAACGAAAAAAATGAAGTTATAGCAAAAGATGTTTTCCAAAAAATAATTTCTGGTCGGTATGATAGGTTTATAGGTCAAAATTTTAAAATTCAAGGATTTATTGATTTTGATCCACTGTATTATGAAGCGAAAGCCTGGAATGAATATTTTAAAATAGATTCTATAAAGAACATTCATGATAGAACTTCTCAGATGAAAGCTACTTCTCATGAATTTTTTAATATAGGATATGGCCTTTTGTTTTTTTCGACTCACATCTTAAAGAGAAAAAAAACAAATGTAGAATTTGCGTTAGATATTGAAGCTGAAGCTGAAGTATATCTAGGTGAATTTTATGCATCCCGAGGGGATATTGATTACGCATCAGTTCATTTAAGTAATGCAGTAAGTGTTTATATAAGTCTCGAACAAAAAGGAAAAGCTAAAGAATTAAAGATGATACGTCAATCTTTAAGGATGGAAACGGCATGTTGGATTTGTGGAGCAAGAAGTAAAGGGCATAAAAAAAATTTTAATTATAAGTTCACAGGTCTTGCTGAAGATTATTATAATATGACATTATCTTTACTAAAACAAAGACAAGAGCGAAATCCCTCATTTTTTAACAATACAATATATACAACAAAAGAACCAATAAAAGTAATACAAACTCAAGATGTAAAAAATAAGGATGGAAAGCGAGGAATTTATCTATCAACATGTATAACATGTCAGGGGTTAGTTGATGAATTAGCTCAAGATATTGTCGACAAAGCATTAATTCCTGTTTGGGAAGATATTAATTCTCTTAAGAGTGAAGTAATTAATATATATGATCTAATAAATAATCTTAAATCTCAAATTGATAGTATTATTCACACATTCAAAAGATTAACATGAAAATAATTAAAACCAAAAGAGGTAAAAAAGATTGGAAGTAAAATCATATGATTGTAGAACATGTGGGGAATTCATAAATTTTGGTGACGAAAAACTTGCGGTTTGTCAAATTTGTGGTACTGAAAATGAGCTTGTGAATCAACAAGTACTAAATGAAGAAGCAGTAAAAGAGTTGGAACATACTTTCGGTTCAAAACTGAATGATCTTGAACGTAGATTCCACGTATCCGGAGATGTTGAAGCTCGAAATTATCTTTTTAAGAGAGATCAACAACCACGGCTAGATATACATTTTGAAAGTTTAACCGAAAAATATGACGAATTTTTCCGTCGTCCTTTATTTCAAATAAACATATTAAAAAAATATAACCCCTTATTTAATACTAAAAAAGTTTTTAAAATAGAAACTAAAAAAAGATATACTGAAGATTTTACTCATGAATTGATCCAGTTTGGTAAAAGACAGCTTAATCATCCAATCATGGAACTTTTAGCTGCGAAAGAGGAAACAAAAAATCATATTAAAATATTGAAGCACCATTCAATTTTTCTTTCAAATCTATATAATATTCGTGGTATGGCATTAGAAATAAGCCAAAGCTCTCTTGGTTACGTTGAGAATTTAATAAATTGTGCTATAACCAATTGTCAAGAATTAATTAAATTATATGGAGAAGTTAGTAAACCAGATAGCATTAAATTTCAAGCATGGGAAGAAAGATTAAAATTTAATTTAAATATTATTAAAATTTTGCTAGGATGCATTAATAAACAATATTCTCAAATTGAAGGAGATTTTGATAAGTATATTAATTTTGTTGATAAGGTGACACAAAATTATAGAGATAAAAATAATCAAGAGGAAGATCTTTATCCCCTGTTTTTTATTATGATTGTTAATGAAGGATTTAACATGGATAAAAAAATATTACAATTTTTGCAAAAAATCGTTGAATTGTTAAATAAATATGATATTCAAATAGATTTTCTACCGTTTTTAGCTCAGCTTGAATCATTGTTTAATATAGCAGACTCTCCTTTCAACGAAGCTAAATTATCTTCAACAGAATGGGATCCTAATTGGATCAACACTGTTGAAGAACCTTTTGAAAGACTATTTCAAATATTAGATAATTTAGCTAAATATTTTAAAATTGCTCAAGGAAAAGAGCCCGTTTTTGTCTTAGATGTTGACAATGAACTTTTTGACGTCTGGAAGACCGATCAAATAATTGATGGGAAAAATTTACCAAGTGCACATTTCAGCATGAAAAATAGTTTCCAAATAAAGCATAAAGTACCTATTTACATTCCAATAGCTATAATGAATACATATGCAATTCTTAAAACAGGTTTCATTAGAAAAGGTGGAGATGAATTTGAATCTTTTCTATTAATTAATCCTTTTTTCAGATTTGACGAAACAGTAAATAGATATAGTTATGCGAAAGCTTTTGGATATATCGATATCGCTGAGACACTAAAAGAAAAAAATCCGTTGAAAAATCAGTTATCTATTTTAGAAAATTTAATTGAATCTGGGTCAAAGACTTTGTTGGAATCTTCCAGAATTGTTTTACCTATACTAGTAACTCAAAAAGAAATTGAAGAATTTGTTCAAAAAACCTATGATCTATTTGAAATTGTTCGAGAAGGAGAGAATCCAATTCCTAAATTCACGTCAATTTATAAAAATGTCGGTATCGCAAAAAAAGTAGAAAAACTAAGTGGTGAACTAATAGATTTTCTTTATGTTCCAGCACTTTTACTTAATATATCTACAGGAACTATAAAAAAAGGAAATTTTGTCACTAAAGAAGATTATAAGTGGAAACTTTTATTACCTTTAAATAATAATCCTCAAGATCCATGGAATTCATTTATACGTATGAATTTTAATCCAGATAGCCTGATGAATATAGGTTTGGAGATCCAAAAATTAGGAACTAAACAATTAATTCCACAACATCCTGCTCATTAATATAATAAAATAGCTAATTTTTAAAATTTGAATAAAAAGAGAAAAAAAAATGACTGATGGAGATAAGGAAGTTGTAGTTAAACGTAAAGGGAAAAAAATTATAACAGTTAAAGGAAAAAATCTTGAAAAAAATTTTTGTTCTAATTGTGGTAGTCCTATAAGTGGTAAAATCTGTGAGATATGTGGATCAAAAATAGACTAAAGGTTCGGTTGATTCTCTAAACAGGATTTAAATCTTACCCAATGTGGACGAATATTCCTAAAAATTTCTTCCCCAACTTCTTTAAAGCTTTTTTAGTGAATTCAGTAAAAAGTGGTCTTTGACGGTTTTGGCACATTTATATGAGAAAAAAGTGTTGCGATTTAATGGGTTAATAAAGAGTATTGGAATTATTAGCCCAAAATCGCTTTCTCAACGATTAAAAGAACTCATTAGCATGGAAATAGTCGCAAAGCAGCAAAATAATGAGATTCCTCCGAGAGTAGAATATTCTTTAACCGAAAGTGGGAATGATCTTACTACAATATTCAAGGAATTGGAAGCTTGGGGAAAAAAGTGGGGAAAAAAAGCCTTACTTAAAAAAGAAAGTAATAGTTACATGAATTCTTAATTCCTGCTTGCTCCATTACTTTTTTTCTTGATATCTCATCTAACATTTAAATTTAATCTATTCCCAGAAATAAATCAGAACCCATATCTAAAAATTCAGAAAAAAACTTAAAATTAATTCGTTATTATTTCAGTTATATTAGATCAAGAAAACATCTTTTTGGAAGCAGTTTCTTAAGGACCTATAGATTATATTGTTGATACTAGTATAAATGATCCCAAAACGTTCGCAGAGAAGATTTTAGATGACTTAAATTTTCGAGATTATTTTTAAGTTCCATAAAAACGATTAGTTTTTTGTTTTATTGACATTTTTATAACTTGTCGTTTTGTAAATTATAAAGTATGAAAAAATTCATCTATATGTTATACAATGTTTAATGTTTATCATTCAAGATCTTTCAAAAAGATAACAATTTAGGTATTCCGATGTCAGGAAACGATTCATATCAAATCAGAATTGATGAGATAGTAGAAATCATAAAACTCAGCACTAAGACCATCCTAAAAAAGAAGAAAGTACCAGAAGCATTTTTCCAGCAGTTAAGCACCGCAAGAATGAAGCGAGAAAAGATCTTTAAAATAAAAGCTCAAGCTCTAAATATGGAAAAACCTATTATAACTGATGGCTCTATATCTTGTTCAAAGGATCCAAACTTCTATTCAGAGCCGATATTACCAAGGATTCCATCAAATTTTAAGGCAGAACATCAAAAATATCCCATTAAAGATACAGTAAAAAAAGTTGAGTGTAAGGAATGCAAAACAATCGGAAGATTTGACTGTGAGATGTGTAATACAACAGGTCAAATTGTTTGTAAAAAATGTAAGGGTGCTGGAGATTATGTTTGTAGTAGATGTGGAGGTAAAGGTACTAATTTATGTAAGAGTTGTAGAGGGAAAGGTTCAAAACGATGTTTACGGTGCTTTGGAAGGGGATATGTAACTCCTATTGCTTCTAGTAGTGATGGTCCCGAGCATGTAACATGTAGCAGGTGTGGTGGTAAAGGAAGGATTGTATGCAAAAAATGTGGTGGCTCTGCTCGCGTTAGATGTACAAGCTGTTTACCTCCCGGTTCAGGTATGAAAAAATGTAATTCTTGTTCAGGTAGTGGAATTATTTCATGTAATAAATGTTCCGGAAAAGGATATAATATATGCAGAAAATGCGACGGGTCTGGATTCATTTGGGAGTTTAAAGTCAAGAATTTTCAATTTATTCCAATTGAGCAGAATTATGTTGTTATGGAC
>SDBV01013581.1_pt1 | contig 10348 bp, 15 predicted proteins | sample 2277081 | NCBI WGS metagenome assembly SDBV01 (sample SAMN10402039, study PRJNA504765) | marine sediment metagenome | isolation source: marine sediment core GS10_PC15, 223 cmbsf | place: Arctic Ocean: Southern Knipovich Ridge | collected 2010
GCCGTTTGGAATTTGCAAAATTTTTGGAAAGGAATGGCTATCAAAATGCTGCTAATCTCTATAGAGAAGCTGGTAATTTATATTTGAAAAAACCCACGATAGACGAACTATCTTTAATAGCTGATAAAGAAGAAGAAGCTAGGAACTCTTTATGAAAAGCAAAATTTTAATTATTCTAGCCATTCCTCCAAACAAAAACAGGTTTTAATATCATCCAGCTAGAGAAGCTAAAGTTGGTGTTTTAACTCCAAAATTCTCTAAAAACCAAGTTCTAATATTGTGCCATCCCCGGAGCACCTATTTTTTCCCGAGAGTTTTTCTCGGGTTTTTTATTGACAAATTTATGAAATAACCTAATATGAACAAGATAAAGGAAGTTGAAGATTTGGGAAAAAATGAAGATAGGCAAGAACTTTTAAACAAAATAATCCACACAACAGGAACAGCTGGTTATTCTGAAGAACAGACGCAGAAAATCAGAGCATTTTTGGAACGAGGATTTCCAGACAGTGCTATGATTGTCATTGGTAGCATTTTTACCTTTGCCAAAAAACACAACCAATCTATTTCTACAGAGGAGATCATAAAACAATTGCAGAGAGAATGGGACAAAACATGGAAGTACCAAACCCCACTGATTAGAGCTGATGTTGATATGTCTGGTGGTCGTGGAATCAAAAATAGGCAAGCCATAGAACGTGTTTACGAAGCTCTAAATGTTCCGTCGCCGTTGCTAAAATAAAGCACACTCTATCTGCCCCCTCTTTTTTCAAGCCAATAACTAAGTTATTAGTTTGAAGAAGTTAAAAAATCGCTTAATAGGCGGTTTTTTGATAAAATAGAGTATATGCGTTTTAATAAATTCAACAATCGGTTAAAATGGGGAATTATCGGAGGATTTCTTGGAGGATTAATTGCCATAATCGGTTTTTGGGTATTTACGGTCCTAGGATCGCCTCCATCAGACAGTAATTTGGTCTCATTGATTCTTTTTATAATACCCAGAGTCATAATAGGATCAATAGTCGCAGCCATAATGGGACCTATATTGGTTAAGAATAAATCTAAACCAAACAGGTTCTAATATCGTACAGCCCTCGGAGCTGAGTTTTAAAATCGCCAAGAAGGCGGTTTTTTAAAGCCAGTCGCTACAAACCATTCGAAGTCACACTTCTCGTTGTAATTGTAAGATAATTAGGGGTAGAATAGTTTTATGCAGAGAAAAATTCTTTTAATGATTATTTCCATTTTTATATTATTGATAATTATCATTGCAACAATGTTAATCAATTTTAACTATAAAAAGCATACAGAAGTCTGTTTTAAAAATCATTGTTTTAAGGTTGAATTAGTTGTAAACCCTGAGGAGAGAAGTAAAGGATTAATGCTTAGAGAAAAGTTGGACCAAGATAAAGGCATGCTTTTTGTTTTTGAAAAAGAAGAAGAATATCCTTTTTGGATGAAAGATACTTTAATTCCCTTAGATATCATTTGGATTAATGGAAATAATGAAGTTGTCTTTATAACTAGCAACGCACAGCCTTGTAAGGATCTTTTTTGTCCCGTTATAAAACCTGATAAAAAGGCAAAATATGTTTTAGAAATTAATGGAGGTATTGCAGAAAATATCGGCTTAACAGAAGGAGATAAGGTGATTTGGAAATAGATTTTAACTTATAAGTAAAAAATCGCTAAGAAGGCGATTTTTTGATTTAATTCAACACAAAATAGGTTCTAAGAACGTTGCACCAGTGGAGCTCGTATTTTGGCATATATGCCGGCCTTTAGAATTTGACTTTTTCATCTTTGAGTAGTAAAATAAATAGAAACTTATAGGATAGGCGAGGGAAGATGAGTACCACTTTAATAAAAGAGGAGGAAATGAGGAAAATCGCAAAACTCCTTAAGGATGGGCAAGAACGACTAGAAAGAGAGCTCACAAAAGAAGAAAGTAGGTTTAGAGAGGTAGAAAGAAAATTTTCAGAGTTACTCTCTGTTTCATTTTGGGAAAACCCTTTCGGGTTTCTCACTAGAAAACTTATTGGGAGAAGAGCCAAGAATCTAAAGAAGAACATCGTTGAGTTGAAACAGAAAATCCAGGAATATACTGATGCTCCAGTTGAGCTAAGAAAGGAAATGTATGATCTGGTAATACGACTTCTTGATGAAATAGCAGATAGGTTTTATATCATGGAACGCCTTGATATTCCGCATATAGGCATTAGAAATACAAGGTACTGGAAAACCCTGGATCTCAGAGCAAAGCTCATAGCCGTCTCAGAAAAAAAAGAACTGTCACTAACCCAGCCCCTTTAAGGAAAAGACTCTTGGCCGTGTTATCCAAAACCAACACGGCTTTTTTTTTATTGCCGAATAAGCTTCGGATAAACCGAGTTTATCCAATGAAAAGTTATCCACAGAACAGGGATTGAGCCCTGTTCTTTTTCTTTGATATAATTGAAAATTACAATCTAATAATATTATTTCAAGAATATGTTAAAAAATAAGCGAAATTATTTTGTTTTATTTATATTGTTTTTGCTTCTCTTTGTTGGAGGAGTTTTTTTGTGGCAAGAAAATCAAAAAGATGTAGCAGAATTGAATAAAAATTTACCAGAACAGATTTGTTCTATAAAGGATTGAAAGGTATAATAAAACAACGAAACAAGAAGAGCTTTAATAAATTTTTATCAACAAATAAGATAAAAATATGACAAATTTACTTATTGCTTTATCAAATTTAGTAAATAATCCATTACAGGATATTGTTTCGCACTATCGTTCCCCAAACCGTGCTAATAATATGGGCGACGCATTGGAGTTTTATGTTAAAGATTTGTTCTGCGGGTCAACAGGCATTAAATCCGCCACAAAGAAAAACCAAATTTACAGCAAGTTTTTTTCATATCTTGGAAACCAAAACAATCCTCCAGACATAATGATAAGGGGCGGCGACGCTCTTGAAGTAAAGAAGATTCAGAGTTTGAAATCTGGTATAGCGCTAAACAGTTCTTACCCAAAAGATAAGCTTTATTCTGACAGTCCAATGATTACTCAAGCTTGCCGTGATTGTGAGAATTGGCGGGAAAAGGACCTGATTTATATTATTGGCGCCGCCAAAAATAATAAGCTAAGGTCTTTATGGTTTGTCTATGGCGATTGCTATGCTGCGGGAAGGGACATTTACGAAAGGATTAAAAACAAAATTTCTTCCGGACTTGATGAACTGGAAGGAGTGGAGCTTTCAGAGACTAATGAGTTGGGCAGGGTTAATAAAGTTGACCCATTAGGCATTACTGATTTGAGAATACGCGGAATGTGGCATATTAAAAACCCGATAAAAGTTTTTGATTATATTACGGGAGTTGATAGTAAAGACAGTTTGAGTGTCAACGCTCTTATGTTAGAAGAAAAATATTTGTCTTTTCCAGAAGAGGACAGGAAAAATTTAGATAGTCTATCTAGCAAAGGACTAACTATAGCTGATGTGGAGGTTAAATCTCCAAACAACCCAGCGAAATTGCTTAAAGCGAAGTTGATAAAATTCGCTAAATAAACTTTATGAAATTAGTTTCTTTATTCACAGGCGCAGGAGGATTAGACTTGGGTTTTGAAGAAGCTGGTTTTAAGGTTATTTGGGCGAATGAATTTGACAAGAAAATTTGGAAGACCTTTTCTTATAATTTTCCCCGCATAAAATTAGATAAAAGGAGCATTGCCGATGTTCCATCTTCTGATATACCAGATTCTATAGGAATTATAGGAGGACCGCCCTGCCAAAGTTGGAGTGAGGCAGGCGCCTTAGGAGGGATAAAAGACGAAAGGGGTAAAATTATTCTTGAGTTTATTAGGGTGCTAAGAGATAAGCAACCGTTATTTTTTTTGGCAGAAAACGTTTCTGGCATGTTGGCTGCCAGGCATAGCGAGGCTTTTGATAATATATTGGAACGCTTTGATAGGGCAAACTATAAAATTTCCTATGATGTTCTTAACGCAAAAAACTATGGCGTTCCTCAAGACAGGAAAAGAGTTTTCTTTGTGGGTTACCGTAGGGATTTGGGTATAGAGTTTAAATTTCCCGAACCACTTAGCGGTCGTTGCCCAACCTTGAAAGATGCTATATGGGACCTGAGAAATAGTGCAGTACCTGCTAAGGACAAAAACAGAACCAATGGGGAAAAATTAAAAGTTCCAAACCATGAATACCTGGTAGGAGGGTTTTCAACAATTTATATGTCCAGGAATAGAGTTAGGGGGTGGGGCGAGCAGTCATATACTATACAGGCTGGCGGGCGACATGCTCCCTTGCACCCGCAAGCGAACAAAATGATTAAGGTAAGGCTTAATAAAATGGTTTTTGATCCAAAATCCCCTAAGTCTTATAGGAGGTTATCTGTGCGTGAGTGCGCACGCATTCAAACATTTCCCGACGACTTTATTTTTACATATGACAGCATATCAGATGGATATAAAATGGTTGGCAACGCTGTGCCAGTTGAATTTGCTCGGCACCTTGCTGTTAAAATAGCCGATGACTTACGCGAATTTTTAAAAGCGTCGGAAAAATCTTCCTATGGACAAGTTTACTCAAAAAAAGAGGAGCGAGATTATGTCAAAGATTCGCTCTCAAAACACTAAAGCAGAATTGTTAGTTTTCCGAGAGTTGAGGTACCGCGGAGTATATTTTCAAAAGCACTACAAAAAAGCGGTCGGCAATCCTGACATTGCGCTTCCTCGTAAAAAGAAAGCCGTCTTCATTGACGGTGATTTTTGGCACGGTTACCAATTTGTAAAATGGAAGGAAAGGCTCCCTAAAAAATACTGGGTACAGAAAATTGAAGGAAACATCAAACGAGACAGGAGAAACCGAACAAAATTAAGAAAAGAAGGTTGGAAGATTCTAAGGATTTGGGAGCACGAAGTTAAGAAGAAAAAAGAAAAAACAATAGAGAAAATCATAGTATTTTTAAAGCAAGACTGACTCAAACTTAATTGTTCGGGTTTTTACTTTGGATTGATTTGATTTGTAGGGGAGTAGGTGATAATTTGAAACTGAAAGCTGAACTTGATGGAAATATGAAAAGAACTCTCGAGATTATTTTCCCACATGGAATTTAAAAAATTCAAATAATAAAAGAAATTGTAGATAAATGACTAAAATAGAGCAGTTATTAAAATTTAATAAAAAACTATTAGATTTTGTGGATAGTAGGCTTAAGCTGAAAATCACAAAAAGAGAAGCAGGATTAACTGATGTAGGTGTCTTTCTATTTGCAAAAAGCACAAAGACATTTAGGGCGTTGAATATGCTATGTCAGAGTGGATTTGGTCAGGACGCTGCAACCTTAGCAAGAAGCCTTCTAGAAAACCTTATCAACCTTGCTTATATGGAAAAAGATGAAAGCCAACACAGAGCTAAGTTGTTTATATATCAGTCATTATTGGATAATAAAATGAAATTAGATCAAATAAAAGATGACCCCGATATTGTCAAGATATGTAAGGATATGGAGAAAAAATTTCATGATAAATATGGAGAAGTTTTAGAAAAAACTTCTGAAATTCATAATCAAGAATGTGAAAAAATAAAAGCTCTTGGAAAAGACCAGAAAAAATATAGTTGGTCGTGTCTATCTATTAAAGATATGGCTATTGAAACAGGACTTGTAGATTTTTATTACAACAAAGCTTATTGGATTATTTCACAATTTGCCCATTCTCATGTTGGTGCTTCTAATTCGTATCTAAAAGAAAAACCAGATGGGGAGATAATAATTATTGATGGACCTTGTAAAGATTGGGTGGAAGAATCTCTGACTTTAGGATTTGATTGTTATTTAAAAATTTTGCACCTAATTAATAAAATACTTGAGTTGGAATTTGAATCTGAAATAAAAGTTATAGAAGAAGAGTATATAAAGATATTTGGCAAATAAATAATATATTTTACTTTTTCAAACAATAAAACAGGCTTTAACATCGTCCAGCCAGGGGAGCCGGTTGTTGTTTTTTTTATTATAAATTGCTTTTCTTCTAGTAAAGAATCTGTTATTAGATTAAGGGGTTGCGTTTGGCAACCACATATGATAAACTTAATTACATGAGTAAAACTAAAAATGACAAATCAAAAAAATTCCATTGGTATGCTGCAACAAGTAGCGAAGGAATCCTTGAATTGAGTCTTTATTTTCCTAATAAAAATATTACTAAGGAAGAAAAAGAAGAAGCTCTTGCATTGGCTCTGGTACAATCAAAAAGTTTTATGTTGAGCAAGGGCTATTTACTACCAAATGCTCATTTTATGTCCTCTAGCGATATTGCTGAGAAGCATGGACACACGCGTCAATATTGGGAAAAGCTTTTGAAAGAAGGCAAGATTCCCTACAAAGAAACTTCAGCTGGTAGGATTACTACTGATCTTTGGGTTCAAGGTTATCTTAATAACAAAGAAAAGGTTGATGAATATATTAGAGAAAGAAATAAAGTAATTTCCACAATTCAAAAAGAAAATAGAAAAAGAGGACAAGTAAAATGCCCTCATTGCGGAGAGCACAAATTTGATTACAATATTAATGCTCATAATATAAATGGTCTTTGTCGAGCCGATTGTGGATTTCGCATCCATACCATTAATTAATTCTTATTGAACCTATATGAAAACAGAATTTTCGTTATTATTGAAAGACATTAAAAGGTTTGGTTGAGAAAAATCCTGCTAAGGAATAGCTGATAATCTTATCAATTCTATTACTGGAAAATCATTTATTATTTATTAACAACTATATGAATAACAAAAAGAATAACGAACCCATTGTGTCTATAGGTCCCAATGGAATTAAAATAAATACACCACCAGGCAGTTCAGTGAAGACTAATGCCACCCATACTTATATGAAGGGTATAAAGCAGGTTAGCAGTGGCGGAAAAATATCTCATAAGGCGAAAAAAAAGTTAATTCAGAAAGATAACGAAATGACTGCAACTAATAAAGGAAAAATTATTAACGAAGTTGAAGAGGGAGGATTATTATATCAAGAGGGCAACAAAATGACTGCTGACTCAAAAGGGGAAATTATTAATAGAGTAAAGAGCAAGAGTTTCAAAATCATTTCATTAGTTGTCGTGATCAGTGTTCTCGCCGATATTATAACCCTCATAACTGATGGAAAACATTTTTGGGACTTAATAAGTGGGATTTAGATATTTACGGTTTCGTCTGGCGTTAAAATATGGATAAACAACTTTCAAAACTTAAAGAGCAGATATCAAAAATTGAAGAACTAGAAGCCACTAAAAATTGGGGGCCAGAATTTCAGTTATGGAAAACTAAAACTGAGAAACTAGTCAGTGAGATTTTTGGAGAGGAAGGACTTCGTTTATTTAAACAGCAACAAACGAGGACGACCTCTTATATAGACCCAGGTTACAATACTAGACAGTATGAAAAAGAATTAGGCAACCGAAAAAAGATTCTTGAAGGTCTCTTGGATGATTTTGAAGAAGAAAGTTCTTCTGACGATACTGCGTCAAACTCAGTAGACGTTTTAAAGGAGGTATGGCAAAAAGAATCTGCAATCAAAGAAAATCTATTACCCACAAATGAAGTTAAAGTATTACATGCTGCCCTTATGTCTCATCTAGAGAGTATCCTTAATGATGATTCACTTCCAAGTTTAAGGTTTAAAAAAATGAAAGCTGGTAAACCGATAACATGGTGGTCTGCAGAAGGATCTGGTTACCCGATTGGTAATCCATGGGAAAGGTTTCAGCCATTCTTAGATCTTCTGGAGCAACATGAGGCAGAAAAGACTATTAAGAATCGTCTTAAAGTAGAAGGTCTTTTTGTTGAGTCACGTTCTCAGGGTGATGATCTGCACCTTTTGATTGGCAAAAGAGATGGATCGGCAGAAAAAGCACACATTATTATTGATGGCAAAACAGGAGAGATAAGAGTAGAGGATAATCAGCAAGAGCCTACTGAGTTAATTTCGCGTGTTGAAGCAATACTGACTTTACCAAGTGGTAAGAAGATAAAAACCACACGTGAGGCAATAGAAGAAATATCTGAAAGTTAATGTGCTCGGAATTCAATTGAAGGAATTAAAGTCAAATTTTCAACTCTAAATTCCTCCCAAAACCAAGTTCTAATATTGTACCATCCCCGGAGCCAATTTTTTACCTGAGATTTTATCTCGGGTTTTTTATTTTCCAAAGACAGAGTACTGTTTTCGACAGAATATTGTACTCAAAGAACTAAAGTTCTTTTCGACAAAGCCTTTACATAAAATAGTTTTTTTGTAAGGCTTTGCGCCAAAGGCACAGCCGAAAACAAGATTATTTTTACTGCTTTTCCTAATCAAGCTCCCTGGAAAGAGATTTATTTTGAACCAGAAAGCCAAAACTCAATTTTAGAGAACGCTATCATTAGTTATGGAGCAGGATATTCTTACAAGGGCGCAATTCATGTTCAAAATACTAGTGTTCAGTTTAATAATGTGATTTTTGATAACAATGGGCGGGGAGCACTTTTCTTAGAGAATTCAGATTCAGTTGTCCAAAATTCTTATTTTCAAAACAATGAAATAGGCATTAGGATTGAAGGAACAGAAAAAAGTCCCCAGATTACTGATTATTACTTTGAGAATAATGAAAAGTGTGATATTTATTGGCCCAGTGGAGAAGAGGGTTGTAACACTTTTGAATTAGACACAACAATAAACGTTAACTGTACCTGCTGCCCCTATTAAGCCCTCATTGATTTACGAAATGAATAGACGAACGTTGATTTTTATTTTCAAAAATGCCGTACAATCCATATTGTAGGACATTTAAGATTTGTCTTTTTAATGCGTAGGTTTGGATAGTAAAATTGAAGCTAAATGTATAGGTTGTAAAATAGTTGAACAGATTAATATATTGTGTTACGATGTTAATAAGAAGAATATTTTATCGAAAATAATATGGAAAAAAAGAATTTAATCTCAATAGGAGAGGCAGCCGAATTTTTAGGAGTTTCTATTGCCACATTACGTCGTTGGGACGAAAGTGGTAAACTTTCTTCAACTAGGGAGAAAGAAGGCGATTATCGATATTATGACATAAAAGCAATAGAGATTTTTCTTCAAGATTTATTTAAACTTGCGAAAGCCTGGATTGCCTCACAAGAAGAGTTTCCAAAAAGATTTTACTGTGAGAATAGTTCAGTCTTCTTTGCTCGCATAACGAAAATGCAGGGATTAATGATACAAAACAAAGACACTAAAAATTTGTTTTCCCAACTTGGGTCTATGGCTGGAGAAATAGGCAACAATTCTTATGATCATAACATTGGTCAGTGGCCCGATGTTCCTGGTATCTTTTTTGGATTTGATCTAAATAAAAAACAAATAGTATTAGCTGATAGGGGGGTTGGTATTTTAAAAACATTAAAGAGGGTAAGGCCAGAGCTTAAGAATCATAAAGAGGCCCTCAAGACAGCATTTACAGAAATGATTTCTGGAAGAGAACCTGAAGGCAGAGGCAATGGATTAAAATATGTTAAAAAGATTGTACTTGAAAATCCAATTAATTTATTTTTTCAGACTGGTGACGCAGAGCTAACATTAAATGCTAATAGTTCAGAATTAAATATTAAAGATGCAAAACAAAACCTTAGAGGATGTTTAGCATTAATATCTTATTAAAATTATGATTATAGAATTAAAAAAATTTGGTACTACTCTTATTTCTCGTCAAAGAGGGAAAGAAGCGTCTTCGGCTTCTCAATATCTTTTTGAAAACATAAAACAAGATGAAATTATTGAAGTAGATTTTACTGATATATTAACCTTTTCTCCATCATGGGGAGATGAATTTTTAACTCCATTACTAAGCAAGTATGGAGATAGATTAGTTTTAAAAAACACAAAAAATCCTTCGGTTAAAGCTACGTTAGAAATATTGCAAACCGTAATCGAAAAACAATTCAATATTTCTAATTAGATATATTGTTAGAAAATTACTCAGAAGTCCATTTTTAACGTTTTTTCTGAATATAGAAATACAAAAACAACGAGTTAAAAATTAAAATTAATAAAATAGTTTCAAAAATCCTCTAGTTTCGCCAAGAAAATAGCAATATATAAAATTTGAAACCGCCTATTGGCGGTTTTGATGTTATAAGAGAATGTTCTACAATATGGATTGTACGTCTCAATCAAAAAGCCGCCTGAATAGTGGTTTTTTGATTTAACTCAACACAAAACAGGTTCGAACATCGTCCAGTTCCCGGAACTGAGTTTTAAAATCGCCAAAAAGGCGGTTTTTTGGTAGAATAGAGATGAAAGGTCGGCAAAGCAAAAGAACCAAT